>Ga0164318_10000873_pt1 | contig 25046 bp, 22 predicted proteins | sample GuaBasSedimGuay9_FD_113734 | JGI IMG/M metagenome (GOLD analysis project Ga0164318, IMG submission 113734) | Subseafloor sediment microbial communities from Guaymas Basin, Gulf of California, Mexico - Guay9, Core 4571-4, 0-3 cm | ecosystem: Environmental > Aquatic > Marine > Hydrothermal vents...
CTCGTTATATGGAAAAATATTATGAATAATATCATAAACATTCTTACAGTTGGCTTCGGAGGGTTTATTGGCGCAATCTCCCGATATTTAGGCGGTGGAATAATTCAAAATATATTTAAAAATTATAATTTTCCTTACGGAACTCTCATTGTTAACTTGCTTGGGTGTTTCATCATTGGTTTTCTGGGGGGATGTTCAGATAATCTGGACATGTTTTCTTCCAAAACACGTCTTTTCCTGTTTATTGGGATACTTGGTGGGTTTACGACATTCTCTACTTTCGGATACGAAACTGTTATCTTACTGCGTGATCGAGCACTGATCGCTGCTTTAATAAATATAGGGATGCATTTTACATTAGGGTTATTTTTTGTATATTTTGGATATTCTCTTTCAATGCGTTAAGGAGGAATTTTTATGCTTCCAAAAGAAGGGCAATCATTACGGATATTTATAGGTGAAAGCGATCGTTATAAAAATATGCCTCTTTACGAATGGATTGTACGCAAGGCTCGTTCCGATGGCATGGCGGGTGCTACTGTATTAAGAGGACTGGAAGGGTTTGGTGCCGACAGCCGAATGCATACTGCGAAAATATTACGTTTGTCGCAAGATTTACCTATCCTGATTGAAATAGTTGACACCAAAGAAAAAATCCAAAATTTTATATCCTCAATAGATAGCATTATAGAAGAAGGTCTTGCTACAATAGAAAATATACAAATAAGATTTTACCGAAGCAGTAAAAAAAAAGGTATAACAACTCGTTCCACCGGACTGTAAAGCTGCGCTTTCCAGCCGGTGAATTCGAGTGTTAAATTCAAATTAATTATTTGAGGTTATCTCATGAGTGATGACAAATTTGTTTTCCGATCGATAGGCGTTATTCATTCCCCGCATAAAGAAATTTCCAAAATTCCGATACAACCTGTCTTCTGCAAAGGTATCGAGGGTACAGTTGTATTAGATGTCGAGTATGCTGACGGATTGAACGATCTGCAGGGATTTTCCCATATTTATCTGTTCTATTACTTCCATCGATCCCGGAAAATTCGTTTACGCCTGAAGCCGTATCTCTCAGACCAGGAACACGGTATTTTCGCTACACGCGCTCCGCATCGTCCCAATAAATTAGGAATGAGTCTTGTTCGACTGGTAAGAATTAAAGATAATATCCTTCATGTCAAAGATATGGATATATTGGATGGTACACCTTTACTTGATATCAAGCCATATATACAAAGGTTTGATTCAAAGAAAAAGACCAGATCGGGGTGGCAAGACACTGTTTCAGATGATGCCGCCGCCGTGCGAGGTTTGAGACATTTTAAGAGATAGAAAGAGATCTGACAAAGTGCTGTTTTGGCGTTATACGGCTTAACACGGAGTTAAAAGGAGGATTCGCCATGTTCTGTTTTCAGTGTCAGGAAACCGCCAGAAACACCGGCTGCACCGTCAAAGGCGTTTGCGGCAAGCCGGAGGAAACCGCCAACCTTCAAGACCTGTTAATCTTTGTACTCAAGGGAATTTCAGTCTACGGTGAAAAGCTCAAGGAACTGGGCGCCGCGGACCGCGGCAACGACGGATTTATCGCCCAGGGCCTGTTTGCCACCATTACCAATGCCAACTGGGACGATGCGCGTTTCACGACGATGATCCAGGAAGGCCTCAAGCGGCGGGATCAGGTCAGGTCCACGTTCCTGGCTGCCTACAGGGAGAAAAACGGCCGTGATTTCGACGGATCGCTGCCCGAGGCAGCCACCTGGACTGTCGGCGATGCAGCCGTTTTCGCCGAAAAGGCCAAGACCGTGGGCGTGCTGGTCACCGAAAATGAGGATGTGCGCTCCCTGCGGGAGCTGTTGACCATCGGCCTGAAAGGGATAGCCGCCTATGCCGACCACGCCGCCATCCTCGGATTTCGAAAAGATGAGATCAACGATTTTATGATGGAAGCCCTGGCCTCCACCACTAAAACCCTGTCGGAGGACGAGATGGTCGCCCTGGTGCTGAAAGCCGGAGAGACGGCGGTGTCCACCATGGCCCTTCTGGACCAGGCCAATACCACGGCCTACGGAAACCCGGAAATCACCGAAGTGAACATCGGCGTGGGCAAAAATCCAGGGATTTTGATCTCCGGCCACGATTTAAAAGATATGGAAGAACTGCTCAAACAGACCGAGGGGACAGGGGTCGATGTCTACACCCACGGTGAGATGCTGCCGGCCAACTACTATCCGGCCTTTAAAAAGTACGAGCATTTTGTGGGCAACTACGGCGGCTCCTGGTGGCATCAGAACAAGGAGTTCGAATCTTTTAACGGGCCGATCCTGATGACCACCAACTGCCTCGTGCCCCTGAAAGAAAAGGATACCTATCTTGACCGGCTCTTTACCACCGGCGTCGTTGGCTATGACGGTGCTGTGCATATTGCCGACCGACCCGCCGCCGGCGCAAAGGACTTCTCCGTCCTGATTGCCAAAGCCAGGACCTGTCCGCCGCCCACCGAGATCGGAACCGGCACCATCGTCGGCGGGTTCGCCCACAATCAGGTGTTGGCCCTTGCCGACAAGGTGGTGGCGGCCGTAAAATCCGGGGCCATCAGGCGATTCGTGGTCATGGCCGGCTGCGACGGCCGTCAAAAGGAGCGCAGCTACTATACCGAAGTGGCCGAAAGCCTGCCAAGGGACACGGTCATTCTCACTGCCGGATGCGCCAAATACCGATACAACAAACTGGCCCTTGGAGACATCGGCGGCATTCCCCGCGTGCTGGATGCCGGTCAGTGCAACGACTCTTATTCCCTGGTCGTGATCGCCCTGAAACTCAAAGAGGTGTTCGGCCTGGAAGATATCAACGCCCTGCCGATCTCCTACGACATCGCTTGGTACGAACAGAAGGCAGTAGCCGTGCTCCTGGCGCTGTTGTTTCTCGGCGTAAAGGGTATCCGGCTTGGTCCTACGCTGCCGGCATTTTTGTCCCCCAATGTGGCCAGGGTCCTGGTGGAGAAATTCGATATCAAGCCCATTGGAACCGTGCAGGATGATATCGCGGCGATGATGAAGGGAGAATAATACGGCCTTCAGGTGGTACCAGAATGAGATTAAGTCAAAAAAAAGGCAGAAAAATTTATTATTAAGCCGAATGTTGGTGAAAAAATGAATAAAATAATTGAGATCATAATTTACTCGCTGTTTGCCGGAATTACGATATTTCTGGGCGGGCTGTCGGCGAGAGTGTTTGAGAAGTATTGCAAAAAAATAATAGAATCGTATATCCTCCATTGGTCCGTGGCTTTTGGCGGCGGGATCCTTATCGCGGCTGTCGCGTTGGTGCTTACCCCTAAAAGCATCGAAATATTCACCATTCAGCAATTTACGTCTATTTTTTTAGCCGGCGCTTTCACCTTTTTCTTTCTGGATAAATTTATTGAAAAGAAAGGAGGCGTTTTAGCCCAGACCATGGCAATGCTTATGGATTTCATTCCGGAAGCTGTTGCTTTAGGGGCTGTTTTCGCGCATAATCACCGATTAGGGATCCTTCTGGCTTTTTTTATAGGGTTTCAGAACCTGCCGGAATCCTTTAACGCATATTTTGATCTACGTACGAAGGATCATCCTCCAAAAGATATTTTACTGATATTTTTTGTTCTTAGTTTTCTGGGTGTTTTTTCCGCCTTAACAGGAAGGTATCTTTTAACCGATCAAACCGGGGTTACGGCGGGGATCATGTTATTTTCCGGGGGAGGCATCTTATATTTAATATTTCAGGATATCGCGCCGTTATCAAAAATGAAAAACCACTGGGAACCTGCCCTTGGAGCGATTCTTGGGTTTCTTGTAGGAATGATAGGGACAAAATTATTGGGATAAGATACCGCTTGTTGTTGAGAGCCCGCTGCGGCGGGTGCTGACGCCCCGTTTTACCCCGTTTTTACTTCTTGTAATATCAAGTGCGTTATGCTATTTTAATACAATCCACTTTTGGCGGTTATATGCATTCTGAGAAGGGGATAAATGAGATTTTCACAAAGGATCATGGCGGTGCAGCCTTCAGCGACTATGGGCATAACGTCGAAGGCAAAAAAACTGCTTTCGACCGGCGAGGACGTCGTTATATTGGCGGCCGGGGAGCCGGATTTTGACACCCCTGAGGCCGTAAAAAAAGCCGGGATAAAGGCCATCCGTGAAGGATACACCAAATATACCTCCGCGAGCGGGACAGAGACGCTTAAAGAGGCTATTTGCCGTAAGCTGAGCCGGGATAACATGTTAGATTATGATACTGCTGAAATAGCGGTCTCGAACGGCGCTAAACATTCGCTGTATAACGTCCTGCAGGTCATATGCGATCCCGGCGACGAAGTCCTGATAATCCCGCCGTACTGGTTGAGTTATCCGGAGATGGTGAAACTGGCCGGCGCCACACCGAAGATACTGCCGTTGCGCGGGGATAACGGGTTTAAGGTCACGGCGGAGGATATCCGGGGCGCTTTGACCGGAAATACCCGGGCTTTGATCATCAACAGCCCGTCGAACCCTGCGGGGGTGGTCTATGACGAAGAGGAATTAAGCGAAATAGCCGAAACCTGTCTTGCCGGAGGTATAACGATCATCAGCGATGAGATATACGAGAAGATCATCTTTGACGGGAAAAGGCATTTTTCAATAGCGGCTGTATCCGATGAAGCACGCGCCGCAACGGTTGTAGTGAACGGCGTTTCCAAAAGCCATTCAATGACCGGATGGAGGATAGGATACATAGCCGCGGGTAAAAAGATAGTAAGCCTGGTTTCGGCGCTTCAGAGCCACTCGACGTCAAATCCCTGTTCTGTCAGCCAGGCAGCGGCCGAATGCGCCCTTTCAGCCGGTCTGGAAAGTGAGATAGAACGCAATCGGGAGGAATTCCAGCGCCGGAGGGATGTCCTGATGAGCCGTTTGTCCGGGGAGGAGAGACTGCGGCCTTTTGAACCGTCAGGGGCGTTCTATCTTTTTTGCGATATATCAGGGTGCGGGATCGATTCTTTGGTCTTTTCGCGAAGGCTTCTGGATGAAAAAAAAGTGGCCGTAATACCGGGTGGGCCTTTCGGGGACGATCGATCCATACGCATAAGTTTCGCCGCGGATATGGAAACAATTGAGGAAGGGATAAGAAGGATCAAAGACTGGGTCAGGAGCTTATGAGACAGACTATTGCGGAAAAGATATTATCGGAACATTGCGGTAGAAGAGTGAGAGCCGGAGAGATCGTTATCGCCAACGTGGATTTCTGCTTTGGGCAGGACGGCACAAGCGGGATGATAATAGACAGCTTCCGAAAGCTGGGAGTGGGCAGCGTATTCGAGAAAGACAGGTTCTGTATGGTCATAGACCACTCGGCGCCCAGTCCCAACATCGGGGTTTCCGCTATACATGATAAGATCAGAGGGTTTGCCGGGGAGCAGGGAGTGAAGGTTTTTGACATCGGATCCGGGGTATGCCATCAGGTGATCCCGGAGGCCGGTTTTGTGGCCTGCGGGGATCTGGTCCTGGGAGCCGATTCCCATACCTGCACTTACGGCGCGATAAACGCCCTTTCTACCGGGGTGGGTTCGACCGATCTGGCCATTGTCCTGGCCAGCGGGAAGAATTGGTTCAGGGTGCCGGAAACGGTGAAGGTCATCATGGACGGACAACTCCCCAAAGGTGTATTCTCAAAGGACGTTATCCTTTATCTCGTCGGGGACATAGGCGCCTCCGGCGCGACATACCGGGCAGTTGAGTTCTATGGAGAGGTCATCGACGCGCTGAGTGTTGACGCGCGTTTTACGATTTCCAACATGGCTGTGGAGATGGGCGCCAAGTGCGGGCTTATGCGGGCGGACAGGAAGACGATAGAATGGGTGAAGAAACATTCCGTCAGGGCGCCCCGTCCGGTCGAGGCGGATGAGGATGCCCGGTATATTGAAACGCGTAAGTACGACTTTTCGGATCTGGCGCCTCAGGTGGCGCGGCCGCACACCGTTGATAACGTGTGCGGCGTGGAAGAAGTTGAAGGAACGCCGGTTGATGAAGTTTATATCGGCACGTGTACCAACGGCAGGATGGAGGACCTTGAGACCGCGGCGAAGATATTAAAGGGCAGAAAAATAACCCGCGGGCTTAAACTTATCGTTACCCCCGCCTCGCGCGGGATATACCTTGACGCTTTAAAGAAAGGGTATGTGGAGACGTTCGTTAAAGCGGGCGCGGTTGTCAATAATCCCGGATGCGGGCCATGTGTCGGGACACATCAGGGGGTCCTTGCCGACGGGGAAACCGCCTTTTCCACGGCAAACAGGAATTTCAGGGGCCGCATGGGCAATCCAAACGCGGACATATATCTTGGGAGCCCGGCAACGGCGGCGGCTACCGCACTGGAAGGAAAAATAGCCGATCCGCGGGCGCACAGGCGCAGACTATAAGAGGAGGATGATGAAGTGGCGAATTTCGCGCATCGTTTGAAGATAAAGGATAATATAAATACGGATTATATAATCTCCGGGAGATATAAATTCAAGATACAGGACGAGGAAGAACTGGCAAAGTATATTTTCGACGATATCGAAAAAGGGTTTCATGAGAAAATAGAGACGGGCGACTTTCTTGTGGCGGGGGAAAATTTCGGATGCGGGTCATCGCGCGAGCAGGCTCCGGTAGCGCTTAAAGCAAGCGGGCTGCGCGCTGTCATAGCAAGAAGCTATGCCAGAATATTCTACCGCAATTCGTTTAACGTGGGATTATGTCTTGTGGAATGCGAAACAAATTATATCGATGACATGGACGAGCTCGAATTGGACCTGCAGAAGAACATTATCCGGAATATCTCCAAAGGAGTAAACATAGGGATAAAGCCCATATCGGCTATCATGAAGAAATTTCTCGAGAAGGGCGGTGTTGTGGGCTATTTCAAGGAATACAGCGGCTTTGAGGATGTTCTTTAGGAAAGATACAGTGAAAATATGTGATCTAGGCATAGTTGGATACGAAGACGCGCTTCATTTTCAGGACAGGCTCTTGCGCAGGCGGATAGAAAAAAAGGCCCCGGACACGCTTATCATGGTCGAGCATGATCCTGTAGTGACGTTGGGCCGGTTGGCCGAAAGAAACAGTATTATTGACGGGGATTATTTCGAAAGAACAGGTATCCCGGTTGTTCCGTCCGGCCGGGGAGGCAAGATAACGTACCATTCCCCCGGACAGCTGGTATTATACCCCATAGTGGACCTCGGGGAAAAGAAGCGGGATATCGCGTTTTACATAGATTTTCTGGAAAAAACAGTATCAAGAGGGTTGAACCGCCTCGGTGTCCCGGCAGGCCGTGTCAGAGAAAAGCGCGGCGTGTGGATCCGGGGAAAAAAGATAGCTTTCATCGGTATAGCCGTAAAACGGTGGGTCACTTTTCACGGGGTTGCTGTTAACATAAACAACGACATCACGCCGTTCTCTTATATGCATCCCTGCGGAGAAAGGGATATCCGGGTCACCTCCGCGAAGGAATGGGCGGGGCGTGAGATAGATATGAACACGGCCAGGAAGGTCTTCGCCGGCCAGTTTGAAAAGGATTTCCGGGACGAGTACGCTGAACCGGCCTCAAAGCGGGGGATTGACGATAATGCAGTTAAGATTGCCTGATCTGTCGGAAGGCGCCGAAGACGCGGTCATAACACTCTGGCATGCCGGGGAAACCGATCGCGTGATCAAAGGGAAGGATCTTGTTGAAGTCACGACTGACAAGGCTACGTTCGATATCCCGGTGCCGTGCGACGGAATACTGGTGAAAATATTCAAAAAAAAGGGTGAAAAAGTTAAAACAGGCGAAGACATGGCCGAAATACAGGAGGACAGGAGTTAAAGATGGACGAAGCGAACAGAATGAAAAGATTGCCGATGTATCTTTTCACGATTATAGATGATCTGAAGAAGGATGCCCAGGACCGCGGGCTTGACATCATCGATCTTGGGATGGGGAACCCGGACCAGCCTACCCCAAAACATGTTGTTGATGAGCTTTGCAAAAGGGCGAGGGATCCGGAGAACTACCGGTATTCCCGGTCCATTGACAGCGTGGAATGCGGCCTGCGGCGGGCGATCTCCAAGTGGTACAGGACAAAATTCGGGGTCGACCTCGAGCCGGATTCGGAAGTCCTGCCCCTTATAGGTTCCAAGGAGGGGATCGCGCATATTTCACTGGCATTCCTTAACAGTGATGATATCGCGCTGGTACCCAACCCCGCTTACCCTGTCCACTTTAACGGCGTTCTTATCGCCGGGGGGATCCTCCACAATCTTTCAATAGACGAGAAAAATCATTTCCTGCCTGATCTTGATTCTATCCCGCGGAATATACTTAAAAAGACAAAGATGATCTTTCTCAGTTACCCTAACAATCCTACTGCCGCGGTGGCCACAAAGGGGTTTTTCAGCAAAGCTGTTTCGTTCGCCAGGAAGCACAGGATCATACTGGTGCACGACCTGGCTTATTCCGATATCGTTTTCGATGGTTACAAAGCCCCGAGTGTTTTGCAGACCCCCGGTTCGCGGGAGGTAAGCGTGGAATTTCACACTTTAAGCAAGTCCTATAATATGGCCGGATGGCGTATAGGGTTCGCGGTGGGAAACGCCAGGATATTAAGGTCCCTGGCGAAGACCAAAGGTTATATTGATTTCGGGTTATTCAAGCCCATCCAGTATGCCGCGATAAAGGCACTGACCGGCCCGCAGGGCTGTGTGCGCAGGCAGGTGGAGATCTACAGGAGAAGACGGGATGTCATGGTCGATTCGCTCGCAAAAATAGGATGGAACGTGCCAAAGCCCAGGGCCACCTTTTATCTATGGGCAAGAATACCGGACAAGTACAGTGCGCTGACTTCCATGGAATTTGTGTCCCTGCTTATCAGAGAGGCCGGTGTGGTGCTGGCTCCCGGCACGGGTTTTGGAGAGTACGGGGAAGGTTTTGTCCGGTTCGCGCTGGTCGAAAAGGAAGACAGGCTGGTCGAGGCCGCGGACAGGATAAAGAGGGTCATAGAGATGGAGGTATGAGCAAAAAAGTACTGATTTTTTATATATCGAGATATTCCGGGCATTTCCAGGCCGCCCGTGCCATAGAGAAAGGATTGCGGGAGGTTGCCGGAGATGTCGAGGTAGAGAAGATCAACGCCTTCAGCTATACCAATCCCATACTCGAAAAGCTCATCAACAAAGCCTATCTGGAGGTCATCAAGAAGAAACCGGAGATATGGGGGCATATTTACGATAATCCGGACGTGATGAAGAAGACCTCGAAAGCCAGGGAGGCTCTTCACAAGTTCAATACGTCGAAAGTAAAAAAGCTTCTCGAAGGCTATTCTCCGGACGTCGTTTTCTGCACCCAGGCTTTCCCCTGCGGGATGGTGGCGGATTATAAAAAGTCAGCGGGGAGAAATATCCTGCTGATCGGCGTTTTAACCGATCACGCGCCGCATTCTTACTGGCTGTTTGACGAGGTGGATTTTTATGTAGTTCCTTCCGAGGAGACTGCCCGGGTGCTGGAGCGGAAAGGGGTCCCATCTGAAAAGATAAAGGTATACGGGATCCCGGTAGATCCGAAGTTCCGCCGGGGGCGTGACAGAAGCCGCGTAAGAAGGGACTTGGGTTTTCGGAAGGAAGTCCCAACGATCCTGATCATGGGAGGGAATCAGGGGCTGGGAGCAGTGGAGGAGGCCGTCAGGTCCCTTTTGGGTGAAGCCGGGCACAACTATCAACTGCTGGTCGTCACGGGGTCGAATAAGAAGTTGTACACCCGGCTGAAAAGGCTGGAACGCAAAAAAGGGCGGGACAATGTCCGTATCCTGTCGTATGTCGAGAACATTGACGAATTGATGGAGATATCGGATATCATTATCACTAAAGCGGGAGGTATGACGATAGCTGAGGCGCTGACCAAAAATTTGCCGATACTGGTCGTGGATCCCATACCCGGGCATGAGCGCATGAATACTGATTATCTGGTGGAAAAAGGCGCGGCTATTGAGATCAGGGATGACAGCCATATCCGCGGGATCATAAACGGGCTTTTTGACTCGAAGAACGAGCTGGACCGCCTAAGGAAGAATAGCGAAAAGTTGTCCAGACCGGACAGCGCTTTGGACATCGCAAAACTTGCGTTTATTGAATAAATTTGTGTATATCCGAGTAAACAAGGAGTAAGAGTGCTCTATTTGCTTTATATGGCGGGTTTTTTTCTCGCGAAGATCATGCCCATCAGGGTATGCTATGCCGCTGCGGAGCGGATCGGCCGCCTGTATGCCAAGTTTGCCGAAAAAGACAGGGAGGGGTTGAGGGCGAACCTTAAAGTGGTCCTGGGTGAAGACGTCGATGAGACTGTTGTTGATAAGCATACGGCGGCGGTGTTCAAAAATTTCGCGAAGTATCTCGCGGATTTTTTTAAATTTCCCAGATTTACCGAAAGAAATATATCCGGGAACATAGAGTTGGAAGGCCGTAAGTATATGGACGAGTGCCTGTCGGAAGGCAAAGGGCTTATCCTCCTGTCTCTTCATCTTGGCAACTGGGAACTGGGAGGAGCGATCGTGGGGGGGCTTAAATATCCGATAAGCGCTATAGTACTGGAACACACGAGCAAACGCGTAAATGGGTTTTTTATACGGCAGAGAGCCATCAACGGCCTCAGATCCATCCCGATCGGAGGCCGGATAAAGGAATGTTTTGAGCTCTTGAAACGCAACGAGGTCCTTGCTATCGTCGGTGATAAAGATTATACCTCAAGCGGAATATATGTGGATTTTTTCGGGAAGAAGGCGTTAATGCCCAAGGGACCGGCTGTCATCTCCCTCAAGACCGGAGCTCCCATAGTCTTCTGCGCCTTGGTCCGCAAAAAAGATGATACATACAAGTTCTGTTTCGAGAAGCCGATAAGATTTAAATCAACAGGGGATCACAACGAAGACATACGTGCGCTTATGGGAGAGTACCTGGCGATTTTTGAGAAATATATCCGGGAAAATCCGGATCAGTGGTACGCCTTCAGAAAGTTATGGGATCAGGAAGAGATAACACAATAGTTCTCATCCCGGCTTACAATGAATCCAGGACAATAGGGGACGTTGTCCTGGGCATAACGAAGACAGGGATGAGGGTCCTTGTCATTGATGACGGGTCAACTGACAATACAGAACAGGCGGCGCTCGATAACGGCGCCATGGTGATAGGTCACAGCCGGAACCTCGGCAAGGGATTTTCCGTCAGGGATGGGATAAGGCATGTTCTGGAAAAAAACGATTTTGAATGGATCATAATGATGGACGGTGACGGCCAGCATCACCCGGAGGACATCCCGGTACTCATGGACGCGACGCAGGCGGAGGAAACGGACATTGTGATCGGTAACCGCATGCTCAGGACAGAGACAATGCCGTTTTTGCGGTACTGGACGAACAGGTTCATGTCCCGGGTGATATCGGGGATATGCGCCCTGCATATACCGGACACTCAGTGCGGGTACAGGCTTATCAGGGTAAGCGCTTTGAAAAGGATGAAACTGACGTCGAAAAAGTTCGATATAGAATCAGAAATGCTTATCCGGGCTGCCGCGAGCAGCATGAAGATCATATCCGTTCCGATACAGACGATATACGGCGGAGAAACTTCCATGATCAAGCCGATGCGCGATACGATCAGATTCTGCGCGCTTATTTTAAAATACTGTTTTAATCTGGATGGATTACGCAGATCAGAAAAAGCGGATGGTGGACGAACATCTGATCCGCCGCGGGATCAGCGATCCTGAGGTCCTGAAAGCCTTCAGGAAGGTGTGGAGGCACCATTTTGTGCCTTCTTCGTTCGAAACAGACGCTTATCAGGATTATCCCCTGCCGATAGGCCACGGGCAGACTATTTCACAGCCGTATATGGTGGCGCTTATGACGGAAAGCCTGCGCCTTAAAAGCGGCAGTAATGTCCTTGAAGTGGGCACCGGAAGCGGCTACCAGGCCGCCATCCTGGCGGAGGTCTGCCGTCGTGTCTGTACCGTAGAAAGGGAAGCGCCCCTGCTTGAACGCGCGAAAAAGATCCTGTCGGAGGAAGGGTGTAAAAACATCGACTTCAGATGCGGTGACGGGACAGAGGGCTGGGAAGAGGAGGCCCCGTTTGACGGGATAGTCGTCACAGCGGCCGCTCCGTCCGTGCCCGGGGTTTTGAAAGAGCAACTTGCCGAGGGTGGGCACCTGGTGATCCCTGTCGGGACAATGTATGGGCAGATGCTCGTATCAATAGAGAAAAAAGGCGATGATTTCATCCAGCGGGATATTTGCGGATGTATCTTTGTGCCTTTGATAGGAAAATACGGCTGGTCCGAATAGTCGAGGAACAGGCGCGTTTACGAACAACGAGACACGAGCGACGAAACATGATAGAGCAGATCACGAATTCGCTTGTAGGATTCAATAAAGAGGCGGCAGTAATAATATTAGCGGCGCTGCCGGTCTCTGAACTCAGAGGGGCGATCCCGCTGGCCCTTGCGATCGGTTTTCCGCCTTTAAAGGCGTATTCATTGTCCTTTATCGGGAATCTGATCCCTGTTCTGCCGCTTTTGTTCCTGCTGCAGCCGGTATCGAACGGCCTGCGGCATATCCGGATATTCAGGAAATTTTTTGACTGGCTGTTTGAAAGGACCAGAAAAAAGGCCGCTCTGATAGAAAAGTTCGAAGCCCTGGGCCTTATCCTGTTCGTCGCTATCCCTCTGCCGGTTACGGGCGCATGGACAGGGTGCGTCGCGGCCACCCTTTTTAAGATAAGATTCCGGTACGCGTTTATCGCGATCATAGTGGGGGTCGCCGTTGCCGGGCTGGTGGTTATGGGACTCAGCCTGGTAGGAAAAGAGATACTGGCGGCCGCGCGTTCGTAAAAGACGAAAAGCTTGACATCCGGTTTCTGTTATATTAGCATATGTCCTGGAAATAAAAAGGAGAGATATGATTGCGTATCTTTTGATCATTGCCGGTTTTATGATGAGGCTTCTGCCGCATGCGCCCAATGTGGCGCCGGTAGCCGCTATAGCTCTTTTCTCCGGAGCCTATCTGAACAAAAGGGTCGTGCCGTGGGTGCCTCTTGTGATCATGGTCATCAGCGATCTGATAATAGGCCTGCATGACGTGGTCCTCTATACATGGGGGGCGTTTATTGTCATCGGTTATATGGGTATGCGGCTCAGGGAGCGCAGGACGCCGGCGGGGATATTTACTGCTGCCGTTTTTTCGTCGCTGGTGTTTTTCGTAATATCCAATTTCGGTGTCTGGCTGGCATGGTATCCCCATACCGGCGGAGGTTTTGTTGCATGTTACGTCAGGGCGTTGCCGTTTTTGAGGAGCACCCTGATCGGCAACATTCTGTTCGTATTCGCGCTTTTCGGCGCTTACGAGCTTGCCCGAAAACTGGCGGTAAGAACAAGATTCCGTAATGTACTACTGGTGAACAGTCATTAGTTTCAGTTAATAGTGGCCGGGACGCGAGTCACGAGCCACGAGCGGCGATATTTTCATACAGGTAATCGCGAAGTTTTAAAAGGGAAGTCCGTGAAAGTCGGACACGGTCCCGCCGCTGTAACCGGCGACGAAAATCCCTGAAAAGCCACTGTCCCTGGGCGGGAAGGCCGGGATGAGTAGGAAGACCCCGGGAGTCAGAAGACCTGCCTGTATGTTCAGAAAGTCCATGAGGCCCGCGGAGGCTGATAAGGGGCTATATAGCAGGGTGAAGAAAACGGTGAACCCCTGGCGTCAGCATTGGCGCCGGGGGTTTTGTTTTTCTGATCCGATGCGGGATCGGAACCAGATTCCGGTCCCGCATCGGAAAAGGGTTAAATGACAAAGGAGAGAAGGGATGAGAAAGAGAATAGTTATGATTGTTTTGGGTTTCTTGTTATTCGGGATTGGCGGTGCAAATGCGGAAGAGAGCGGTGAGCAAAAGGACAGTTTACTCGATATGGTCAAAAAACCGCTTCGGACAATATTTGCTCCGATACATGGGGAAGGTCTTGTTGATCTGGTCGCCGCCCCCGCGGAAGTAATGTTATCTCCGATAATAGATCTGGGCGAGATAGTGATAACACCGGGGAGGACACACGAATATATTTTCAATATAAACAAGAACATCAGCGTTATAGATGCTGAGGACATAAAACAGACAAATCCCCGGCGGGTACAGCAGATGATCTCACAAAAAGCAGGCGTTGTGATGAGCGGGTATTTTGGAAACGCAAAAGATAACGGCCTTGACATGAGGGGGTTCGGTGAAACAGGCTTATTGAATTATCTTGTTTTGATAGACGGGAGAAGAAGCAACCAGATAGACATGTCGGGCGCGGACCTGTCCCAGATCGACCTGAATTCCATAGAGAGGATCGAGATCATGAGAGGCGCGAATTCCGTTTTATACGGGGATAATGCCACGGGCGGCGTTATTAATATCATTACCAAAAGAGGGGGAACCGGAGACCACATTGAGTATGTCCAGGAACTTGGAAGTTACCAGTACAATAAGGAATATTTTTCAGCCGGCGGCGGGCATGATTTTCTGGATTACTTCTTCAGCTACGCGTATCAGGATTCAGAAGGATACAGGCTCAACAACGCTTATGAAGCGAATGATATATTTACCAGTTTCACCGTAAAACCCGGTGATATTCTGGACATTCATTTTTCTTCCAATTATCACAGGGACTGGTATGGCCAGCCGGGGGCATTATATCCGGAGAATATTCGGAACGACGGCAGGGAAGGTTCGCGTTTTCCGAACAGCAAGGGAAAAACTGAGGATTATTACTTCACGGTAGATCCCAGGGTTTTCAGGGAATTAGGAGATCATGAGGGGGTGTTGTCCTCTTTTGTGTCATACAGGTCCAGAAGAACGAATGCCCTGAGCGTCGGTTTCGGTGAATACGAGACGAATCATCACATTGTCTCTTTAGACTTCAGGCCGAAATGCGAGATCAATTCCACGTTCTTTGAAGATACCCTGGAGAACAAGCTTGTCTTCGGAACGGATTATTTTTATGCCAAAGACCAGGTCTTAAGCGGCGACAGGACTTTCAGAAAATCACAGCTGGATATAATAAAAGAGACATTCGGGATATACGCGTCGAATAATATGCTTGTGAATAAGCGGTTTATCATAAATGGAGGCATACGGGGTGAATGGGCAGAGTTCATTTTTGACCAGTTCCAGCCCGCGGCTTCATATGATACTCAAAGTCCCGAAGAAGTGGCGTTTGACGCGGGGTTGGGATATAAATACAATGAGAGATCGCAAATATACGCGAATTTTGCCCGTTCATACAGATACCCGGCTACTGATGAGTTTTTTCAATCGGCATATGAGTATTTGAACTGGTGGACAGGGGCTGTAACTGTTTTTCCCTCTGTGCTTAACGCGGATCTGAAACATCAGGTGGGCAATAATTACGAAATAGGCATCAAGGATAATTCGTTCGGTTTTTTGAACGTAAACGCGTCATATTATCTCATCGACAACAAAAACGAAATATACTATGACCCAATAACGTTCCAGAATGAGAACTATCACCATACTGTCCATCACGGGTTTGAGTTTGAGACAAAGGCGGATATCTTTGAGAAAATAGACGCGTTTTTCACTTATACCTTCCAGAAGGCCTTTTTTGTGGGAGGCAAATACGCCGGGAAACACATACCCATGGTCCCGCAGAATAAGATTTCCGCGGGGATCGATATAAAACCGATAGATGGGCTTGACGCAAAATTTATTTTAAATCATGTCGGAGCCAGACGCATAACAAGCGATCAGGTCAATGAAGTCGCGAGGCTTAAACCGCATGTCACGTTTGATTTTAACGTGTCGTATGAAACCGAAAATTACCGGCTTTTCGGCGGCATCAAGAACATTTTCAACGAAGAATATTTCTCAAGCGCGGCCAAGGATTGGCTGGGCAACGCGGCATTCTACCCGGCCCCGGAAAGAACTTTCGAGTTCGGAGTAGGATGCAAATTTTAACCTTTTATCGGGGACATGCCCCCGGGGTCAGGATAGATTTTAACCTTGACGTATACAGCTGAAGCGTTTTAATCTATAATACTGTTGATCATGTTTACCGATCCCGTATCCAGGACAGCTTTCGGAATATCGCTCGTGCTGCATGCAGCGGTGGTGATACCGCATTCTTTTTTCTCTCTGCCGTCCGAGGCCGCGCACGTCAGAACTGTCGATCTGAACTATATCCTGATCGAACAGCCGCATCTGACGGATGGGGAGCAGGTTATTGTGGATGGCGCGGCCCCTGAAACGGAAGGTTCGGAGGCTGCATCTTACGAGAAGACAGCATCCGTCCGGGTGGCTGCTGTACAGGTAACCGAAGCGAGTTTAGAGGGAGCTGCGAGGCTGGAGACAAGCGTCAAATTTTCCGATAGCGAAAGACAGGAAGCCCTGCTTAAATACTACAATTTGATCCGCGAAAAGATCCGCGCCAGAACTCACTCTGCCTTTGGAAAAGGCGGGAAAAGGGGGGCAGTGACGCTCAAGTTCACATTAGACCCCCGCGGCCGGCTCCGGAAAATTGACAGTGTAAATGGCTCCAACCAGGGGTTGGCCAACCCCTGGTTGGAGCAGAAGGCTGTAACGGGGCTAAGGCTGGCACAGCCTTTTCCGCCGCTGCCGGAAGAGATGGGCGCCGGGCCCGTAAGTTTTCTCATTACCGTGAAATTTGCTAATTAAAAACAGGTCACTGCCACTACTTTTCGTCCCTGCTCAAAACAGACCAAATATTATTGACAACCTTTCCTTTTCAGGGTATACTTAAATTGAAAAATAGTTAAACTTTTGAAATATCTTATTTATAGAATATTAGCAAACTAAAGGAGTTGCCATGAAGGCGCGAGGAAATTTTGATTTCGGCAAAGAGACCGCAACAATGCTTCCCCTTATTCTGAGGGAGGTCACAAAGAGGCAGATGACTATTTTTTCCAAAGGAAAGCTGTCTCTGCCGCAGGTGGTCATTCTTGATTTTTTGAGGGAAAGAGGGGCCAGCCGTATGGGAGACCTGTCAAAAACACTACATCTGACCATGAGCGCGGTGACGGCTATCGTTGACAAGATGATAAAGCTCAAGCTGGTAAAGAGAGAGCGTTCGCGTAAAGACAGGAGAGTTATCTACATTAGCCTTCTGAAGAAAGGGGAAAAGACGGCCCGGCAGGTAAACGAAGAACGCAAAAAAATGTCGGCCGATATTTTTTCCGTTCTTACAATGCCGGAAAAAAGGAAATATCTGAGATTATTGAGAAAGGTATATGAGGATTTAAGGAAGAGAAAATGAAACACAAACGGCCGATTATTTATTTTGTGTCATTACTTTATCTTTTAGGGGCTTTCCTTCTTTTTCCTCCGATAGCGGAAGCTGAGAACGGGGACAGCGTTCCTCTGTCTACGAGTCAGGGGTTGCGAGCCACGGGCCAGGAATCACGAGAGGCCCCTCAACTTCACTCGGGACAAGCGGGCGGCGAAAAAAGGCTTTCCCTCGATGAATGCATAAAACTTGCCATCCACAACAGTTTCGAGGTTAAAATAGCGAAGCTTGATCTTTATATCGCCGAGACGGACCTTATGTATTCGGAAGCTGTTTTTGATACATTTTTATACGGCGGGTTAAGTTACGAGGAAGACAAACGGCAGCAATTGTCTGTTTTTTCAGCCGACGACAGCCAGACAAACACCTGTTACGCGGGCATCGAAAAGACCCTGCCTACGGGGACCGAACTAAGCGTAGAAGCCGGGGATACAAGGCTGTGGAGCAATACGACGTTTGTCGCGAAGAATCCCTCTCATACGGCGGAACTCACTCTTGAGGCAAAGCAGCCCATAGGGAAGAACATTTTCGGCTATGTGGACAGGGCAAATGTGTCTCTGACAGAGCTTGCGGTCAAGAACGCGGGCCTTCAGGCAAAGGACAGCATTGAAGCCCTGATCGCAAAGGCGGAAAAGGCGTACTGGGATCTGGCCTTTGCGAAAAGATCCCTGGACATATATGACGAGATACTCAAAAAAGCTGAAAAACTGCATGATGCGAACAAAAAGAACCATGAAATAGGCCTGATAGAGACAGTAGCTCTTCTGGCTTCAGAGGCCAATGTCGCGAAAATCGAAGCGGATGTCGTTGTGGCCGAAAATGATTACAGGCGGTGCGAGGAGAATTTGAAACTGATAATGAATATCGGCAGTGACAGACGTATTTTACCGCAGGAGGATCTGAGCTGTGACCGCATTGACGCGGAACTCGCGGATTGTCTGAAAAAGGCCTTTCAGCAAAGAATGGATTATTTGATAGGCACGAGAGAGGTGGAGATAAAAAGCCTTGAACTGAAAATAAGGGAAAACGAGAAATGGCCGGAAATCGACCTTACCGGAAGCATGGCCCTGAACGGAGTGGAACGGAAATTCAACAAAGCTGCGGGCAAAAGCACGGTGGCGGACAACATATATTATTTCGCGGGTGTTGAGTTCACTGTCCCGATAGAGAACAAAGAGGCACGCAGCGCGTATAAGAGAGCGATGCGTGAAAAAGAAAAGGCCCTTGTGAGCCTCAAGGAAGTCGAGCGGAACATTATTACGGAAGTAGGGAACGCTTTTCGCGATGTTATCGCCTTTGAAACGAGCCTTGCTTACATGAAGAGGGCGGTGGATCTGCAGTCCGAGAAACTTGCGGAGGAAGAAAAACGCTTCGCGTACGGCCGGTCCGGCACAAAGAACCTTATCGATTACCAGCAGGACCTGTTGTGGGCGGAACTGGAAGAGGCGGGTTTTCTCCTCCGGTACAGGAAAGCAAGGGTCGATCTGGACAGGTCCATGAACGTCATTCTTGATAAGTATGAGGTCTTATTATGAGTTTGCCCAGATTCAGCGTCAACCAGTCGCTTTTTGTTAATCTTATCTCGATCATCATTATCATAATGGGCCTGATAGTGGTGCTGGGGATGAACAGGGAAATATTTCCCAATGTTTCTTTTGACAGAGTGAGTATTATAGCTACTTACTCGGGGGCTACCCCCGAAGACGTTGAGAAGCTCATAACCGTTCCGATCGAAAAGGAGATCAAGGAAGTCGACGGTATCAAAGAGATAAATTCCATATCCAGGGCCGGCACTTCGCTTATATATGTCAAAATAGATCCGGATGAATCCGACAAACAGAAGGTCATAAGGGATATTCAGAGCGCCGCTGACAGGGTCAAGGACCTGCCCGGGGATGTTGATGACCCCGTAGTGACGGAGATCACCAGCAAGCAGTACCCGATCATCGAGGTATCTTTGTCCGGTGATATGCCTGAACATAAGCTCCGGGCTTACTCGGACGCGCTCGAGGACGAGCTGGAAGACATAAAAGGAGTGGCGCGTTTGAAAAAGGACGGCTACCGGGACAGGGAGATACAGGTTCTTGTTGATCCGGATAAACTCAGGGAGTATTACGTTTCCATCGATGAAATAGAAGAGGCACTCGCTGCCCGCAATATAAGCAAACCCGCGGGAAAGATCGATACGGCGACGACGGAGTACAGTGTGCGGACAACAGGTGAATTCAAGAGTGCGGAAGAGGTCGAAAATGTGATCATAAGGGCCAATGATTCAGGTAACTGGTTAAGGGTCGGGGATGTCGCGCATGTCAAAGATACGTTCAAGGATGAGAACATAATCACCAAGACATGGGGGACCCGTTCGATAAATCTTATCGTTATGAAGAAAGAATCGGGCGACGCGATAAGGATCGTCGATGAGATAAAGAAAAAGAGCGGCAATTTTTCAAAAAAGGCCCCGGACGATCTCGAAATATCCTATGTAAATGACTACTCTTATTTCGCGAGAAGACGGCTCGGCGTTCTTGGTAACAACGCCTGGCTGGGCCTGATAATCGTTGTCTGTATCATGCTGCTGTTTTTCCAGCGAAGTCTCGCGTTGTTAACTGTCCTGGGGATACCCATCGCGTTCTTTTCCACCTTTATTGTCATGGATGCGATGGGCATAACGGTGAACATGATCAGTATGTTCGCCCTTGTCGTCGTTCTCGGCATGCTGGTCGATGACGGCATAATCGTGGCGGAGAATGTTTACCGCTACATGGAGGAGGGCATGCCTTCGAGGAATGCCGCCGTGAAAGGAACTGAAGAGGTGATGGGGGCGGTTGTGACGGCCGTGTTCACGACGATCGCCGCTTTTTCGCCTCTGCTTTTCATGACGGGGATCATCGGGAAGTTTATCAGAAATATACCGACTGTAATTATAGTCGCTTTGCTGGCATCGCTTGCGGAGGCGCTTATAATCCTGCCGAGCCATCTCGCGGACTTCGTGCGCGTCAAATTGGACGCCGGAGGCAGGCCCATGGGCCTGAAAAAGGATATGCCCTGGTTCAAAAAACTTGTATCACTCTATACCAGAGTGGTCAAAGCGGCGATCCGGAGAAAGTACCGTGTTCTCGCGGGAATTTCGCTGGTGCTGATCATCTGCGCTATCCTGTCCGTTACCGTTCTGAAATTTATTCTTTTTCCGAGCGCGGGTATAAATTATTTTTTTATCAGAATGGAAGGGCCCATAGGAACTCCACTTGAGAGGATGAATGAACTTGTCGCCCCGGTTGAGGATATCGTATCGCAGCTGCCGGCGGAAGAGCTTGATGCTTATGTGACCACCGTGGGAAAGATGGATGAGGATCGCCATGATCCATTTGCGGGAGAGGCCAGCAATTTCGCGCAAATAAGCGTCTATCTCGTGCCGGAACAGGACAGAAAGAGAATGGTAGATGAAATCATAGCGGAACTTCGAGAAAAGATGCAGGGGATCAAAGGATTCACTGATTTGAGGCTTCAGAAGCCCCAGTCAGGACCGCCTGTGGGTAAAGCGGTGGAGGCCAGGATAAGGGGTGAGGATTTCGATGTGCTTGACAGGATCTCCGGGGAATATATGGATTATCTCGGCACAATAGACGGGGCCAGGGACATAACATGGGATCATAAGCCGGGCAAGGAAGAGATAAGGGTGAAGGTGGACCACGACAAAGCGGCTATGGCCGGGCTTTCCATAGGGCAGATAGCCCGGACCGTAAGGGCTGTTTTTGAGGGCGGTATCGCGACAAAAGTAAAACCGGTGAAAGCTGAGGAAGAAACCGATGTTACCGTAAGGTTCGCCAGAGACAAAGCGGCGGAGATCTCGGTCTTCGAGGATATCCTTATAACCAACCGTTTCGGCAACCTGATCCCGCTGAAGAAAGTGGCTGTTATAGAAAAGGTTCCCGGGACTACGACAATACACCATCTTGACGGCAAAAGGGTTGTCACCGCCTCATGCGACGTAGACACGGAAAAGGCGACTTCCATGGAGGTGAACAGAAAACTCCGGGAGAAGTTCCACGATATTTCGGAAAAATATATCGGATACAGCGTGAAGTACGGCGGTGAACAGGAGGAGACAATAGACTCATTGAAGAGCCTGGCAAGAGCCTTCTTTTTCGCGTTCCTCATAGTCTTTCTTATACTGGCGTCTTTTTTCAGGTCTCTCGTCCAGCCTTTTATCGTTATGCTTGCGATCCCTTTCGGCCTGATAGGGGTTATATTCGCGTTCCTGATCCATGGCCTGCCGCTGTCTTTTATGGCTATTCTGGGGATAGTCAGCCTTAACGGTATCGTTGTCAACGATTCGATCGTTCTTGTGCATTTTATAAACAAGCTTCGTGGCGAAGGAATGGAGAGGGCCGAATCCATTATAAAAGCGGGGCAGATGAGGATACGCCCTGTGATCCTGACGACAGTCACTACGGTGGGAGGGCTTTCTACTGTTGCTTACGGTATAGGCGGGAAAGATCCTTTTCTTGTTCCCATGGCTCTGGCTCTCTGCTGGGGTCTGATCTTCGCGACGGCCCTTACGCTCCTCATTATCCCCTGTATCTACTCGATCGTTGACGACCTGGCCATAAAGATAACGCATCATACAAGCATGATCCGCTACGCGAAAGTGGGAAATTCGACGAACGGCACGCACGGGGTGGAAAATAACGCCGGGTAACAGATGCGCGGGATTTCGGTCTTTTCTTTTGCTTGACAAAAACCGACCGGTTCTATTATCATCAAAATGCGAAAGATGCTATAAACAGGTTGCGGAAGGAGGAAGGCTATCCGGTACGTTTTGAAAACGTCAATAGTTTTTTTATTTTTTATTTTCGCCGCATCCCCGTCACACGCGGAAGGATTTACCGCTGACTATCATAAGACCGTCCTGGAGAACGGGGCCGTTGTTGTTTGCAGGCATGTCCCGGAATCGCCGCTTGTAACGGTGCAGATACGCGTTTTATCCGGCCTTTCCAACGAGGGGGAGTACGCCGGGTCCGGCATCTCTCATTTTCTTGAGCATCTCGTTTTCAAAGGGACGCACGACAGGACGTCCGAAGAGATACGCAGGGAGGTCAAGGCCATGGGCGGGGTCGTCAACGGGGCCACCGGTCTGGATTCAGTGGAATATCATATTACCGTTCCGAATAAGAATTTCAGAAGAGCGTTGGACCTGCTTGTTGACATGGTCACTGAGCCCGTATTCACTGACAAGGGAATGGAAAAGGAACGGGATGTGATCCTGAAAGAGATCAGGCTTCACAATGATGATCCGGTAAGCAGGAGGACGCGCCTTCTTTTCTCCCAGGCTTACAGGGAACATGTTTATAAATATCCCATACTGGGGTATGAAGAGCTATTCAAGAAACTCACCCGCGAGGATATTCTTCGCTATCACGCCGCGGTCTATACCCCGGAAAAGATGGTGGTGGGTATTGCCGGCGGGATCCCTCCGGATACGGCCCTTGAGGCCGCGGAAGAGGCGCTCAAGGAATATCAAAGGAGCAGGGGTATTCAGGCGGACGTGCCGGTAGAACCGGAACAGATCAATGAAGTCAGGGCTGAATTTTCCGCAGATGTCACGCTGGGGTATATGGCTGTGGGTTTTCATACGACGAGTCTGTATTCGCCCGATCTTTATGCCGGAGATGTCCTGAGTATCCTGCTGGGGGAAGGCAATGACTCCAGGCTGTATAAAAGGCTTGTCAAGGACAAACAGCTCCTTTATACGGTTTCCAGCCATAATTACACGCCCAGATACCCCGGGCTTTTTATCGTTACCGGTACAGGAGACCCTGACATGCTTGAGCAGGCCAGGCAGGAAATATTTGCCGTAATCGAAGAGTTGAACAGCGGGGATATCCGGGATCGGGAGATGGAACGGGCGAGGAACCTGGTGATCTCGGATTATCTGCATTCCCATGAACGGATTGCCAGGATAGCCGCTTCCATGACCAGCTCACAGATATTAACGGGGGATCCCGCTTTTTTTGAGAAATATGTAGATGAGATAAAGAGAGTAGAGAAAGAAAAGGTCGGGGAACTTGTTTCGAAGTATCTTACAGGGGATAACTCTACCACGGTCTTTCTTCTGCCGCGGGATTATCATGCAAGGGAACAAACGCTGGCAGCCGGCAAACAGCTGACCGAAGGAGTCCGCGAAGCCGGTCCGGAAGAGGCCGCAGAGCCGGCGGGTTTTCCTGAACCGGAGCAGAGGGAGGATGCGGACGTTAAATCCCTGACGCTGAAGAACGGACTGCGGATAATCGTCAAACGGAAAGGAGCCTTGCCTCTGGTTTCTGCCACCCTGGCGGTTCCCGGGGGCCTCATGGCGGAAGAGACGGGAAAGGACGGCATATCCAATCTTACCGCTTCGCTCATCCTGAAAGGGACTCGAGAACGCGGCGAGGACGAGATCATTCCGGCACTGGAGAAGATGGGCGGGAGTATCGGCACTTTCAGCGGGATGAACAGCACCGGAGTTGCCATGGATCTGATAGCCGGGGATCTGTCCGCTGGATTGGATATATTCGAGGATGTGGTTAAGCACGCGGTGTTTCCGGAAGAAGAGATCATAAAGCAGAAAAAGAAGATAACGGCTTCCATAAGAGAACAGGAAAAGGACATATTCGACAACGGCATGATCCAGCTCCGCGGCCTGCTTTACGGGGATCATCCGTACGCGCGGAAGCTACTGGGAGAGGTCCAGACCGTGGATTCTATTTCGCGGGATGAGATCGCGGCTTTTTATAAGCGTTGTTTTGCCCCGGAGAAGGCGGTCCTTACCGTTGTTGGGGATGTGGATGTAGAGAAGACCGCGGACAACCTGGCAAAAAGGTTCGCCGGATGGGAAGGCAAGAACGGTCGTCCGCGGGAAATGGAGGTCGTCCCCCTGGAAGGAACAAAGCGCGAGGATATCGTCATGAGGAAGGAACAATCCCTGCTTCTTGTGGGGTTTCAGGGTGTCCGCATAAAAGATGAAAGGAAATATGAGCTGGCTCTGATAAGTTCCCTTTTGTCCGGGTCGGACGGGCTTTTGTTCCACACTGTCCGGGAGGAGGAGGGGGCTATCTATACTTCCGGCGCTGTATCGGTTCCCGGGGCGGCTCCCGGATATTTCATGTTATACGCGGCAACAACGGAAGAGAATATTGAGAAGGTGAGGAACGCCGTCTTTGGCGTTCTTAAAAAGATCATAGACGGCGACGTCACGAAGGAAGAGATCGAATCTTCCAAGAACAGCCTTATTTCCCGGCACGCGCATTCGATCGAGACCAATTATTCGATGTCCATGATGATGACGCTGGACGAATTTTACGGTCTGGGCTTCCAGGATTACAAAGGGTATCCCGCGGAGATAACCGCCCTGACCAGGGATGACATAATACGCTGCGCCGGAGAGATCCTCGATCTGGACAGGTGCGCGGTTGTCGTCATCCATTCCGAATAACTCATTCACTTTTTTTTACCAGTTCAGCTGAGAGAAGATGCTTACGTCTGGTCAGGCTGTCAGGCTTATCCCTACCAGGAACGTCCGATTCCCTCCAGCGGGGAATCGGACTCAAAAAGGGCCCCGAAAATCCGCCTTCGGCGGATACCAAGCTTTCGGGCCCCTTTAATGTCCTGTACGGAATAAGCCTGAC
>Ga0164318_10000874_pt1 | contig 25042 bp, 18 predicted proteins | sample GuaBasSedimGuay9_FD_113734 | JGI IMG/M metagenome (GOLD analysis project Ga0164318, IMG submission 113734) | Subseafloor sediment microbial communities from Guaymas Basin, Gulf of California, Mexico - Guay9, Core 4571-4, 0-3 cm | ecosystem: Environmental > Aquatic > Marine > Hydrothermal vents...
TTCTAAATTTCGTTCGGCGGCTAACATTTGCCAGGGAACAAGGTTGGAGTGATGTTCTGTTTCGGTGAGCAAAACGCGATCCCCGGCCTTTAGAGTGGTTTTGCCCCATGTTTGAGCGACTAGGTTAATAGACTCGGTGGCGTTGCGAGTGAAGATTATTTGCTCAGGTTGCGGCGCGTTGATGAATTCGGCTACTTTTAGGCGGGCGTCTTCGTATAAGGCGGTGGCTTCTTCGGCTAGGGTGTGAATTCCACGATGGATGTTGGCGTTGGATTGACGATAGTATTTATCCATTGCCTGAATAACAGATTCTGGTTTTTGGCTGGTGGCGGCGGAATCCAAATATACCAGGGAAACGCCGGGACGGATTTCTCGCCGCAAGGTGGGAAAATCTTCCTTAACGTGTTCCATATTTGACATAGAATTGCCTAACTTGCCGCTCATAAGTCATTCTCTGGGAAAGGGCCTCTGTTCTCAAATTCCTCACTATGCTCTCCTTGAATTCGAGGCAGGCGTTGACGCGGGCGCCGGTGTGAGCGTTGGCGTGGGTATCGAATATCAGCGGAGTTTGTCTGACACCACAAAACGCGGTCGGGGACCATCCATCCATCTGTTAGATACACGTTTCTGTCAAATTGAACCGCCACTTTTTTGGGTGATTTTTTAACTACCACGCCTTCTAGCCAGTCTCGAATTCGTTCTTCGTTCCAATCGTGGTCGCAAAAAACTTCAACATGATCGCCAATTTCAAAATCTTTTCGCACGTTCTGGGGGGTATTAAGTGGTATACCAGTCAATTTTTCCTCCAATATATTTTCTCAATAAAAAATATGTTAATTTTCTAGCTGCCTGACAGTTTAAAAATTAGCCTTAGTGATAGAACGCGGATTACCAGAGGCACGCCTCTGGCAACGCAAATGCCGCTGCGCTAACACAGGTTTGCGCAGATTTAATCATTTTTAAGTTTTTAATCTGCGTTTATCCGCTACATCCGCGAGGCCGTAGGCCCATCCGTGTTCTATTTTCTTGCTTTTGCCAAAGTGTCTGGCAGCTAGTTAATTTTCAGTTTGTTTTGGATCGTCTCTGTTTGTTAGGTAGTTATCCTAATTTCTGGTGAATTGCTTGCGTAAATCGTTCTTTGACGTCTGCCAAGGGAATATGGCGCAGAATGTCATCAAAGAACCCGTAAACTATGAGTCTTTCTGCTTCTTGAAGGGGAACGCCTCTAGCCTGTAAATAGAATAGTTGCTCAGGGTCTATTTTTCCTACCGTAGCGCCATGACTGCACCGAACTTCGTCGTTGAGAATTTCCAAGCCGGGGAGGGAAGCAGCGTGTGCGTCTTCGCTCAGCAGCAAGTTCCGATTTGCCTGATAGCCATCAATGTGATGGGCGTCTGGGGCAACGTAAATCATGCCGCTCCAAACCGAGTGCCCTGCTCCTGTGAGCGTGCCTCTGAAGAGCAGGTTGCTATATGTGTGATGAGCAAGGTGATTCTGCTGCGTGTCATGAGAAAGGTGTTGCTCGCCGTCTGCGAAGTACAAGCCTGAGATTTTGCTCTCTGCTCCTGGGGCTGCGAGGTCTACAGAAATAAAATGCTTGGCTAAATGTGAGCCTAATCCGCCTGCTACCCAATCGATGTGGCCGTCCTTATCTACTTTGGCTTTTTTGTGTCCAAAGCTCCACACGTTTCGCCCCAATGCTTGCAATTCGACAAACTTCAAACTTGCGCCTTGGCCGACATAAATTTCAACGTTTTCGCTGGCAAGTGATTGGGCTTTTTCGCCTTCTGGCGAGCTGGCTTCGTGGACGTAGGTTAGGGAAGCTCCTTTTTCTAAGTAAATTAGCACATGCGAAAGGTGTGCCAATCCTTCGCCGGCAGCCCATAATAGACTGTGCAGGGTCTGGTCTATTTGCAAGTCTGCTGGGATGTAGACGAAAACCCCATTTTTGGCGAAGGCGCCGGTTAACGCCGCGAACTTGCCCTCTGCGGGGGAAATTATTTTGCCTAAGATTTTTTCTAGTAAGTCGGGATGTTTTTCAGCAGCCGTGTTCAAATCGGTGAAAATGACGCCTTTTTCAGCGAGGTTAGGGGCGAGTTCAATAGAAACGTTTTTGGGGCCAATGATGGCCTGTCCGCCTTTGTTGTGTTCGGCATGAATGGTTAGACAATGCGCTGAAATTTCATCTTGATTGATTTCGGGGGTTTTTCCGTTGGGGAGGTGCAAAGCGTCCATGCGCAGGGGCTGAAGGCTGGTGCGCCGCCAGGTTTCGTCTTTGCGCGTGGGGTAAGGGAGGCGTTGGAATGTGTCCCGCGCGTTTTTTCGGTATTCCGCCAAAACGCGGGGCGCGTTCCCAATCTCCCATGCAAAATTGAATTGTTTTGTGTTTTGCTTTAGTGCCATAGTAGTCCTTTTTTATCCGACAGAGCCTTCCATTTGAAGTTGGATCAGCCGGTTCATTTCAATGGCATATTCCATGGGGAGTTCTTTTACTAGGGGTTCAATAAAGCCTGAGACAACTAAGCTGGTAGCTTCTTCTTCGCTTAAGCCTCGGCTCATCAGATAGAAGAGTTGCTCGGCTTCTACTTTTGAAACGGATGCCTCATGCCCAATGGTGACATCTTGTTCATCTACTTCAATGACGGGGTATGTGTCGGAGCGAGAGTGTTCATCTAAGATAAGGGCGTCACAAACCACATTGGAGCGCACGTTTTTCTTTCCAGGGTTGACTTTTACCAAGCCGCGATAAGACGCTCTTCCGCCGTTTTTGCTGATTGATTTTGAGACAATTTTACTGGTCGTGTTGGGGGCAAGGTGAATCATTTTGCCGCCCGTATCGTGGTGCTGGTCTTTACCCGAAAAAGCGATGGATAGAATTTCTCCGTGGGCGCCCTCTCCAACTAGGATGCAAGCGGGGTATTTCATGGTCACTTTGGAGCCTAGATTGGAATCTACCCATTCCATGGTTCCGTTTTCTTCTACGCGGGCACGCTGGGTGACTAGGTTATAAACATTGTTAGACCAATTTTGAATGGTGGTATAGCGCACTCTGGCGTTCTTTTTAACAAAGATTTCGATGACGCCGCTGTGAAGCGAGTCTGTGGAATATTGAGGAGCCGTGCAACCTTCTACAAAGTGGACGCTTGCGCCTTCATCTGCAATGATTAAGGAGCGTTCAAATTGTCCGATATTCGCCGCGTTGAGACGAAAATAGGCCTGAAGAGGCAAATCTACTGTAAGTCCCGGAGGGATATAAACGAAAGACCCTCCCGACCACACAGCACCATTCAGGCTAGCGAGTTTGTTATCGGTATATGGGACTACGGATCCGAAATATTCTCTAAATAGTTCGGGGTGTTTCCGCAGGCCATTTTCAATGCTTAGGAAAATAACGCCCTGCTCTTCAAGGTGTTTATGAATGTTATGGTAGACCATCTCGGATTCGTATTGCGCCCCCACGCCAGCCAAGAATTTTTGCTCTGATTCGGGAATTCCCAGACGATCAAATGTGTTTTTAATGGTTTCAGGGACCTCGTCCCAGGTGCGTCCCTCTTCCTCTGTGGGTTTGACGTAATAATAAAGGTCATCCAAATCTAAACTTGATAAATCGCCTCCCCAATTTGGCATAGGATGTTGTTTGAAATATTCCAGCGATCTTAGACGATATTCCAACATCCATTCTGGTTCCCCTTTCATGGCCGAAATTTCTCGGACAATATCTTCGTCTAAGCCTTTGCGGCTTTTAAAGACATAGCTCTCAGGGTCGCTGAAACCATATTTATATTCATCATAGTCTTTTAATAATTTTGCATCAGTAGTCATGCGCTACAGACTCCGTGTGAGATTAATGAATTTTTCCTGCCGAGCCAATTAAGCGGCAAGCTTCTCGCGTACCCATTCGTAGCCTTCTTCTTCCAAGCGAAGAGCCAATTCTGGGCCTCCAGATTCTACAATCCTTCCCCCCAGCATGATATGTACATAATCTGGGTGGATATAGTTCAAAATTCGCTGATAATGTGTAATAAGTAGCACCCCTTGCTTGGAATCTTGAACAGCGTTCACGCCGTCAGACACTATTTTAAGAGCGTCTATGTCTAAGCCAGAATCTGTTTCATCGAGAATGATAAATTTAGGTTCTAGAGTAGCCATTTGTAAAACTTCAACACGTTTCTTCTCTCCACCCGAAAAACCATCATTTAAGTATCGGCCAGCAAAAGCAGGGTCCATTTGCAGCATTTCCATCTTAGAACGAAGCAATTTGCGGAAATCGGGGATGGAAATTCCCTTGTCGGCGGGGTCGTGTGCTTTGCGGTGAGCGTTCAACGCCATGCGCAGGAAATTTGCCACCGAAACACCGGGAACAGCCACCGGGTACTGAAAAGCCAAAAACAGCCCCAAATGGGAGCGTTTGTCTGGAGCAAGTGCCAGAACATTTTCTCCACCGAAAAAGACTTCGCCTTCAGTAACCAGGTAAGAGGGATGTCCCATCAAAGCATAAGACAAAGTTGATTTCCCTGTCCCATTAGGTCCCATAATAGCGTGAACCTCACCAGCTTTAATGGTGAGGTCAACACCTTTTAATATTTCTACGCCCTCGACATTAACATGTAGGTTTTTTATTATAAGTTCAGCCATGCACTAAATACTCCTGTTTCACAATTAATCTCTGACCAAGGGCGTTTCAATTTACAATATCCCAAATCAAAGATACTTATTATAAATTCGCGGGGATTGTAGCATAATACAAGAGACAAGTCAATATTTAGGATAATTATCATATAAATTATTGACGTTCTTTTCTGCCAATGATATACTCTGCGCCAAAGACTAACTTTTATACCAAAAAATGAAACTATATGAGCATAAATACCCGTGACCGCGTTCTAAAAACGCTCCTGCTCCGGCAAAAGTGTACCATCAATGAGCTAGCAGATTCAGTGGGCATCAAGCCAATCTCTGTGCGCCACCATCTCGCCAAATTAGAAGCAGAAGGCCTAATTGCGTCCTCAGAAGAACGGCACGACGTTGGGCGACCGCGACTCGTATACGTCCTCACCCGAAAAGGAATGGAAGAATTCCCCACCCGCTATCTCACTCTCACCCTCCGCTTATTAGAACAACTCAAAGCAACCCTTCCAGAAGAAATGGTAGGAGAAATCTTCCGTAAAATAGCCCAAGACATGGTTCTAGACATTACAGAAGACCTTGATACTGAAAATTTATCCATAGAAGACCGACTCAATATCCTCAAAGATCTCATGGCCGTTGAGGGATTCACCATAGAGTGGGAAAAAGAAGATGATCACTACCGCATTATAGAAGCTAATTGTCCGTACCATCACTTGGGGGAAACTCACACCGAAATATGCGCGGTCAGCCAAGAGCTAATTGCTAATATAACTAATGTTGCCCCCACGCAAGTCAAATGCATCTTAGATGGGGACGCTCATTGCAAATACATCGTCCCAGCCTCTGAATAAAAACAAAGACTTCCGAAGTTTTAGAAACTTCGAAAGTCTTTGCCTTAAACTATTGAAAAACACAAAAACCACCCATGAATAAAACTACCTGGAAAATAACTGAGACACACCCGCGACTTGCTCAAAAAGTTGAAGACTGCCTGAGAAAGGTAATGGACCCTGAATTAGGCATGAATGTCATTGAGCTAGGTTTAATACGTGAAGTCATAATTGAAGGTGTCCAAGCGCACGTGACCATGATCTTCACCTCACCATTCTGCCCATATGCGCCGCGCCTGTTAGCAGCCTGCCGCACCCAGGTAGAGCAAACCCTCACCATGCCCACGCGGATCTCGGTTGGCAAAGAAGTTTGGGATAGAACTTTTATGGAAGAGGATGACGCCGCCGACTGGGGCCTATACTGATTTCCAAACGTTTAACATCGCAAATTGAAGGGGGGAAACAGCTCCGTGCCAAGTGCCCCTCCTCCAACGAAATACCGCCCATACCCAACCCCGCCTGTTCACCAATTCCGGTTCAATGGAAAATAGCAGGGTAGATGTCATTGCGAACCTCCGTTCTTTGGAGGTGCGGCAATCCCCCAGATAGCAGGGGAGACTGCCACGTCACAAAAGACGTTCCTCGCAGCGACATAGTTGGGTTATTTTGTTAAGTATAACCCCGTTATTTTCTGAAAAACCTCAATTCCTCAATCCACCAACTTCCAGGAGAAAATCATGCGCCCTAAACTAAACATGCTTGACGACAAAATGACAGCCAAAATCATCGCCGAGGGCTTCTCGCTGCTCATGGATCCCGGCATAGAGGTTAACAATGATGATGCCCTCCAATTACTGCGCGAAGCCGGCGCAGATGTAAACATGGAAACCAAAGTCGCCCGCATCCCCGAAGCCCTCGCCCGAAAAGCGCTGGAAACCGCCCCCTCGGAATTTTACCTCTACAACCTAGATGGCGAACCGGTCATCCACTACGGAGGAGACAGCGTCCACTTTGACCCCGGCTCCGCCGCGCTCATGCTTCTGGACAGCGAAACCCAAAAACAACGCGAACCAAACACAGCCGATTTCGTCAAATTTATCAAACTCGTTGAAACCCTGCCCCAAATAGACGCCCAAAGCACGGCCATGATTCCCACCGACATCCCAGAAGAGATTGGCGACCTTTACCGACTCTACCTGGCCTTAAACTACATGCGCAAACCCATTGTCACCGGCGCGTTTAGAACAGATACCTGGTGGACAATGAAAGATATGCTCGTAGCCGTGGCAGGGAGCGCGGAAGCCTTAGCTGAAAAACCCATTGCCATCTTTGACGTGTGTCCCTCTCCCCCGCTAAAATGGAGCAACCTCACCTGCCAAAACATGATTGACTGCGCCCGCCACAGCATCCCCTCCGAGATAGTTTCCATGCCGCTCACAGGAGCCACCGCGCCAGTCACCTTGGCAGGAGCGGTCGTTCAGCACACGGCTGAATGTCTAAGCGGGGTGACAATCTCACAACTAGCTAAAGAAGGGGCGCCTATCGTCTGGGGCGGCTCCCCCGCCGCGCTAGATATGCGAGAAAGCACAACACCCATGGGCGCGGTTGGGACTTGGATGATAGATTGTGCCTATGCACAAATCGGCAAGGCACTAAATATGCCCACGCACACCTATTTGGGCATGACCGATGCCAAAATTGTAGACGCTCAATGCGGGCTGGAAACATCTGGCGGCACGCTAATGGCCGCCTTAGCGGGGGTTAATATGATCTCTGGGGCGGGTATGATGGCTTTTGAAAACTGCCAAAGCTACGAAAAACTGGTCATTGACGCCGAGATAATCGGCATGGCCAAACGCCTCATCGCTGGCATCCAGCTCCGCGAAGACCCCATTGCCCTCCCCCTTATACGTGAGTTAGGGCACAACGGCACGTACATCACCCACGACCACACCTGCCAGTGGTTCCGCAAAGAACTGCACATCCCCTCGCGGGTGATTGACCGCCAGCCCACAGAAGAATGGGAGAAAAGCGGTGCGCTCACCGCCTGGGATCGCGCCAAGCTGATGGTAAATGATCTGCTTGAAACCTATCAGCCCTACAATCTCTCAGACGAGGTGCGGGGCAAATTGCGCGAAATTGCCACCAAAGCGGCCCAAAAGTTCGGGATGGATGAGCTGCCGCCGCTGCCGTAAGCTTGCACGGAAACTCGTGAGTAGTAGCATGTCAAGCATGAATTGATAGCTTATAGCAGCAAACGAAAGTTCGCCTATCCTCTAAAACGGGCACTCGCGTGCCCTAACACATCAAATTACATTTGACAGCCCACTATGAATTAGGAAAGTAGTAAACTACCCAACCAAACGTGGTAAACTATAAAACATCCCCTTACAATCCTTATAGAAACCCTCGGAGGAAAAAATGCCCCCACTAAGCGAAGAAACTCAAAGTAAGCTAGATAGTCTGAAATACGATTTAGGAAATTTACAAGAATCGGTGTTGCTGACCAGCGTCAAAAATGAAGTAGAAGAAATACAAACAACTTTGTCTATGCTTCCATCCAAACTTGTGGAGCTGCGAACACGCGGTTATGTTTTCCGCAGTTTTCTAGAAGATAAAGTTGACGCCCTGGATAAGGAATGGGGAAGGATAAATACTAGCCTTACCCTTGAAATTAAACGCCGCGTCCGCGCACTAGAACGAGAGATAAACGAGGCAGAAGACGCCCTAAACAAGGCATTAAGTGGCCGCGCGTCCTACATTGCCCAGGCCGAAAATGCCATAAATTCCTTAAAGCGTGAAGTAGATTCCGCGGCATCGGCTATTAAATCTAAATACAACTCCCTTAAAAAGAATGTGGATGACGCGCGGGAACAAGTAAACCAGGCGCAACAAATGTTGGACGACATCAACGAAGCCAGTTTTCAACTCTACCCAGCCGAAGATCCCGTGGCGTCTTGTACGGCTCAATTCATGGAAAGCAAAAAAGACGGCCCCAAAGGCATCCTCTATCTCACAGACGAGCGCATCATCTTTGAGCAAAAAGAGAAAATAGCCACCAAAAAAGTGCTCTTCATAGCTACCGAGAAAAAAGAAGTCCAGGAACTAATTTTCGAAGTGCCTATTGGACAAATTGAGAAAGTCAAATCTAGTCAAAAAGGCTTCCTCGGCGGCAAAGAAATGTTAGAGTTACGCTTCGGAGCCAAGGCCAACCTCAACAGCGCTCTGCTCCATCTCCGAAACGCCGAAAATGAAGAATGGTCTCGCCTGATTGGTCAAGTAAAATCGGGAGAGATTGCCAACGAACGCACAGAGGCCAAGGACGAAGAAGCTATAGAAAAAGCACGTTCTGCGCCCACCAAATGCCCTGGCTGCGGGGCTAGCCTAGATGTAGAAATTGTGCGCGGCATGAGAGAAATTGAATGCCCTTATTGTGGAACAGTGATTCGTCTCTGAACGAATATTGAAGTCACGACTCACTACGGGGAAACGTTTGGGGGATTTGCAATACTTCAACGGACAAAAAACTCCCTCCCCCCGGCGAAGTCGCCTTCGCTGGGGGGAGGGAGTCCGTGAAATTGTGGAAATGCCATTCCCAGCGGGAATCGCGAAATTAGCCCGGGGACGGGGGGAAAGCAGGCACCAAACTCAAGCGCTGTGCTATTCCCAAAGACGTGTTGAACGTCTAAATATAGGGGGTTAGAAAATTAGCGTTTCTCCACTTTTCGCGCTACCACTGATGTTCACAACCAGAATACGTGTCAGAGCCGCCTCCCCCATAACAATAATCTTCTCCCCCGCCGCCAATCAGATAATCGTCTCCTGGGCCGCCTAGAATAACATCGTTTCCTGGACCGCCGTTCAATCCAAAATGAAATACAAAAATCCACCTATCATCATTTCCGGCTCCACCTACAATGCAGTCATTGCCGCCAAGATTATGGATACCAAAAAGTCCTATTAGAACGTCTACCCCCGTGCCGCCTAAAATGAGGTCGTTATTACCTGTCGGAAGCTCTCCCCCAGCAAAATCAATAACATTCTGAACGTTTATGCCAGCACATTGATCGGGTTTGACATCGTTCGGAGAAACGCCGTTGTTCAGCTCGTCTGCGCGGCTGCCAGAGACAATGTTCGTAGCAGAAACGGCGGTGATGATGCTAATAACAACCACTGCCAGCAAAGATATTAGAATGATTAGCCCAATTTTGCCCGTAAAACGCCTAATTATGCCTCTCATCTAATTTACTCCTCGGTGGCCGCGTCTGGTAAAAAATGGCTGTTGTCAAAAAAAGTGGCAATTTCATTTGCCTGTACTAGCCGGCTCAAGAAGTATCCTTGGCATGCGTCAACCTGACTCTCTTTCAGGAACATTATTTGTTCCTCTGTCTCTACTCCTTGGGCTGTTACCATTAGATTCAAACTTTTAGCTATATTCACAACTGCATTAACTAAGTAATTATTTTGAGGATTTTGAACAATGCTCCGGTCTATTTTTAGACAATGAACCGGCATTTGAGACAAATAATCTATTTGATTAGCTTCGGCAGCGGCAAAATTGTCAACAGCTAAAAGAACGCCCATTTCATGTAATTTGTGTACGTTGGCTAGAGCAACTTCATCCTTTGAGACTATATTAGCCCGATTGATTTCTACCTGCAAATGGTGAGGGGCACAACCTGTTTTTTCTATTACTCCCATGAACCAATTAATAAACATGGGATTAGCAAAGCGATAAGCAGAAACGTTGACTGAAAGTTTACCAAAGGGGATTTCCATCTCTTGCCATTCGCGCGCCTGGCGACAAGCCTGTTCCAGAACCCAATTATCAATTTCTTGTATTAAATCGCTCTCTTCGGCACGGGTGATGAACTCCGATGGGTAAATGATTCCGTACGTAGGATGTGTCCAACGCAAAAGAGCTTCTACGCCTATACTTTTTTCAGTCTCTAATGAAACAATAGACTGATAATAAAGTTGGAGTTCTTGTCCTATTATGGCTTGCCGCAGGGCACGCCTGAATTCGCTAAAATTGGGGAATGCCGCTTCTGGGTCTGCGCCGTCTAGGGCGTATTGATAAACTGTATTTCCGTCTTGTACTAGGTAACGGTGAAATAAGCCTTGTTCTTCATGCAGAATCACAGCCCCATAGCGTTCCGCTAATTTCGACAGCTCTTGAAAAGAAATAACTTCTACAAAGTGGTTATCGCCTGATGTCAGGTTCTCTTCTCGAATGTCTATTAGTAGGGGACTATATTGAATTTTGATTCGTGTCGCGTCTCCTTTTTGCCAGTCGTGGTAAACGGGCAACCCGAACCAAAGCCCAAGCATCAGGGATAAGATAAACATCCCCGCAGAAATCAACCGCGCAATTATAACGGGCATTTCTACGCCCAAAACTGTTAATTCGTTTGTTTCTTGGCGAAAACGCGGGAGTATCCCTATTTCGGTAGTTGTTAAAGGATTGTTTTCTGCGTCACTGATAATCCGCATCAAAAGGGAGTCAAGTTGAAAACTAATAGCGGGAGCGAAAGTATCGTGTAGTTCTTCTCCCATCACTTTTCCTTGAATGAATATTTCGGGAGTAATGATCAGGTTATACCATTGGTTGCCTACACCTGTAGCCTCTTCCATGTGAGTGATCAGTTCGCGCATTTCGCATAAGTTAAGTCCTGTTTTGACGATGAGCTTCTGACCAGAGAATGAGGTTTGAGGCAACAGTTGGAGTGTTCGGTTCCAGCCATTGGGATCAGTAACTTTGGCAGAGATACGAGCAGTTCCTTGAAAGCTCTCTGTGGGAGCTTGCTCTACTAGCAAGATGTCCAATTCGTATTCATAACGCATATTTACGTCACAAGCAAGTTCTAAAAACACCGGCTCTCCGGACTGTATCTGTTCAGCGTCGTAAACGTCTCCGGTATCTACAGCAGTATAAGTCAAATTTCCAGTATGTCGGTATTGAATGTCATCTGCGACTTGCAGTTTCGCTGGCTTGGTGAAGGCAAACGCTCCTAATAAGAGAGCTAGCAGAATGAATACGCCCAAAACTAATAGAATTTCGAGACGGCTTTCTGGAGAACCTGTGTCAGAAGGAGTAACACGTTTTTTTCGTTTCATATATTTTCTTCTTTGGTGTTTCGATAAAATCGTTTTTTTGTTAAAAACAATGACTACAACCAAACCGGCGATTAAAATGGAAAATAAGGCCAGGTATCTAGGATCACGTAATGTTTTTATGACACTCCCACCAGAGGAGATATGCAACCATAGTTTACCAAATATATCATTTGTTGTGGGCTTATAAGTGTCGAGCCAAGAATTATGGTCACCCTTGAGAACAAATTGCTCCCCTTTTTGGTCAACAATACGATGAAAAACCGGCCCAATATTGGGATGCTCGTAGACTATTACATCTTCAATTTTATAGCTATTCTGTTTTCTCGCGATAACCAAATCGCCTTCATGGTAACTTGGCTCCATGCTGTTCCCGTCTATCATCACGTAAGTCACCGAACCGCCAAGTTGAATTGGAGCAAAGAACAGCCACAGAACACCAAATAAAGCCCCAAAAGAGGCTATAGAACCAATATTCAATCGAATGTTTCGCAAGATTCTTTTCATTTTATAACAATAGGACGCAACTAATAATAGCTGCGCCCTATTGTGCCATTAAACTTCAGTTATGACCAATTGAGTTCCAGTAGCGACTAAATCATTCCCTTTACTGAGCGGCGGCAACATGCAGTTCAATTGCAGCACGGACACCAACGGTAGAACTGGAAAGATTGCAGGTCCAATTGGGCAATGTACCAGCAGTACAAGTGGTCCAATAAGTGGTGGCACCGTCGCCAACGCCAACATGAACTTCAGTAGTGGCGGGAGCATTACCGCCACCTGCCAATGTTAGATCAAACGCGACCTGGCTAAAAGCCGTTGGGTCTGAAGCGTCGAGAGTATAGTCAATATTCGTTACAGTATACCCAGATATAACGCCATCACCTTCACCAGCATTATTAGCGGGAACTGTATTCGCAGCGGCGAAACCATACACAGCAGCCCCTAAAACAAGGGCTAACATCGCTAAAACAATAATACGAGAACGTCCACGAAATAACTTCATAAAACACCTCCAAAATATACTAAAAGAAAATTCAAACAAACCATAAGAAGAAAAATATTATATCAATCATTTAACCTTTTATGCTTTTCAATTACGTTAGAAAAAAAACGAAAATCTCGCTTACCGCAATAATTTTTCTTTTTAGAGCGCATAAACTTAAAAATCTGGGGGGGCATTCCGCGCAACTACTCAGTCGCCATTTCAACCCGCATTCGGCGTGGCGGGCAACTGAAACACCCTCATCGAAATGACAGTGGGTAAATAGTATCTTGTCAAGCGTGAAATGATGGCTTGTAGCAGCGAACGAGAGTTCACCTGTTCCCTAAAACGGGCACTCACATGCCCAACTACAAACACATCACATTACACTTGACAGCCCAGTAGTTGCCATTCCACAGAATAAACAGATTAATATTTTACGCCCAGCCAAACCTGGCAGGTCTGCTTGAGCCTCCAACCGTGTAAAATCAGTTGTAATCCATCCCCAAAAATCACTTTAAAATGCCGCCAGAGACGCCAAGCTTTAAGGTACAATAAAAGACATACCTCAAACTGCCTATCCCCCACCAGCGGAGAAATAAATGAACACATCTGACCGTTTAGAAGCCATCCGTTTAGCCCAAACTCATGTCGCCCAACGCCCAGTATATTTAGACACCGAGACCACCGGTGTAGGCAAAAGCGATGTCATTGTTGAAATTGCAGTGATTGACTACGATGGTTCTATTTTAGTAAATAGTCTGGTCAGGCCAAATAAAAAAATTCCTTTTGGGGCCACTAACGTCCACGGCATTACGGATGAGATGGTAAAAAACGCCCCTCTCTGGTCGGAGGTTTGGGAAAAGGTAAAAGCAGTTCTAACCGACAGAGCAGTAGCAATCTACAACGCAGATTTTGACACCCGCCTTATGAAACAAAGCCACACTAATAACCAAATGCATTGGAGAAACCCTGCCGGAACAACGTTTTTCGACGTCATGCAACTATACGCTCAATTTTACGGGAAATGGAATCCACGGTACGGGAATTACCGCTGGCAATCGCTAGACGCGGCAGGAAAACAATGCGGCATAGCTCTCCAAAATACACATCGCGCCTTAGACGACACCTTGCTAACGCGAGACCTGCTGCGCTATATGGCAAAGCAAGAAAAATAGCATGTTCCATCTAGGAGTTACTCTATGAAAACAGTCACTCTCATCATCTGCCCCACATTCCAAGCCCAGCGGGACAAAATCATATTGGAAAACAATGGCATTAGAGCCGTGGTTGTCCCTCACTTTACATCTCCCCAAGCCTATGTGGGAGATTCTCAAACGTCTGAAATCATCGTTCGAGATGATGAACTAGAACAAGCCAAGGAAGTGCTCGGCATAGAATAAAACATTCACAAGCCTCTGATACCCAAGCCCATAAAAAATCTCTCCAACCGCGACTGGCTTTGGAGAGATTTTTAGATTCTGGGGGAAATGGTAAAGCGTGCGGCTGGCTAGGGAGGAGCATCCTCGTTTGGGGTAAAACCAGAGCGTCAAACGCAGTACTCTTCCCCCGCGCCAGGGCGAGGCTCCCCGCCCACAGCGGGAAACCATTCCCCAGCCCAGTTATTCTCTACTTTGTATTCGCAAACCGTCTTCTGAAAAACACAATGCCTATAACCAGCATTCCAATTCCGCCTGTCATTAGGAGCAGCGCAATAGTAGAAAGTGCTTTAGGTGAATGTGCCTCAAACGAAGAAAGTTTCACAGCGGTAGGTCCAAAGCCGTTCACGTAGTCTTCTACCTCTCCGTTTACTATCGTACCATTATAATCAGAAGAAGTGAGTGCGCTATCAGAAACACGCAAACGGAAATAGACTAATTCATCGTTATTGCCATAATCTGTTGGCACGTTAATTGCTTGAGTTACGTCTACTGGGCTACTTGTCGCTCCTGAGCCGTTGTAAAAATCTTCAAATGTGCCATCTTGTCCCCAGTCTATCCACAAGCCATAGTAAACGGTGGTAGGTTCACTGCTGTTAAGGGTGATAGTTACGTCTTGGCTGTCACCAGCTGTATAACCAGTAGAGGCAAAAGCCAAGCCGTCTTCATCTGTGCCGTCTCCAGTTGCGTTGGCATCAGGTTGGCCGTTAGTCTCAACGTCAACGGTAGCGCCTGCCCAGACCGCAATCACGTTGTCGGTAGTATCAGGGCCATCGCTGCCGCTATCGGGGAAAACGATATGAGATGGGCCAGGGCTATAATACGTTGCGTAATTTGGCGAACCACCAATGTTATCGGGGAGATCGCCCAAATCTGATTGTCCTAGAAAACCAAAGTCATTATCTGTAGATGTAGTACCACCGCTAAGGGTTACAGAGAAGTAGTTATTGCAACTTGAGGGGTTGGCAACACAATCTGTTTCGTCTGGTTCAGAGGATTGAGATAAGCTGGCAAATAATGGGCTATCTGGGTTCAAAGAAACTGTGTAGGTATCATCGGGCAAGTTGGTAAAGCTATATAATCCGTTAGAGTCGGTAAGCGTGGTGCCCAAAGGAGTTCCATTGCTATCCCACAAATAGAGGGTTATTCCAGCGAAAGGAGCATCTGTATTAGCACCGCCAAAATTATAAATGTTGTGGCTTTGATCAGCATCATAGAAAATGGTACCGCTAACGCCATTAGAACCATTAAGCTGGTATCCAAAGTCGGCTTTCAGGTCACAATCGCTTGTGCAAGTTCCCAGATTGGTTACGGCTAAACCGGTCACGTCAAAGGTGGCTGTGTTCGCGGTTCCAGTTCCGTCAGCATCGTAGGTTTGAGTGGTACCGCTAGGTTGAGCCGCCGCAATTGTATAACCTGTGCCGTTTGGTAAATTGCCAAAACTGTAGTAACCGTCTGTGTCTGTGGTGGTCGTGATGGCCGTGCCAACACCTGCCCCCAAATCTACACCAGCAGGCGGCGTGAGGGTTATGGTTACATCGCTTATGCCGGTTTCTTCTGGGTCTTGAACACCATCACCGTTGAAATCTATCCAGACGTAGTCGCCAATAGCGTTGGGCGGCTGGTAGCCAAAATCTGCGGAGAGGTCTTGTGTGCCCGCTGGGATGGCTGGATTTAGGTCATTTGAACTAGCTGAATCCCAGCGATCAAAGAATTTACGGTTGTCGCAATTTGTTGCCCCTGCCGCTGTGCAGGCTAAATTAGCGGGATTAGTATCATTATATGAATCTGGATCGCCTGTCAGGGTGTAGTTTTCTAGGGATCCGCCACTGCTAAAGTTAGAAGCGGCTACTTCAACAATGTAGTTACCTGGTAAAACCCCATCAAAGAGGTAATACCCTGGGTATCCTTCACTGTTGTTGGCCGTGGTTGTAGAAGTGATAAGTGTATCGGTAATAGAATCATATACACCGTTGTTGTTTACGTCTTCATAAAGGTTGACTAGCACTCCGTTGAGGCCGGGTTCGCCAGCATCATAGAGGCCATTCCCGTTATTGTCTTGCCAAATAAGGTCGCCAATAGAGCTTTTAGCGAAGCCAAAGTCAGCTTCATCAAAGTCTTCTCCAGCGGTCAAGGTTACCTCGTAGCTGATTTGAGCAAAAGTATTAGTATAAGAAGAACCTGTGCTGGTGAGCGTGTAGCCTTCCAAGTCTCCTCCGTTGCCAAACTCGCTTTGAGCAATTTCAACTATGTAATCACCGGCGGGAAGATTGGTAAAGTCGTAGAGACCGTACAAGTCGGCGTCATCACCAGCATCACTTCCTGTGGCTGTGTCGCCATCAATGTCAATGTAGCCATCAAGAACTGTGTAACCAAACCAGGTGCCGTCATCAGCAGTGGTAATTGAGCCATCGTCGTTAATGTCAACCAAGCCGTCAATGATATCGTAACCCAGCAGGTCGGCGGCATCGTCAGCGGTATCGCCGGCGGTAGTGTCATCACCATTAACGTCTAAATAACCGTCAATAACTTCATAGTCAAGGGTTATTGTAGTGTCAACCAAGGCGTCTTCTGTGTCAATGACACCATCACCATCTTGATCTTGATACAAATTAAGAGAGACCAAACCAATTCCGTCTTCGTCAACGTCTTGTTGTCCATCACCATCAGTGTCAATCCAGAGATAGTCGCCAATAGAACCCAGGCCACAGGGCAGATAGCCAAAGTCAATGGTATCGTCACCAGAGCCAGCCAGGGTGACAGAGGCTTTTGAATCACAAGTGGAGCAAATGCCACTTTCATCTGGGTCTTGTGTCTCGTCGTGGTTAGAGGGGAAGTCTGTATCACTAGTATTGACTACAACTATGTAACTCCCATTCGGTAAATTATCAAAGCTGTACTCGCCATTGCTATCAGTGCTATCGGTTTCTATTAAAGCGTCTTCGGGGTCAATTATGCCATCCCCATCGTCGTCTTCATAAAGCCATATTGTTATATCAGCAATGCCTTCTTCACCTGTATCTTGGTCGCCATCACCGTTCCAATCCACGTACAAGGTATCGCCAATGGAGTAAGTTCCGCTGGGCTGGTAGCCAAAGTCGTGTGAGCCAGAACTATCGCCCGCAGAGACGTTCAGGGCTGTTGTAGTGGCGTCATCGCAAGAGGTGGAGCAAGTGCCACTTTCGTCTGGATCGCCGGTTTGGGTGGTATCCGCTGGTTGGGTGACGACAACGTAAACATCTGTGTCTTCAAGACCTAAAGCGGTCAGGTCAAAAGAGTAATTTCCATCAGCGTCTGTTGACACAGTGGCATGAACCGTGCCAGAGCAGGTCACGTCACTGCATAGACTCACAGTGACGCCATTGATACCATCTTCGCCTGTGTCTTGATCACCATCGCCATTGGAGTCTGTCCATACAGTTCCGAAGACGGTAGCTGGAACACCGGTGTAGCCGAAGCTAACATCGGTAATGTCTTCATTTCCGCTGGCCAAGTCGCTGCCGCTCAATGTACCAATGGGATTGAAATACGATTCGTTCAAATTCTGACTCGTATCTCCCCATTGACTTCCGCAGGTACCACAACTGTGGCCTGTGGGCGAGGTACCATTCGGATTTTGATCGGTCTCCGAGGCACCAACTTCCGCGTTTTGCGTTCCGCCAGCTCCCGATAAAGCCACATAGTAAAAGCCCATCTCTAAACCGGTAAACTCGTAATAACCGTTGCTGTCGGTGGTTATCGTGCCAACTGATGTCCATGTACCGTTATTACTGCCACCACCAGAACAAGCTTTATTAGTGTTTATTCCGGTATTCAGTATCGTACCGTCCTTGTAGCAAGCGTACAAGGTTGCCGTAGCACCAGGGATACCGAAATCTGTTGTTCCAAGGCTCTCATAGCCAGTAGTCCCTTGCCAGCCGTCGCTGTTGCTATCGCTGTACGCATAACCGGAGATAGACCCAGCGGGTTCGATATCTACATCGGCGGTATCACTATCATCGTTGACGTCATTACCATTACTGAATTTTGCCTCAGTCACGCTGGCGGTATTGATCGTATTAACCGCAGATTGGCTGCTAGGATCTAATGCTGTAAAAGTTACTTCAACTGATTTGGTTTGTCCTGCATAAAGCGGTCCAAGGTCAGCCCAGGTAATTGTGCCTGCAGACTGACTTGTCTCAACGGGGTCAGCAGAAACAAAAGTGAGATAAGTACTATCGTAAGTATCTGTCAAAGGCAGAACGGCAATAGTGGTATCGGCCCCACCACAATGCTGGTCGGTGGTGATGCGAAAGCCCATAGCATCTATGTAGAGGATTGCATTATCTGTGGGTTGTGTCTTCTGCATGGCAAATCCAATTTCAAGGGTTGTACCAGTAAAATCGGACCAACTCCACGTGGCAAGGCTGGTCACGTCCCAGGCATAAATACCTTGATTACCTATCTCAGGGCCATAAGCATTAATATCAGCCACGGAGATGTCCGTTACAGAAGACTTCGCAGCTGAATGCCAAATATTGGTGTCCAGATGGTCATCGGTAAATGAGCCATCAACATACATAGAATAAATTGCTTCAACTTTGGTGATATTCCCTGCCTGGGTTCCAAGGCTGAAACTAGAGCTTGTTAAATCGTCTAAGTTCGTGGAAGGAGTATGGAACGCGTAAGCCCCATCAGGGATCCCATACGCTCCAGAAAGATTGCTCCACGACGCATCATCATTTGTCCCAGCCGCAGTTGCCCAAACCGTATGCTGGCAAAAGCCATCGGCTGTGCCGTCTCCGGGCAGATTATTGGTCAGGTCAATGCGAAAAGTAACGTCACCGCCTTCATAAGCGGGGTCATCTGAAGTTAATATCTTGGTTAGGCTCAAAGACGGGCCAAAGCCAAAGTCGGCATCGTTATAATCTTGCGAACCAGACACGCTCACTGCGTATTGCTTTGGAGTAGTCGGGCCGTATCCCGTAGGCAACTGGGTATCTGTGGTATCTACAACTACAATATAGTCACCATCGGGCAAGGATGTGAAATCGTATCCTCCACCGCCTGCGGTATCTTGTGTTTCAACAAGCAAATCATCATCGTCAAGAACGCCATCGCCGTTTTTATCCCAATAGAGGGTCACAGCAATATTATCTATCCCTGCTTCATCGCCATCATAAATACCATTATTAGAAATGCCGGTTGTGCCTCCGTCATCAGCCCAAACCAAATCTCCAATAGAATTCGTACCACTCACAATAGTTGTAGCGCAATCCTCTCCAAAAGAAGCAGCATCGCCAAAGCTGCCTTCAGCGCAATTTTCAATGAATGGGTCACCGCCACCACTGATATATCCACTGGGCACTTGAGCTTGGAACGTAACCTGTCCAGAATTATTGCTGCTTCCCGAAACCTCTAAAGGCTCACCCAACCACCATTGCAACATCACCTCTGATCCCACAGTGCTGGCTGTTGTCCCTGGGTCAGTAAGCGACCAAGTTTGCCCGCCGTCTGTAGAGTAGTGAATAGTGACACTATTGCCTGTGGGAATAGTGTTTCCAGAAGCGGCGCTATTAGCAATATATTCTAAGCCAACAGGTACCGTATCGCTAATAACAAGCGGAGCATCTACACTAGCGCCACTGCTAAGCGTTAAACCAGCTTCAACGGTGGTGCTGGTGTTAGTAAATGGAATAGTATAAGTATAAGCACTTCCACCTTCAGAAGTGGTTCCAGGGCCACTTTTACTAATGGTTACTTCGGGATCGTAACTTCCAAGAGGATCAATTCCTGTACCGTAGTCTCCATTGAATTTCTCGTTATCTCGACCAGAAGCCGCTTCTTGGTAAGGCGTAATAGGAATAGTACATACGCCACCAAGAGCCAAAAATTCGTAATATACCTCTCCGGTCACATTAGTATTATCGGCAGGTAAATCAGTAAAATAGAGTTGATCTTCAAAATCAATAACCATGTCTGGGTTGCCGCCACCGCGAGTAACAGTCAATGTCCCCTTTGTGCTAATAAGACGGAAACAACTAGGGTCATAAGCAGGCGAGCCAAAAGGCTGTAACCAAGCGTTATAATCGGGAACGAAATCTCCATTATTATCAAACCCCTGATTGACGTTCCCCAAACGGTACATAATGCCATTGGTCGTGATAGTGTCTCCGGGGTATACGGTATCCGTATCTGTGTTAAACCATTGCCCACCGGGATTTCCATTAGGTTTAATTTTATTCGCCATGGACGAAATCTCATTTCTGAAATACATGGTCTGGGTAACATTATTGCTCAAACTGCCATCTGCTGTACCCCAAACATCAAAATCCAAAGAGAGGTCGTCATCAGGCTTAACCGAAACACCCCAAGCGGCAATTGTAGCGTCATCAGCATTATTTATGGCTGTTTTAGGGTATTGGAATGACCAATATTGATATTTACATTCTCCGGGATCCAGATCACCAACGCGGCGGCTCGCGTCAGAGGCGCCGCCGAGATGAGTAAAACTATAATCACCTTTGTATGTCAATGTATCTCTAATGGGGTTCGTTTCAACAGGGTAAACTCCTGGCGTACCATGAGTAAAATCGCCTATATAGCCATATACATTGGTGATAGATGTATCTCCTGAGTTGCAGAATTTGCCTATAACAGTAGCTACCTCGGGCATATAACTAGATGGAGAAAGCACATTAGAATCAACCACCAAGTTATAGGCGGAGATAATCTCTACCGATAAGTTCCCAGCAGATTGCCCTTTATTGAAAGGGAATATTAGAGATACTAAAAGTAGAAGAGAAAAAAGAAAATAAATAAAACCAAGATTGTTATTTCTAGAACCAAAACCTTTCATACAAATCTCCTATTAAACCAAAAAACTGTCAAGTAAGTATCCTTGGCAGCTTGGCAATCTAGTGTTTTAGACCCATAGCTTTGCGCCCTCACTTCACAATGAGTTAGCCTTTTTCAAGCAAAAACATCTAGCAAGTATATCATTCTTCTTTTTTTTTGGGGGGGGGAATAGATTTACACTTACATATTATATTCAATGCAATTGCGCTTTTTTTTGAGAGTAACAAGCGTGCGGCTGGCTAGGGAGGAGCATCCTCGTTGGGGGTAAAACCGGAGCGTCAAACGCGGTGCTCTTCCCCCACGCCCGGGCGAGGCTCCCCGCCCACAGCGGGAAACCATTCCCCAACTTCATCGGCTATATCCTAACTAGCTTTTGAACTCGCGAACCGTCTTACGAGAAGCACGACGCCAATAATCAATATTCCGCCCACTATCACTGGCACAAGAATAGCCAAAACCGAGACAACTGTGGCCACCACATCCTCTAAAAAACTGGCTGCGGGATGCCCCGCGCCGGCTGTTGCCACGGTAACGGCAGGCCGTACCAACGTCGTTTTTACGGCGTGTACGCCTCCCGCTATGATAAGCCCAGCGCACAGAGCGAGCACTGGGTGAATTTGGGCAATTTTAGAGCTGCTGGCCACGAAGACAATTGCTCCGGCTGTGGGACGAATGAAAGTTTGGATCAGGTCGTTGGCATGATTGATGCCTGGAATTTTGTCGGCGAAGAACTCTATGGCGGTTAAAAGTATCAGCAAGGCAATCACCACCCAACTGGTGAGGGCGTCCCATGGCGGGTTAAGGGTGATTGTGTCTGTGAAGCGTGCTAAAAGAGCCACCACTAAAAGGGGAATGTAGGCGTTCAGCCCGGAGCCTGCCGATAATCCAAATGCGGTAAAAATTTCCATGATATGCCGTTTTATTTATCCAAGGTGAAACCCAGCCCAAGTGCCGGTAACTAAATAGCGGACAAGGTCTAAGGCTCCTATTTGCAGCATGGCGGTAATGAAACCTGCCGCGAGCAGCCAAACTAAATTGCGGAGGTGTTCAAAGCTGTTTTCGGCACGGAAGATAATGACCCAAATTAGGGTGTATAAGAGCGTCAATATGCCCAAAACGCCAAAAGCGCTGATTATCGTTAGGAGGTAGAGAAGCAGGGGGTTTTCGGTTAGAACAAGGCCGTCTATGCCCAACGCCAACAGAAGCAAAACGCTCCATTGCCAGAATCCGCTCAAAACGGGGACGTCATTCTCTTTTTTCCAGATAACCTCCTGAAAAATGTGCCACGTTCCAAGGCCCATCACCAATCCCATACCTGTTCCGGTTAATAACCGCAAGGTGTTGTTGGGTTCGTAGAGGTAAAATTTGTCTAAGTTGGGGTAGAAATGCAAATAGGAGTTCGTGCCATCTATGCCGTAGGCTAATACAAAAATTCCCAAGAGAGCAAGGGCTTTTTTAGCCGGCCAGCCTGTGCGGTGTTTTCCTATCAATCCTGCGTAGAGTATGGCGAGCACCGCTCCTAAATACTGACCAGTGCAGCGAGCGCAAAGAGAGATAGGACGGTCTGCGATGTGAAAGGTGCGGTGTTCAATTTGGTGACACACCGCGTAGCCAATGGCATCAGTTTTGCCCAATAGCCCTGGAGGGGTGTTTAAAAGCCAAATTACGAGGATGACACCGGCGATACCAAGTAAAGAGTATGTTTTTAATTTTAATTTCATGGAATATGGCTATGATGTGGAGAGTGGGAAGCGGGTGAAGCAGCGCGTCTACACTCTCCATTACCTCATCGGGGGTCGCTATTTATGCAAGCGTTGATACCGAGCGTACAGAGTATTGTAGATATAGTTCTGCCATACAGCTATCACACGCTCGTACCCATAATCATGTGTGGAGTAGGTTTGGATAATTAGTTGACCATCCATGCAGCTAACGGCTGTCAAGAAGCTATCATCTACATTTACGCGGGCAACCCATAGCGGCGTGGCGTTGCTCCCAGGGGGTAATTTCATGAAGTCACCCAAGTCTGCACCCGACCAATATCCAGTAGGATTGGTGAGCGCGATGCCTTCGTTGGGTTGATGGTGGATAGGATTAGAGCCATCTACAGGCCACAGCAATTGGGACGTAAGCGGATCCCAGGCCCAGTTGTCTTGGTATTGCACCCCACAGCGCCCCAAAATAGTGCTGATTTTGCCAAGGCCAATTTGGTCTAGCTGCCATTCTTCAATAATAACTGAGCTTCCAGCGGATAAGGCATCGTTAAGGTAAACGTAGAATTCACCTTGGACATCGCCGCGAGCTTCTTTAGCAGAGATAATCAAATCCCAGCCCTGTCCACCGGGTCCGCCAGAGAGCAACTGCTCTTTGTAACGTCCCATGGCATCTTTAACGTCTACAAAATCCAAGCCCATACGGTCTAAGGCTTCTTCTACATAACGCGAAATGGTAAAAACGCCAGCCATATCTTCGTAGACAAGAATGTTGGCCGATTTCATCCATTCGTCAAAACTGACATCAGATGCGATGGTTTCGGTGGTCGCCGTAGGTTGAGGCTGTGCTTCAGTAGTTGCCGTAGGCTGAGGTTGCGCTTCGGTGTTAGCGGTCGGTTCGGGTTGCGTGATAGTTTCTGCGGTCGGTTGAGACGCGGCTATGGTAGCCTGCACAGATTCGGCAATGGCCGTTTGCGAGATAGACTCTGATTGGGCATCATCGTCTGATTCTGATTGAGATTCGTTATCACGCGCGCTCACAGTAGCTTGAATAGCCAAAGCCATGGTAGTTTCTTTAGGTGAGTTGTCTTCTGTAGTAGTAGGCAATTCGCACCCAGCTAAAAGAACTGCCAAAGAAACAAACACACCCAATAAGATAAGTTTACCAGCATATTTTCGAGCATTTGCTAGAAATTTCATTTTCTTTCTCCTCTATAAAACAGTGGTGATTGCTCAAAATATAGATGTGCATTGCATCTGCTTTTAGATGCGTTGCACATTGAGTTACCATAAAGCAGCCCATTATACGCGGGCGCAACGCACTTCAGAGCTTTAGAAGTGCAGTGTACTCGCTATCTTAGAACTGGATTGTGAGCAATTACAAAAAAAACGGAAAGGGTTTTCATCAATTATACTCGCAAAAACGCCCTCCAACATTCAAAACTTAAGTCATTTCAGAAAAGCTTTTTCGCAGACGTTCTATTTGTTGATGAGCGGTTAAATCAAGTTTGAGGGGCGTCAGGGTGGCGTACCCCTCAGCCAACGCGCCAATGTCTGTGCCCTGGTCAGGGACACCTGTGGGCGGTTCGCCACCTATCCAATAGTAGGGCCTGCCCCGGGGGTCTTCGCGGACAACTAGCGCGTCTTGGTAAAGCCGCGTTCCCTGGCGAGTGATTTGCAAACCGGCTATTTCTTCTTCAGGCAGGCCGGGAACGTTGAGGTTCAGCACCGCGCCCATGGGGGTATCACCGTTTAACATCCGTTTCGCCACCCGGCACGCTAACCGCGCCGCGGGGGTGTAGTCCAAATAACCTAGATGGTTTTCAGGTGAATCCAGCGAGACAGCCAACCCTAGGATGCCCCAGATCACGGCTTCCATAGCCGCCGTGACCGTGCCAGAGTAGGTAACATCGTGTCCCAAATTGGCGTTGGGATTGATGCCAGAGACCACAAGGTCAATCTCTTCTGGGATCAATCCTAGCGCAGCCAAGGCCACGCAATCCGAGGGGGCGCCGTCACTGGCTAGGGCGGAGGTGCCATCGGCCAATTGCACCTCCCGAACGCGCAGGGGACGGTGGAGAGTTTTGACATGCCCAGAGGCCGACCAATTTCGGTCGGGGGCGAGTACGGTTACTTTGCCCAGGTTGCGCAATTCCTGAACCAGAGTCAATAATCCGGGGGCGGTGACGCCGTCGTCGTTGGTAACTAGAATGTGGGGTGTGTTTGTCATAGTTGGTAGATTGGGATATTGGGATATTGGTAGATTGGTAAATTGGCAGATTAGTTACAGAAGCCACATTATACCTGATGAAATGAACTACCGGAAAAAATTCCCCATTCGGGAGTGCTAAAAAGTTGTTGGTTAAACCTTAGCCCCTCTAAATCCCCCCAAATGCCAAAGGCAGGAATTTGGGGGGAAGTTGCTCACCTCCCCTAAATTCGACCGTTTTTTGTCGCATTTGGGGGAGGCAGGGTGGGGGCAGAGCTTTCCAACAA
>Ga0164318_10000875_pt1 | contig 25034 bp, 18 predicted proteins | sample GuaBasSedimGuay9_FD_113734 | JGI IMG/M metagenome (GOLD analysis project Ga0164318, IMG submission 113734) | Subseafloor sediment microbial communities from Guaymas Basin, Gulf of California, Mexico - Guay9, Core 4571-4, 0-3 cm | ecosystem: Environmental > Aquatic > Marine > Hydrothermal vents...
CCTATTGCAATGGTAGATTGTCTGAACTTTGGTAATCCAGAAAATCCCGAAGTTTTCTGGACTTTTGTTGAAACTATTAGAGGATTATCTGATGTGGCAAGTGGTCTAGCTGTACCTTGTGTTGGTGGAAATGTAAGTTTTTATAATGAAGATTCCACTACAAAAATAGCTGTTAAACCAACACCATCAATTACAGTTGTTGGATTAATTAAAGATGTATCTAAAGGAATATCAATAAATTTTAAATCTCCTGATGAAATAATCATTTTATTAGGAGAAACATTTGACGAATTAGGTGGTTCTGAATATTTAGAATATATTTTTAATTTAGAAGGAGGAAATGTCCCAAAAGTGGATATTCAACGAGAAAAAAATTTGATTAAAGCAATAGTAGAAATCATTTCCAATCAATTAATTACTTCATCTCATGACTGTTCTAGAGGTGGACTTGCTATAGCAGCAATAAAAATGAGTTTATTAAGCAAATATGGTGCAGATTTAGATTTTTCAAAAATTCAAAAAGGGTTAAGAGATGATGTTCTACTGTTTTCTGAGTCACATTCTAGAATAATAATAACAACTAAATTAGAAAATATTAAACAAATTCAATTAATAGCCAAAAAATATAATGTTCCTTTTAATATTATTGGAAAAACGACTAAAAATGATTATATCACAATTAAATTAAAAAATCAGACATTAAAATGCGATTTAAATAAAATGAAAAAAATTTATGTTGAAACTATTCCTAATTTAATAGGAGCTATCTAATTTGAATTGTTCCAATTGTAGATTCTTTCCTTTCAGAAAAAATTTTGTAAATTATTTTAATCAAAAATCAATACACGAAGAATGCGGCGTTTTAGGCATATATTGCCCAGAAAATGGCCATTCAATAAGTAGAAAAATTTATTACGGTCTTATTGCTTTACAACACCGGGGCCAAGAAAGTGCAGGAATTTCAATGCACTCAAACCAGCATATTAGTGGATATAAAGCATTAGGTTTGGTATATAATGTTTTTTCGGATAGAATAATTAATGGATTACTTGGAAGAGTCGGTATTGGTCATGTCAGATATTCTACTACTAGCGTTTCCTCTATTGAAAATGCACAGCCTTTTAATTGTCAATTACCGAAAGGAGAATTTTCTATAGCTTTTAATGGAACTCTTACTAATTTTATTGATTTACAAAAGAGATACTCAGATCAATATTCATTTAAAACCTCTACTGATACAGAAGTTATAGTCTATATATTATCTAAATATATCCAAGAAACTGGATATGATTATTTTGAAGCTATAAAATTAGTAATGAATGAATTACAGGGAGCATATTCCATTACCTTAGTTAACAATAAAGGTGAACTTTTTGGATTTAGGGACCCCTTGGGTTTCAAGCCATTATGTATTGGGACCATTGAAGATATTGATACAAAAGTTATAGCATCTGAAAGTGTTGCTCTGGACATTATTAATGCAAAATTAGAACGAGATATTAAACCTGGAGAAATAGTGATGATCAATGATAATGGTCTTGAATCGAAAATTGCTCTGAAAAATAGCAGAAAAGCAACATGTATGTTTGAATATGTATATTTTGCGAGACCTGATTCAATTTTTAATGGTAAAACGATTTATGATGTTAGAGAAAAATTAGGAATAGAATTAGCAAAGACCTCCTTAGTAGATGCAGATTATGTAGTACCTATCCCTGACTCAGGTAGAACAGCTGCTGCAGGATTTTCAAAAGAATCCGGAATTCCTTTATGCGAAGGACTCATGAAAAACAGATATGTTCATAGGACATTTATAATGCCAGGTCAACAACAACGAGAAATTTCAGTTAGAATGAAGTTAAATGCCGTTAAAAGTAAAATTAAAGGTAAAGATATCATATTATTTGATGATTCGATAGTTAGGAGCACTACTGCAAGAAATATAATTTCGTTATTAAAAAAATCTGGAGCGGGAAAAATCCATTTTAGAGTAAGCTGCCCACCAATAGTTGATTCTTGTTATATGGGAATAGATTTCCCTTCAAGTCAACAATTAATAGCTGCAACTCATACAATTGAGGAAATTCGTAAAAAAATAGGGGCTGATTCACTTGTTTATCAATCTTTAGATGGATTAATTCGTTCAATAGGGTTAAAAGAAAACCAACTATGCCTAGCTTGTCTCACTGGAAAATACCCTCTTGATTTAATAGATAAAGAAACTTTAGAAAAAGAATTGAATATAGAACGAAATATTAATTAATTGAAACAATTTAGATTTCTAATAATTATAAGATGAAAATTTCACAACTTTATTTATTATTTAATCGATGATAAATGTGAATAATTATGACTAATATATTAATCGTTGGTCATGGAGCACGAGAACATGTAATTACTGAAACTCTCAGTTCTAGCGGAGCAAATATTTATGCTTTTATGAAATCAAAAAACCCTGGAATAGCGAAATTGTCAAAAGAAATACTATTGTCCAATTTAAATAATTTTGATAAGTTAAAAACTTTTATAAAAGGATTAAATTTAGATTTCGCTTTTATTGGTCCTGAAGACCCACTGGCAAATGGTATAGTTAATTTTCTAAGTAAAGAAGATATTCCGTCAATAGGACCTTTTAAAGCTCCAGCAATGTTAGAATCTAGCAAAATTTTTACCCGGAATTTACTTGAAAAATATAAAATAGAAGGAAACCCTAAATTTAAAATATTTGATTCTCTTAAAGGATTAAGTTCTTTTCTAGATGAACTCAATGATTCAGTTGCTATTAAACCAGATGGTTTAACTGGGGGAAAAGGAGTTAAAGTTTTTGGAGATCATCTCCGTAGTCGACAAGAAATTATCGATTATTGTAAAGAATTGTTTTCAAAAGGTAGCAAATTAATTATTGAAGAGAAATTAATTGGAGAGGAATTCACACTTCAAAGCTTTGTAGATGGCACCCATTTAGTAGGAATGCCACTAGTTCAAGACCATAAAAGAGCCTTTAACGATGATACAGGGCCAAATACGGGTGGCATGGGCTCATACAGCTTTAATGACCATTTGCTCCCATTTATCTCAGAAAATGATTATAAAAAAGCCATTTTAATTATGGAAAAATCAATCAATGCAGTTAAAAAAGAAACCGGTTATGAGTTTAACGGAATTTTGTATGGACAATTTATGCTTACAAAAGATGGCCCTAAATTAGTCGAATATAACGTCCGATTTGGCGACCCAGAAGCAATGAACGTTTTACCCCTTTTGAAATCTGATCTTATTGAAATTTGCGAAAAAATAATTTCAGGTTCATTAAATAAAATTAAGATTAAATTTGAGAATAAATCAACGGTCTGTAAATATCTAGCACCTACAGGATACCCAATTAATGCAAAACCAACAGAAGTAGTTGTAGATATTGAGAAAATTAAAGATATTGGAGGATATCTCTATTTTGCTAGCGTTGATCTTCGAGGAAATAAAATAAAAACCACAAAATCGAGGAGTATTGCTGTATTAGGGATTGATAAAGATATTTCAAAAGCAGAACAAATTGCAGAACAATCAATATCTTATATTAAAGGGGATTTATTCCATAGGACTGATATTGGAACTCAAAAATTGATTAATAAAAGAATAGAGCATATGAATTCTATTTTAAACTGATTTAATTTCACTTTTTCTAATTTTAAAAAATGTGAAGAAATTTTACATTTTTAAATAGAATAATTTTTAAAAATTTTTTGATTATATGTATACGTAAAAGGAGTTTGTTTATTTACTAGCAAGATTTAATAAAATATTATAAAAATTTATGAACAAATTATTAAAGATAAGGTATTATAATTTCTGCTGACGAGGGCTATGGAATGACACTTGGAACCCCAATTTTAAATAACCCAACCTCCTCCTACATAATATTCCGGTAAATATGGAATTTCGCTCTTTTTTATTTTCAAGTGTCCCATAAAAACTCTTGTTAGCAAAAAAACAATATTCGAAATTACTATTTTTTTGAAATTGAAAAATCTCGAAAATTCTTTAATTATTTAATTGAATCAATTTTTATAATAACTTTTTATAAAGTTATAACTAAATTCTGTCAATTTTTCTCTGATTGATTTTATTTTGTCAAATATGTTTTGATTCAGATTAATTAATATTTTCGGTAAATAATTCGGTAATAATTCATTGATTTTTTCTTTAATTATATTCTCAGTAATTGGAATTGAAGTCGGGAATATATAATTAAATATTAATCTTAAAAGTTGGGAATATTTCATAATTCGTGGGATTAATAATTTTAAATTATACAAATGGGAATCTGCAACATTGAATATAGAATACAACAAGTCGTTTAAAAAAGAGACTAACCATTTTGCTGCTTCCATGGAAAAAGAACCAGCTCTTATAAATTCATAAATTTCAGGTTCTGCCTCAAATTCTTCGCCTATTGGAGATTTTTTCCATAATTCTTCATACAATTTAAAGCTTTTAAAATTATTGCTTGAAATAGCTTCTATTGCAGTTTGTGCAGCTAAATTTCCATTTAGCATTGCATAATATATTCCCTCTGCTTCTACAGGACATGGAAAACCAGCAGCATCACCTATTAACATTAAGTTTTCTAGCCATGTCCTTTTCGGTCTTTTTAAAAAAGTTAATAAATGAGCTTGTATTTCTCTAGGAACGCCTTGGACTAACTCGATTTGCTTTTTTACACTTTTGACCTTTAAAAAATCCTATAAGTAAGATTTAGCATTTTTTTCAAATTTATTTACAAATTGTCCTAGACCTATATGAATTCCATCTGCATGAAAAAAAGAATAACCTACTGGAAATTTAGGAGAAAACTAGTAATGTAAAGCATAATCATCAAAAATTCTATTAAATAAATTGGTATTTGCTTTATACTCTATTGCAAGCATAAGCGTAAGCTCGTCATGCTCCCATTTATCTCGTATTCCAGCTTTTTTTGCTATAATTGAAGTTACTCCATCAGCACCTATGACTATTCCTTTATATTTATTTCCATTCTCATCTATAACTCCACATATTTTATTATTTTCGTCATATAATAAATCGACTATTAATGTAGATGTTTTTATAATGCTACCAGCGTTTATAGCCAGTCCGCTCAAATATGGATCGAATTCACTTCTATAAACATTTAATGTTAAAAAACTTTTAGCCTCTTCATAACGACCCAACCTAGAAGATGCTGAAAACCCATAAAATGACTCTTCAACTAAATTTTCATTAATAAAATGAGAAATAGCCGTTCTGGATATCCTCCCTGTATCAAAATCTTTTTTTAGATATGGAAAATCTCTAAAACATTTAGGTGATAAGGCTGTCCCTGAACAATTTTTTTCACCAATATTTCTTCCTCTTTCAAATACAATTGTTTTTAATCCTTTTTCTGAAGCATATTTTGCGGCAGTAAGTCCACCAGGACCAGCACCAACTATAATTAAATCATATTGTTCCATTGTAACCATAATACCACAATAATATTTTAACTCTTTTGGACAAAAATAATTATCATTTTATAAAATTAATCTTAACAGAAATAAATTAAACAATAATTTCAACAACTAATTTTTGATCAATTCCTTTATATTAATTTCTACCAGTAATTTCTGTTATTTGAGCAATTTTTACAATTTAATGATGTGTTCCATAACCCTTTATCATATTTATCATGTATACTATAAGAAATTTGAGTTCCTGTTTGAATTTTCTTATTGCCTATTTGTTTGAAAAAGGATGATATTCTGTACCAATATCAATAATTTTTTACTTGATTACCAATCCATATAATTAGCAAATTAAATTGGAAAAAAGTTTAAAAAAAATTGAAAAAGAAAATTATTTTTGAGTGTTTTTATGCTTTTTTCTTATTAAGTACGCTATTAATATTATAACAGTTATGACAATGGATGCGAGAATAAAATATACTCCAAATCCTGGAAAATAAACTGTTGGTGATGTTGTAGGATAACTATTTGAGTCTAAAGGATCAGTACCTGCGTTAACTTCTGTCCCATCTGAATATCCATCATTATCAGTATCGAATTTATTTGGATCCGTAGTCGAATTTATTATTTCATATCCATCTGAAAGTCCATCACCATCAGTATCTACTATATTAGGGTTTGTATTTGAATTGAATGTTTCGTATCCGTCTGAAAGTCCATCATCATCAGTATCTTTATTGTCAAAAAAATATGCTCTATAATTACTATTTCCTGTTATAATATAATCGCCATTATTTGATATTGCTACTGTCCTTACGTAAATACCTGCTGAATAGTACCATAAAGGTGTTGAACTTGCTCTATTAAATAAATAAAACATACTATTTCTATTACCCGCAACTAAATATTGTCCATTTCTTGAGATTGCTACTGACAATAATCCAGCGCCGGTATTGTAGCTCCAAGTTGGTGTAGGACTAGCCCTATTAAATAGATATATTTTATAATCACTGCTTCCTGCGACTACATACTGTCCATCTCCAGAAATCGATACCGACCATACATATCCACCCGTTGTATAAGTCCAAATTGGTGTAGAACTATTTCTATTAAACAAATATACTTTATGATCCCGACTTCCCACCGCAATATAACTCCCGTCATTGGATATCGCTACTGAATAGATCCAATCACCAGTGGTATAGGTCCACATTGGCACGGGACTGGTCCTATTGAAAAAATAAATCTTATGATCACTGCTCCCAACTATTATATACTCTCCATCTCCAGATATCGCCAATGACCAGACATAATCACCAGCAGTATGATTCCACATCGGCACGGAACTACTTTTATTAAATAAATAAGTCTTATTATCCCTGCTTCCTGCCACAATATACATCCCATCATCGGATATTGCCACTGTTTCAATATAACCTCCAGCACTATAACTCCAAATCGGAGTGGAACTTGACCTATTAAATAAATAAACTTTATTTTTATAATTTCCACCCACAATATACTGCCCATCATTGGATATCGCTACCGAATTTACATCAGAATCTGTTGTATAATTCCATACGGGAATAGAACTAGTTTTATTAAATAGATATAAATCATGATTATTACTCCCTACTACAATATATTGTCCATCACCAGAAATTGCTACTGACCAAACATCATTATACGTATTATAGATCCAATTAAGTGTTTTTGTAGGTACCGCATTACATATTTTAATCGGAAATATAAAAGAAAAGAATACTATAAAAATGAAAAATATAACAAAATAATTCCAAGTTCTCAATTTCATAGTAGGAACACTCTATTTAATTTTATTATGATACAATAAGAACAAATTAATATAAGTTTTGATAAATTTTTAATTAATATAAAAAGGTTTTAATAAATTTTTAATTAATATAAAAAGATTTTGTATAGTTTGCAAAAGTATTTTTTTCGTCAAAAACATATAAATATCAAATAATCTGAACCGTGCTTTTTCTCTATACTATCTAATAAACTAGCATAATTCTCCGATCTTTTTTAGACCAATTTATGGTAGTTTTTAATGAAATTAATCCAAATCCAATTTTTAAACTTAAATATACAAAAATTTAATTAGGAACAAAAAAAGATTAAATAAAAATATTGGTAATTTAAAATTTAAATTATTAAAATATTTATAAATTGAAGACGTGTAAATTATTTAATTAATAATAAAAAATGTACTAGAAATCATTGGCGTTATTAAATGGTAAATGTAGATATACTAAAAGGGATCGTTTTTTCGTGCTTCGGTGATAAAGGTCCAGAGGCTAAATATTGGTTTCCAATTTCATTAGACCAAGATATGTTATTAAAAATTTCTGTTAAAACAATAACTCTTTTAGCTGGAGACTCAGGTGAAGCGACTAATCAGATAGCTTTTATTCAGTTTCCAGAGGATCATTTATCTACATTTGTTTATTTGTTTGGAATTCCTAATGAAAATGCTCGTGGAAAAAAAGTAGCTGCTTCAATCTCACTCTTAATAGTAGACAAATATAATTCGATCTTTTATTTTAATATGAATGAGTTAGAAAATTCAATAAAAGAAATATCTGAAAAAATTATAGCCAATGAAGTTAATAATAAGTCATCCAAAAAATTACTTGTAGAATTCTATTATGATTTAAAGGAAAAAGTCCAAATTTATACCCAACACAGAATTACTACCTTTAAGATTAAAGACGACTCTGAAGAATTGCCATTTAAAGATTTTAAAGAATTTAATTATAAAATTGCCTTAGTTGGGGCGCCAGGTGTTGGTAAAACTTCTTTATTATTAAGGTTTACTGAAGAGGCATTCAGGGACCGATATATTGCGACAAATGTAGCAAATGTAAATATTAAAACTTTAGATTTAATGGACGAAAAAATTAGGGTTCATTTTTATTTATGGGATATTTCAGGGCAGGCTTGTTACATTGATATGAACGAGAAATTAATCAATGGATGTGATGCAATTATCTATGTCTATGATATAACAAGGTTTGATACTTTTAATGAAGTAAAATATTGGTATGATTGGATTAATGATAATATTGGTTATAAAATTGGCGTTTTAGTGGGAAATAAATTAGATTTAAAAAGAAAAGTATCAAAAGAAAATGCTAAAAATCTAGCAAAACGTTTAAAATTAGGATATCTTGAAACATCTTCAAAAAATGGGACTAATGTAAATCTTCTTTTTGAAAATATTGCTAAAGCTATATTAAAATTATATCAATCCAGTTAAGAGGCGAAAAATAATTCAGGTTTTTCCAGGGCATTTTTGTGTTTCTTATTTGGCATATAATTTAGTATTATTTATTTTCGGGAATTATTTACAACCTTCTTATCTCGTTATAGTACCATCAATTATCTGCGGTCTTTTACCAGATTTAATTGATGTTGTTTATTCTTCTATCAAAAGATTTGTTATAAAACAAAATAAGGTAGATTTTCGACATCATTCTTGGCCCACTCATTTTCCTTTCATGTATATTCCATTTATTGTATTAATATTTATTTTTCCTAGTGTTCTAACAATTTCAATGGCGATAAATATATATCTCCATTTTCTAGGAGATACTTTTTATTCAGATGATGGTATAAGATGGTTATGGCCTTTTATGAAGCATAGGTCGTTTAAATTATTAAGTAAATCAATGGTAGGTAAACATGATAAAGAATGGCTAATTGCATATAGAAAAACACCGTTATTTAAATTCGAATGGGTATTATTCATTTTAACTTCAGTAATCATAACAATAAATGCATATCTATTATATAATATTATTATATTCTTTTTAGTTATGGCTATAATGGTCTCATTAATGATTTTTTTTTATTATTTTGAAAAAAGTTTGGAAAAAAATCTTTTAAGAAAATTCTTTAAGAAAGATAAATAATGCTTAATATTTATGGTAGAGAGTTTAAAATAGAATATTAAATTGCAAAATTATGAAATTTTTTCTTATAATTTTATTATTTCGATAATATTATTATTCAGAGTTATTTTCTTTTGCTCATTAATTTAATATATATTACCTTAAAATTCTTAATTCGCTTTGTTAACTTATTCATTAATAGGATATACAAAAAAATTTTTGAATCATTTTGTATATTTGAAAATAAATTAACTAAATCTCCTATAAATGATGAAATTTTAATGTTTGTTGGATATTTTTGATTCATTTAACTTAAAAAGGATAATAATATTTTTTAATATAAGAAATTTTATGAAATTTTATTGATCAATAACATTTATTTTAAAGATTTTAGATTAGAATTTTTATTAAAGTAAAAATAAAAAAATATCTTTAAAATACAATAAATTGATGTGATAGACAAATGCAAAAAGATAAAATAACTGATGACCAATCTCGAATGATGAAATTTTTTGAAACTGGAGAACCTATAAAACTAGACAAAGGAAAATTAGCACTTTTAATAATTGAGTGGGGTATCGTTATTTCTATTGGTGTAGTATGTTTGTTATCGCTTTTAACTCCAGCTAACTTAGATCTATTATATGCTTTGTTTTTTTTATCAGGTTTATTGGCTTCGACAGCACAATTCTGGGTTATTATGATATTATTCATAACGATTTCTTTTGCTGCTAGCTTTTTTGCAGTCATTACAATAAATAAACTTTTAAGAAAATATGGGGCTGGCGTTTTAAAGTTTTCAATAATATTTATAACAATTATAATCTGGATTATTTTGATTATTTATGTTGTATTTCTGATTATTAATGGATCTGGGCTTGAAGCCTTTTGGTGGCTAATAATCCCTGCTTTTTATACTTTCACATTAATAATATCATTTACGCGATGGAAGCCCGCTTTACGAAGAGCAGGAAATATTTTGAAATTAACAGGACGATTGGTACATGAGGAAAAAGAGTTAATTGTTCCAGCAATTTTAAAAATATTTTTACTGGGGATTTTATCAAGTTTCTTAGGATTGATTGATCTTTCTATAATGATTTGGATTTATTCTTTAGGACTTGACGAATTTATTGTTTGGATTATTGGAATAATTATTTTCTTTGTAGAAAGCTTTTATATTGTCTTTAATTCAAAAGTTTTAACCGCTGTAAATTATGCAATTACATATATTTGGTATAGAAATAAAGATCCGGATTTACGAGATGGATTTGCTGTAGCACTCTATCAAATGGGTGATATTGCAATATTTTCTTTGTTGGAAGCTTTAATTCGCACTATACGAATGATATTAAATCAGCTGTCCAGTAAATCTGGAAAAACAAATCCATGGACCGCTGCAGGATTTAGATTGGCATCAGGTATTATCGGCTCAGTATGGTACTATATAAATTATTTTACACTACCGTCAATTGTGATAGAAGATAAACCGACAACTAAGGCTATTAAAAGCTCTGTATATCGATTATATGACAATTTTGCTGATGTTTTTATTAAAGAAACTGGAGTTAAAATGGCCTTTAATTTACTTACATTCTTAATGGTAACAATATTTTTATCTGGTGGAGTTATTTTTGGACAGATAATTTATTGGATTTATATATTTCCAGTTACTGGATATTTTGTTGACTATGGCTTAATGTTTGGAATTGTAATAATTGGTGCAATTTTATTCGTATTTATTTCAACACTGATAACTCGGCCTGTTTTTATGATGTATAATGATGTATATATGGCATTTCTATTTGGGTTCATTTTAGATAAAGAATCTGGATTTAAATTACCCATTAGAATGCCAGAAGAGTTCAAAAATGATTGGAAAGCTTGGTTTGACCATCATCCACCAATTCGTAGGTGTCCTAAGTGTAATTATGCAGTCCAACCCGGTGAAGAATTCTGTAAACATTGCGGTACTCATGTTCCGTTATAACTTTTCCCCTCTTTTTTCTAATTAAAAATATTATTTGGTGAGTCTTAGATTGAAAAAACTTAATAAAATAATTATTACAAAAGCGCAACTAAAAGAATTGATAGATTGGGCACAAAAATGCTATCCAAATGAAGCACCTGCAATTCTTGTTGGTAAAATCAATACTTCTAACAACTTAGGGATCGTAGAAAATGTTTATACCCTTAAAAATGTTGTTGAAAGTCCTGTAAAATTCCAAATAGATCCTGAGGAACAATATCGTATCTATCGAATAGCTGAAGAAAATAATCAAGAAATTATTGGAATTTTTCATTCACATCCAATGAGTCCAATTCCTAGTGCAATAGACCTTCCCTTTTTAAAATTACACCAAAATATTTGGGTAATTCTTAGTACAACTCAAGATATTGATAATTTAAAAGCGTATCAATGGGCGGAAGACGAGCTTAATAAAGTAGAAATTGAGATTATTGAATAAACAAGATATTTTTTTAATGTTAACTTATTTCATTAAAGATATAAATTTTTGATTATATTTCTATGTCAATCCTTAATTCTTTAACCAATTCTTTGTATCTATTTCTGACAGTAACTTCTGTTACATGTGCAACTTCAGCAATTTCTCTTTGTGTACGACGTTCACCCTCCAAAATTGACGAAATATAGATACATGACGCAGCAAGCCCTGTTGGGTCCTTTCCTATTGTCAGTCCATGTTCTTTAGCAAGTTTAATAATTTCGTTAGCTCTCTTTAATGTTTTACCTGATAAATTTAATTCGTTAGTAAATCTAGCGATATAATCTACTGGACTTGCAAGTGGAATTTTCAAATTTAACTTTTTTAAAATCAATCTATAGCAACGCCCAATCTCTTTTTTATGGACATAAGAACGAGTTGCAATTTCGTCTAAAGTTCGAGGTACATGTCTAATACGACATACACAATATAAACTAGCAGCTATCATTGCTTCAATAGATTGGCCACGTATTAATTTTTCCTCAGTAGCCTTTCGATAAAGTACTGCAGTGCTTTCTTTAATACTCCGAGGGATATTTAATTGTGAAGATAACCTATCAAGCTCAGACATTGCAAGAGCTAAATTTCGATCTATAGAAGAATAAACTCTACTTCTTATCTGCCATTTTCTTAATCTAAATATCTGAGACTTCATTTTTGGAGATATCTTTTTTCCATATGAATCCTTGTTATCCCAAGATATCATGGTACTTAGACCTTTATCATGGACTGTATAGGTCATTGGCGATCCAGTTCTACGCCTTTTTTCTTGTTCAGCATCAAATGACCGCCATTCTGGCCCTTGGTCAATTTCCTTTTCTAAGATTACAAGCCCACAATTACTACAAATTGTATCTCCTCTTGTCCTATCTTTAATAAGCTCTGTAGATTTACATTCAGGACACATTTTTATAAAATCTTCATCATCTTTATAAGTTTTTTCAGAGATCAAGTAAATCCTCCATTTTCCTTCTTCCATTTTATTTTGTTTGTTTTTATATTATATATTTGAATTTAAAAATTTTTAATACACATTATATATGTTTATAATTAATATATGAATTTTTTTATATACATCAAATTGATTTTTCAATAAAATAAATGATATCATAAAATTAATTCGCTAATTTTAAATATTGGTTAGAACTAAATAGATCAATGCGATTATTTTTTTTCTCTTTTCAGAAAACTCGAAAATTAAGGACATATTGGGAAAAATTAGTATCAATAATTAGGCTTTTTATAATATTGCAATCAAATTACTTTTTATCTGCAATTTTCCTGTAATATTCAAAAACATCACTTATTATTTTTTTCAAAATTTTGGTCGGATTTTTTATTTCACTTAATTCAATTCCTTGAGTGATTTTCTTATGCCTTATATAAACTTCTTCTCTTTCTAAATTTTTATTTAAAAATAATATCTTTATCTTTTTATCCGATATCTCACCTTCTAAGTTACTACTTGTTGTAATGTATTTATTCTTCTCAGAAATACTATAAAAAATATGAAAAATAGTATGGTCTGGGTGAAATTCAATATACAAGATTTTATTATTGTTAGAAATATATGATTTTGCTTCATAAAGTAATTTATATGAGCGTTCGAATACTTTTGACTTTACAATTCCTTCAAATTCTGATAGAAAATTGTAATCATCTAATTCTTTTTTTATATTTTGATTGATCACAATAACCATCTAAATTTTCAAGATTTCCTTTATTTTTATAAACAAGGATTTATAATTTAAAATTTTTTAAAATATCTAAAATTCATATTTTTGTGGTATTTTTATATAGATTTATTTTTAAAGTTTCTGTTTTAAGAATTTTTGTTTAATTATTTCTCAATTCTATTATCTATGGTATAATAATTGGTGAGATACATGATTTGATTAATTTTTAGAATAAATTTGAGTATAATTTTATATCCAAGAAAATAGTTCTGTAAAGCCAAATAATAATCATTTTATTCTAAATGATGAAATATTTCCACTATTAGATTATAATTATTTCATAAAATTAAATATTTTTCTCGTTTATGTTTTCTACTCGATTATTTTATTTATGCCAAATATTTAATTTTAGAAATAAGGACAAACATGCCTTAAAATTAATCAAGTTATATTATTTATTATTTTTTTTTGAATCCCAATTAATAAAAATAATACAAGTAATTATTATAATGAGTCCAATCAAATGATAAATTGTAAATATTTCTCCCAAAAGGATTGATGCAAAGAAAGCAGTTATTATAATTTGAGGAGTAATTAAAATAGTACCAATTGAAATATCCAGATATTTTATAATTTGATACCATGAAAAAACATTTAGACCATAAAGTATTCCTCCTAATACATAGAATATTACATTATTGGGGTCTAAAATTATTGAAAATTTTTCAATTCCATAATAAAAGAAATAAAATAAAAGTAAAATTAAAGTAGTAAATATATTTCTCCACATTACAAGTTCTGATGAAAAAGTAATTCTATTTTCCAAGTAAGGTTTACTACATGTATGTCCAAACATCCATATTGAAGAACAAATTAAGATAAGGATAACACCAAAATTTATTTCTAATAAATAGAATTGCATTTGAGTTATTGCAATTATTATACCAAAAAAGAGAATAATAGAAAAAAATATTTGGATTTTTGAAACATTTTCTTTTAATATTAAATAACCAAAAATTAATCCAAAAAATGCAGTACTTTTAAGAGCAAGTGTCCCGTTTATAGAACCTGCATATCGTAATCCTGTGTAATATAAAAATATAACAATGGAAAACATAAATCCAATTAAAACAAATAAATACCATTTAGAATTTCCAAAATGAAGTTTTTTGGTATTATTTTTAATGGCACTTCTTTTAATATTACGATTTATCTTATTTATACTTTTTTCTAAAAAGAAAATTGGAATAAATATTAAAACTTGGATTAATGCTGTCATCCCGGAGAAAATTAAAGAATCCAAACTAGCCGGTCTTAAATTTGCTATAACTGGTTGTAGTCCACCAAATATATTTGATAATACAGCATAAAAAAAGCCTAATTTTGTTTCCTTTTTTACCATGAAATTTACGCTCATTTAATATAGAATTAAAAGATAATAAATGAATTTTTTTTTAAATTTTATTCCGAAATTTTAATTTATGCTTTTATTATTACGTATAATTTAAATTTTTTTAAAAAATCAAGTAGAAACAAAAAATATGAAATTTAAAACTACAAATGTTCATTATTTCGGATTTTTGAACTTAGATAATAGGAGAACTATCTAAATTATAGTCAATATTATAATATAGTCCGGAAATTTTTTCATGTATATATTTATTGAGTTAAAATTAATTAAGATTAAAAAAATTGATGAATTGAAAAAAATAATTAATGAAAATAATCATTTAATTCAATAAAGAAATCATTGATAGATATAAGCAATAAAAATGATTTAATTTCTATCTATATCTAAAAATATGAAATAATAAAATTTTTAATTAATTTTAATTGAATTAATTAATATGAATGAAAATTTTGACCCAAATAATGTTAAAGAACGGATTAAAATAGATAATAAAGAATTTAATATATTCAAAATTGATAAATTAAAAGAATATGGTTTAGATAAGATTTCTCAATTACCTTTTTCAATAAAAATTTTATTAGAATCTATCGTACGGCAGTTTGATGGGCAGATTATTAAGGTACAAGATATAAAAAATATAGCTAATTGGACAGTTAATAACTTAGAGAGGAAAGAAATTCCATTCAAACCGGCTAGGGTTATATTGCAAGATTTTACAGGTGTGCCAGCTGTAGTGGATTTAGCTGCTATGAGATCTGCATTATATAGACTTGGGAAAGACCCTTCCGAGATTAATCCGGTGATTCCAGCTGATTTGATAATAGACCATTCAATTCAAGTGAATTATTTTGGGACTAAAAAATCAAGAGAATTAAATGAAAAAAAAGAATTTACCAGAAATAAAGAACGTTATAGTTTATTAAAATGGGCACAAAATTCTTTTAATAATTTTCGAGTAATTCCACCCGGAAGAGGTATAATTCATCAAATTAATTTAGAATATTTAGCTTCTGTAATTCAAATGAAGAAAGTTGGAGATGAATTATATGCCTATCCAGATACTGTTTTAGGGACTGATTCACACACGACTATGATTGGTGGACTTGGTATAGTTGGGTGGGGTGTGGGGGGAATTGAGGCAGAAGCGGTTATGCTTGGGCAACCATATTATTTATCATTACCAGATGTGGTTGGAGTAAAATTATATGGAAAATTGGATGATGATGTTTGTGCTACGGATATTGTTCTTTCAATTACAGAATTACTTAGAAGATATGGTGTTGTAGGAAAGTTCATTGAATTTTTTGGCACAGGACTAAAACAATTATCATTACCCGATAGAGCTACAATTTCAAATATGGCACCAGAATATGGAGCTACTATTGGATATTTTCCAATTGATACAAAAACTTTAGAATATTTAGAATTAAGTGGTAGGAATAAAGAACTTGTTAATTTGGTCAAGAAATATACAATTGAGCAGGGACTTTTTTTAAAAGAATATAATAATAATAGAGTAGTATATAGTAAGATAATAGAATTTGATTTAGGAAATGTTGTACCAAGTTTAGCGGGCCCTAAAAGGCCTCAAGATCGTGTATCATTAATTAAATTAAAAGATGCATTTAAAGAAATAGTAAAAAATTATAATAATTCTAAGAGTAGTTCTATTAATTTAAATAACCATAATAAAAACTTTAAAGATAATAAATTTAATCAAAAGCAAATTCAAAAAGGATTTGGAAATGAGCTATATTTCATAGATGAAATTGTTGATGGTACTATAGTTTTAGCTGCTATTACTTCATGCACTAATACATCAAATCCAAATGTTTTAATAGGAGCGGGATTACTAGCTAAAAAAGCTATTGAACATGGTCTAAAAGTTAAACCATTTATAAAAACAAGTTTAGCTCCAGGGTCAAGAGTTGTAAAAGATTATTTAGAAAAAGCTGGACTTTTACCATATTTAGAGGGGTTAGGATTTCATATTGTTGGATATGGTTGTACTACATGTATTGGAAATAGTGGTCATTTATTTAATGAAATAGAAAAAATAATACTTAATAAAAATATAATTGCTGTAAGTATAATATCTGGAAATAGAAATTTTGAAGGTAGAGTACACCCATTAATAAAAGCAAGTTATTTAGCATCACCCATGTTAGTTATTGCTTTTGCAATTGCAGGTAATATTTTAATAAATTTAAAAAAAGAGCCATTGGGTTATGATCCAAATGGAGATCCAGTCTATCTAAGTGAAATTTGGCCTACAAATGATGAAATTATGGAATTAATTGATAAAAATATTAATTCAAGTATTTTTAAAAAACAATATTCAAATATTTTTGAAGGAACTGAACAATGGAATAGCTTGGAAATTCAAGGTGGAAAATTATTTAAATGGGATAAGAATTCGACCTATATACTTGAACCGCCTTTTTTTAAAGATTTTTCAATAGAAATGCCTAAATTATCGGATATAAAAAATGCAAGGTGTTTAGCTATCTTGGGGGATTCAATAACGACGGACCATATATCGCCGGCGGGATCAATTCCAAAAGACAGTCCTGCGGGCCAATATTTAATATCTCATAACATAAATATAAATTCATTCAATTCTTTCGGGTCTAGACGCGGTAATCATGAGGTTATGATAAGAGGTACTTTTAGCAATATCAGATTAAAAAATAAATTAACACCCAATAGAGAAGGTGGCTGGACCATTTATCTACCTACAAATGAAGAAATGCCAATTTATAATGCAGCAATGAAGTATTTAGAAAATGGTATTCCAACTATTATTTTTGCAGGTAAAGAATACGGTACTGGAAGTTCGAGAGATTGGGCAGCTAAAGGGACTCAGTTATTAGGAATAAAAGCAGTAATTGCAGAATCTTTTGAACGAATTCATAGAAGTAATTTAATAGGAATGGGTGTATTACCATTGCAATTTAAAAGTGGCGAGAATATTGATACATTAGGGATTAAGGGAGATTATTTATATGATATTATAGGATTAAATGATTTAGGCCCAAATAAAGAATTAAATATAATAATTAAAGACAAAAATCAAAAACAAATTAAAAAATTTAAAGTCGAAATTAGACTGGATAATTTAATGGAAGTTAAATACTACAGAAATGGCGGAATATTGCAGACAGTACTTCGTAATATGTTAAAAAATAAACACATAACAAATTTTTAGGAAAAATTCATTTCCAATAGAAATCTTTTTTTATCACAAATTTAAATTTTTGAAAAAAAAAGAATATAAATAAATTTATAGAATTAAATTTAAAGCGGTCAAAAATATTAATTAAAAAAAGCAGAAAGTGTTTTTAAAATGAGAATAGAAAAAGATTTTCTTGGGGCTATAGAAGTTCCAGATGAAGCATATTGGGGCTCAAATACTCAACGAGCTATTCAAAACTTTAAGATAAGTGGAATGACATTTCCATTATCTTTTATTCTTGCGATTATAAAAGTAAAAAAAGCATGTCTTCAAGCAAATTTTGAATTAGAAAATATAGATAAAGAAAAATTTGATGCTATATTTCAAGCAATTAACGAAATACTTATAGATAATAAATATTTGGACCAATTTCCACTGGACATTTACCAAACTGGTTCTGGAACACAAATAAATATGAATGTAAATGAAGTAATTGCAAATAGAGCAAATGAACTACTTGGATATTCGCTTGGCAAAAAATTTCCAGTTCATCCAAATGATCATGTAAATAAATCTCAATCATCAAATGATGTAATACCTACTGCTATGCACATTGCCACATTAGAACAATTAGATTCAAATTTATTTCCTGTTCTGAATGAATTAATTAATATTTTAAACATGAAAATCACCGAATTTAATGATATTATAAAAGTTGGAAGAACGCATTTACAAGATGCTGTACCAATTCCAATTTCAACTGAATTTAAAGTATATAAACGTCAAATTGAAATAAGTAAAAAAAATTTGGAAAACATATACGATCAATTATTATATATACCAATAAGCGGGACTGCAGTTGGGACCGGTATAAATGCAGATAAAGGTTTTGGGAATAAAGTAATTAAATATTTAGTAAAATTAGACAATAGGTCCTATAAAATAAATCCAGTAAAAGCAGAAAATATAGCATCCCATTTAATATTAGTAAATATAAGTAGCGCACTTCGATTATTAGCAATTGCATTATTAAAGATGGCAAATGATATTAGATGGATGGGAAGTGGTCCAAGAGCTGGTTTAGGCGAATTAATTTTGCCACAGAATGAGCCAGGTTCTTCAATTATGCCTGGTAAAGTTAACCCAACTCAATCTGAAGCATTAATTCAAGTCTGTTTAAAAGTGATTGGAAATGACCTTACAATCTCGTTGGGTGAATTATATGGTAGTAATCTTGATTTAAATGTCTGTAAACCATTAATAATAACAAATCTTCTTGAATCTATCAAAATTCTTTCGGGAGGAATTAAATCGTTTATAAAAAATTGTTTAAAAGAACTAAAAGTCAATGAAAAAGTGTGTTCTAAAAATTTAGAGAATATTCTGATGCTAGTAACTAATCTTGTTCCAATTATTGGATATGATAAAGCCAGTGAAATCGCTTCTATTGCATATAAAACAGGAAAAACAATTAAAGAAGTAGTTTTAGATTTAAAATTAGAGATTAAAGAAAATCTCGATGAATTATTAGACCCTAAAAAAATGGTCTAATAATTATTTTTAATTGTATCATATTAAATAGTAAGAAAATCTCTAATTATAAATAAAATCAAATTTATTTTTTAGAAAAATTTAGGAATTAAATAAAAAAAATTGCAAAAAGAGCAATCTACTTTGTCCATTTAAGTATTTTTAATTATATTTTTTCCTCATAGAGAAATAGATTTTAATTTTTTATCAGATTCCAATCAAATGTGGATTTTGAATCTGGTTTTCCCCATATATCTCTTATTTTTTGTCTTAATACTTTTCCGACTGGAGAAATTGGAAATTTATCAGCGAAAATTATCGATCTAGGCTTTTTATACCCTGCTATTTTATCTTTACAATAATCAAGTATTTCTTGTTCAGTTACCTTCTTTTTTGGTATAATTACTGCTCTGACAATAGAACCCCAAGTTTCATCCGGGACTCCAATTACGACTACATCTTTTACAGCAGGGTGCTCGGCAATAATTTCTTCGACTTCCAACGGAAAAACTTTCTCACCACCGGTATTGATACATTCTTTTTTTCGTTCAATAGTATATAATTCTCCATCTTTTAGATATCCAAGATCTCCACTATGAAGCCATCCCTCTTCATCAATTGTTTTCCTTGTCTTTTGTTCATCACCATAATAACCTTTCATCACATTTGGACCTCTATATAAAATTTCTCCAATTTCACCTTCAGGCACTTCATTTCCGTTATCGTCGATTATTTTGATTTCAATATTTGGGACTGTTATTCCAACACTCCGGTCTCTTATTGTAGATTCATCGCCATCTATTTTGACTGAGGCTGCCGGTGCCATTTCAGTTTGTCCAAAAACGTCTAATATTAATGTTTCCGGAAAATATTTCAAAATTTTTTTCTTAATTTTAGCTCTCAATAAAGCAGCCCCTGAAAAAGCAACTTGTAAAGAGTTAATTCGCATATCGGGTTTCTCATTATCTAAGTATTCTACAATCCATTTCCACATTGTTGGTACAAAAAATGTCCATGTAACATCATTGTCTTTCATTAACTCGATAATTTTAGCCGCATTAAAACTTGGGTCGTCCGGTAATACAATTGTTGCACCAGAAACAAGCCAATTTAATATAAACAAAGCATAAGATGCCAGATGAAACAATGGTGGTGTTATTAACATAACTGTAATATTTTCTTCGGTTGGTTTTGCAGATAAGGATTTAATAATGTTTATTCTATCACTGAAACTACCTTCTAAATGAATTCCTCCTAACAAGAATTTATAAATTAAGCCAGGTAATATACTCAACTTTCCTTTAGTTGTATAAGCTTTTGGTAATATATTAACGAGATCTCGTATTTGGTCAATCAAAGATCCTTTAAAAATGACATCATATTTTTCTGCTTTCCCTTTAAACATTTTTAACTTTCCTTCCACTTGCCTAATTGTCATTGGTGGAATAGGCACTGCACCTTTTTTCGTTGGTAGCTCGAAGACCACTATTTTTGTGTCATTAGGGTCTTTAAACAATTGCTGATAAATTTGTCCAATAAACATGTTAAGAACTCTTAGTAATTTTTCTTCTACTTTACTCCTAGCAAATTTTGGATAATCAATATCTTTTACCGAAGGCAAAAATGACATCAGCAAATTAATTGTAGCTTCTTGATTTATCATCATATTTTCATATGATAGAATTACCCCTTTTGGACGACCAGTAGTCCCACCAGTATAGATAATTACCGAATCATCATCCCATCCAATATTTTTTACTTTAACGACCTTATTTTTTCCTTTTTGGATTAAAGTATCATAATTAAACATATCTTCAGGTAATGTTTGATTTTCTGTTGGCTTTGCGATATAAAATCTTACATTTGGTGTATTTGGCTTAGCTTTAAGGACTAAATCTAATAATTCACCTTCAAAAATAAGTCCAATTGAATCTGAATTGTTTAGTAAAAATTCAAGTTCGGATGCAACATACCGATAATTTACTGGAACTGGAACTGCACCCAAAGCTTGTAATGCAATATTTGATTCAAAAAATTCAGGTCTATTATGAAATAATATTGCTACCTTATCACCTTTTTTAATTTTAAGTCCATTAAAATTTCTCAATGCATATGCTAGTTTATTAATTCTAGAATATTCTTCCTTCCACGTGTATTTTAAATTTCCATAGACAGTAGATATTCTATCTGCTGGATAATTCTCAGCTTTTATTTTAAACATTTTGTAAAATGGTGAAATTCCCATAATTTACATCTCTTAATTTCTTAATAAGTATTTGTTTATTCATTATCCTAAATTATTATTATTTAATTTTAAAATAATTTTAATTTAAAATATATATTTTTGAATTAAAATATTATAACAATAAGTAGTTTAAAAATATTATGACTTAAATTAATTTAAATTTAACTCAAAAGAGCTCTAAAAATTATGGCTATAATTATAAAGTTTTTTCAGAAATTTATTAATTAATAGAGAATAATTATTCTTTTAAATTCAACTTTTTGATTCATTTTAAGATTAAATAATTTTTTCTTATAATTAAAAAAATAAAAAGTTAAAGAATATAGAAGAGGGGAGTTTTTATTATAAAGAAATATAGATCCAAGCGGTAATAAATGTTATTATCATAAAACAGATTCCAAACCATTGATTTTTGAAAAATTTAATGTAATTTGCTGCTGAAATATCCCATAAATCCACATTATATTTGGTCAAATATTTTTTTAGTAATAAATAAATACCTAATGCGCAGAATACACCAGTCGGAGATGCAATTACCATAGGAAAGGGCAAAACGCCCAATCCAAAATCAATGAATGAATATGGAAATAAATAGCTCATGACTAACAAAATTCCTATAATAAGACCAGTTCCAATTGCAATTCCTAATAAAAAGTTGACAGTAGGTCTAATGAATGATGGGATTATAAAAATTATTGAATGAATTAACAGAATAATTGTTGGAATAATATAAATTATACCATGCATGAGAGCTAATGAATGTATTGCTATTTGCATCATTGTTTGAATTAGATTTGCTGCTGCAAATAAAAAGATAGATCCAACCCATAAATAAAATACAGTACCAACATTTCTTTTTGGCTGAATTTCTAATGATTTTTCATCCCCTAATTTTAATTCCGAAGTGAATTTAATTACGTAGAATATTAAAGCTCCAATTAAAAAGAAAGAAGCATTTATTTGATACATTTTTAACACCTATTCTATGGATGATTACTATTTAAAGTAAATTGGTCAAATAATATACCTAGTGAAGTATATGCTTTTACTGTTAAAGTTAAATTATTTACTTCGACAGAACAAAATTGATGAATATTTTCAGAATATTGAGTTCCTGCTTCACTCCCAATATATACTTCATTTTCAGAACCACCACCACCTGTAACGACATATTGAACTCCGTCCACGAAAATTCGTTCATATTGATGGTCATGTCCACTAAAAACTAAATCTACTTTATATTGCGTAAAAATTGGTTGTAGGTCTTGAATTTCATAAGGGTCATCTCCGTATCCTCCTGACGAATACAGTGGGACATGAAAAAAGATTATAATCCAATTAATTTTCGAACTAGAATTTGCTTTATTTAAATCGTTAATTAACCACGCTTTTTGAGCACTTGAAATATGTACATTTGAAACAGATAAATTTAAGCAAATAATATGCACATTACTGTAATTAAATGAATAATACCATTCGTTATTTGGATAATTAAAGAAATTAAAATAATGTTTTCCATTATCACCACTATATTCATTATATTCATGATTTCCTAGTGTGGTAAAAAAGGGTGCCCGTGCCATAATATCTTTTGCCTCCCAAAAAAATCGATCCCATTGATACTCGAGATTGCTTTGGAATACAATATCGCCTGTATGTAAAACAAAAGCTGGATTTGGTTCAGTCTTGAGCATCCTTTTACATATTCTACCATGAGCACTATTTCCGAAAATGTCCGGCCTTGAATCGCCATAAACCAGAAAAGTAAAAGGTATTGTGGAATTAGGAGCGGTTTTAAACTGATGGTCTATTAATAATTGAGAGTAATTTTTTATATTTGAAATTATTCTATAATGATATATCTTATTTGGCTCAAGTCCAGTTAATGTCACGCTTCTTAAATTACCAATAGAAGGTGTACCTGCTTTTATATTTCCATAACTTATATTCTCACCCCATTGAACAGTACCATTCGTAGGAATTGGTGTTTCCCAACTAATTGTCATAGTTGTTTTCGGATCTTCTGTCCATGACAAATAAGGGCCTTTAAGGTTAGGAGTTTGGAGCCATGGCCCAATATTACTTGTAAACATTATTAATATGAACCCAATGATTATTCCTATTGCTAAAATTATTTTAATTAATCCATTTTTAAAATTCTTTTTTAGGCGTGACATAAATCTATAAAGGTAAAAACATCATATAAAATTTTCTTGAATAAATTTCTTAAAATTTAGATTATTATGTCAATTCATTTTTTAGATTAAACTTTTGATTTATTTCTTTGATATTTCGATGAATATTTTGCTCGAAATATAATCAATTATCATTAAAATATATGAATTATCTAAAAAACAATTATCTTTATAATGAATCTCATTTAAATAAAATATAATGTTATTTACAAGCGGTAATTTAATATTTTAAGGACTGAAATTATAAAATGAGAAATGTAATTAAAATAAAGTCAGATTATTATTTTCCAGCAGTTTTAGATAACATATCTGAACAAACTCTGCGAAATAACTTATTAAATTTAGAATTAGAGCCGGTGTATTGGGATGATATTGAAATTGGAAATAAAAGTACTATGAAAATTAAAATATCAAATAAATTAATACTACTTTTTATTCTTTTAACTAATAATTTTATATTGATTTCAAATAATTTAGACTCTATGATAGCAGGAGGGACATTATTACTCAGCTTTATTTCTGGGTTAACTGGAATTTATCTTTTAGGAGCTGGTATTTTTTTAATTGAAAAAAAAGAGGCTGAATTTTATCATATTGTAAAAGAAAATGATTTTATAATTGTTCAATCAGAGATTATAAAAAAATGGACTGAAATGAAACATAATAAGACAAGATATTTTGTAGAGATAAGTCAAAAAATCTATTTGGTCAATAACAATATAAAATATGATAAAAAGAAATTATTGGTTGGTAAGACAGGCGCAATTGCAAGCGTACTAAATAAAAGCAGGCCCGATAATATAGAAAAACATCAAATTAAAGAGGAAGTTCATTTCTTTTTACCAAAATTTCTTGAAAATATTGATATAAACAATTTGAAAAAAGATATTAAAAAATTAATTGA
>Ga0164318_10000876_pt1 | contig 25028 bp, 24 predicted proteins | sample GuaBasSedimGuay9_FD_113734 | JGI IMG/M metagenome (GOLD analysis project Ga0164318, IMG submission 113734) | Subseafloor sediment microbial communities from Guaymas Basin, Gulf of California, Mexico - Guay9, Core 4571-4, 0-3 cm | ecosystem: Environmental > Aquatic > Marine > Hydrothermal vents...
AAAAAAATAGTTTATTAAGAAAACATAACATTGGGGGATTATTTTGAGTAGTCAGGCAATTTTTGTTTATGATGAGAATTATAAAAAGTACGATTTTGGGCCAGTATACATATTTAATCCAAATCGGACAAAATTAACTCTTGAACTTTTGAAGCAATTGAAGGTTGTAAACGAAAATATTTCTGTCGTCAAACCAGATGTAGATGCTGAGAAATATCTTGGGTATATTCACACCGCTGAATACATTGAAGGTATAAGAGATGTAAGTAGCGATACTTTAAAATCTGCTGAACATCTTGGTATTTTTACCGCACAAGGAATATATGATGCTGCCTTGGTACGTGTGGCTGGTACATTAACTGCTGCTAAAGCAATTGTTGAGGGAAAAGCAAAAGTGGCATTTAACTTTGGAGGAGGTTTTCACTTAGCTTATCGTGATAAAGGATCTGGATTTAATGTTTTTAATGATGTAGCATTGGCTGTAAAGTTTATTCAGCGAAATTATAATATTCGTCGAATTGCAATAATTGATTTTGACGCACATCATTTTATTGGAACACAGAAAATTTTCTATTCTGATCCTACTGTCCTGACAATATCATTGCACGAAAGTGGGCATTTCTTAGCACCTGGAACTGGTGAAATTGATGAAATTGGATTGGGCCCAGGTAGAGGCTTTAATGTTAATATACCTCTTCCAATAGACACTTATGATGAGATATACTTATATGCCTTTGAAAAACTTGTTATTCCATTTTTAGAATCGTTCAAACCTGAATTAGTTATTCAAGTATGGGGCGTTGATACACATTACCTTGATCCATTAGGCCATTTGCAATTATCAACAGAATGCTATGAAAAAATATCAGCACGTTTAAAAGAAGAATTAGAAAAAATTAACAACGGAAAAACATTGATATTGGGTGGTGGGGGATATAATATTGGTGTTACTCCACGAGCATGGTCACTGATATTTGGTGCAAGCTTAGGTCTTAAAGTACCTGATAAAGTTCCTAAAGAGTGGCTTGATCTTGATGCTTCATTGAAACTTTTTGATATAACTAGAATGAGGGATGAACGTACACCATCTATTGATAAAACACGGAAAAAAGCTCTGTCTGTCTTTGTCGAAAAACTAGTAAAGCGTATAACAGAGATATTTACTCCGTACCATGATTTATAGAATAGAACGCATTAAAAAATTAACCCTTTATTTTTATAGTATTTTCTAATGCAATAGATAGAAGAGAAATTAATGAGGGCTTTTTACTAATCTTTTTTTGGCTATAATTATGTTTAAATCATTAACATAATGCTGGTAAAAAAGTTTAAATGGCAAGAATACACCATTTTTAATACAATTTAATTAAATATTATTAAATATTATTAAACTATGGTATTGATCACAAGGTTATCTGCACGGTGTCTTTAAATGTTAAAAACTAACATGGTGATAAAATGATTTCACTTTTATTCATTATAATACTTATTTCATTAGGTTTTCTTGTAGGGTTTCTTATAGGCCTAACAGGAATGGGCGGTGGTGCGATAACTACACCTACATTAATTTTTCTTGGTATATCACCAATTACCGCTGTTGGAACAGATTTGCTCTTCTCAGCAATTACAAAATTTTTTGGATTTCTACTTTTTGTTTCAAAAAAGAACATAGATATTCCTATATCACTAAAGCTATTTGTAGGAAGTTTGCCAGCAGTTATTATAGGTAGTTATATAATATACCTTTCGAAGTTGTATGTTTTTGATATAAACTATTATATCTCTTATGCACTTGGTTTGATTCTTATTGTTTCTGCGATCATTACTTTTCTTAACAAAAATCGTCCAAATAACATGATTCTAAAGCGCTCTAACCTCAGTATATGGAAATTAATGATAATTGGTTTTGTAGTTGGTTTTTTAGTCCAGTTTACCTCTGTTGGCAGTGGTACATTAATTGTTTTCTTTCTCTTGAATTTTACATCATTGTCACCACATATTATCGTTGGTACGAATGTGTTTTATGGCTTTCTTCTTACATTAACCAGTGCTGGTACTCATTATTTGTTGGGAACAATAGATTTTCAGATAGCTTTTTACTTGACATCTGGAGCACTTTTGGGAATTTATTTTGGAGTTAATATCAACTCAAAAATACCTAAGCATTATTTAAAGAAAACTCTATCAATAATGATTCTAATTATGGGTTTTCTTATTCTGGTAAAGGCGATTATCTCTTTATAGTTTCTTCTTACTGTTTAAAGAAATATAACTTGTAAACTACTATTAATTAACAGTTTTTATAGTTTTGTAGATATCTTTTGCTAAAATTATTAGGAAGTAATTTTTTGTTCGAAAGTTTTAAAATATAGATAAATCAAAGCAAAGTATATCAGAAGAATAGAATAAACTAATATATTAAAACACAGTTGTGATTTTTATGTCAGAAAATGTTGCTATAAAACCTGAAGAATATGTTGGATATTTTGTAGTAGGCAAAAAACGTATTGGAACTAAAAAATATGGTCAGATAACAGAGGTTCTAGATACTCCTTTTGGCAAAGTTTTGATGTCTACTATTAATGAACGTGAATTCTACTTACCTGTGCAGTTCATAGACCATGTGGGCGGAAAGACCATCTACGTAAAAAACAAGCTAAGACCATACTCGGATCGTTTCTGGGAAAACTTAACTGAACGAATTCCAGTGATACAAAATGTGCCTATTGGGAAGATTCAGGAGGTACAATTTAGAGATGGTAAGGCGTATATTGTTATAAAGCCAAAACTAGCATTACCAAAAATAATTGAAGAAGTATGGCGTAAAGTGAAATCAAAGCCGAAAGAAAGTTATTATGATTATGTTAAAAAGACATTTGGCCTTCCGCCAGAGTTGGCACTTTACCCAAAAGTAGTTGCGTTAATGGCAAAAACAAACGATATAGAAATTCCAGATAACTTGTTTATGGACTATTTTGTAACACCACTACCACCACTGGAAAGAATTGATGATTTCTACATACATTTAGACAAGTATCCAGAGGTCATAGAATATGAGACATATACCGTAGACGACTTAAGTATACTTCCTAAACCTCTTAAATATCAAATACCACAAAATCTTCCTTTAGATAAGTTGTTAACTGAGTTACAAGCAAGAATAAAAGATGCTGGGTTGAAAACAAAGTTAAAAAACAATAATATATACGTAACTCCTCAAGACTGGCTGCTAGTATCGATAACACCTAAAGAAAATGAACTAGAAATGGCTCTTGAGGTTGACTGGGGTAGATATATCCAAAGTATGGAACCACCAATGCCTTGGTATGTACTGTTATTCGGAATTTTTGGTGTCGTAATCTGGGCAAACCAAATCAGGCGATTACGAGATAAACGACTTATTGGTCAAACATTCATTGACGATCCATTGAATTTCGAGGCCGTAAAGAAAATAAGAGAAGCTATAGAGGAAACGTTGGGCTCTACCTAAATTTCATACACTTCCATCTCTTTGGCCAGCTCAGTATTGTCAAAGATAGTTTTAGCTTCTTCCAATGATTCCTTTTTGTTGTACTCAAACCAGATATGTGTAAGTAATAATTTCTTTACATTTGCTTTTTTAGCAATAGTAGCAGCCTCTTTTGCAGTCATGTGTCCTTCCTTAGTTCTTTCTTTATCTCGTTCTAGATATGTGGCCTCACTTAAGAATATGTCTGCATTCCTTGCATGTTTAATTAAATTTTCACAATATGCAGAATCTCCAGAATATGCAATCACACCATCACTAGTTTCCACTCTTGTCCCAACAGTTGCTAATCTATGTTTAACTGGTAGCAGTTGAATCTTAAATGGGCCTATCTCAAAATTACCCTTTGCATCTCTTATATCAAACGCATCCAAAAATGGATTTATTTCATTTGCCTCATATGTTCCAAAGAACATGCTTTTTGTTTCAAATGGGAAATATAGCGGTACAGTTGCTGGCTTTATGTGAAGTACATATGAAAGTGGTAAAAGATCTAACATATGGTCAAAATGTAGATGGGAAACAATTATTGCAGATAGCTTGTAATACGGGACTATTTTTGCTAACCGCCCAGTAATTCCTGGTCCTGCATCAAGCAAAATGTAATGATTATCTTGTTCAATTAGATATCCTGGACTCGCCTCACCAGCGGCAGTATATGCGCCCGCAACACCAAGTGGTATTAATTTCAAATTAACACCTCAAATTTTCTCGATTGTTAGAAATATCATATCAACACTTAAATATTTAATTTCTTTCGTCTTAGCTGTGGCTGGTGGACTGTATGGTTAATATCACACGAGATACTGTATTGCTCTATATAGCAACGTTCTTTTCATATCTTGGAATCGCAATTTTTGTTCCATTGTTATCATTATATATTAAGTCTCTTGGGGGAACTGGAAGTGAAATAGGATTCATTTTTAGTTTGAATTTCGGAACTACGATTGTTTTTGGTGCCATCTTTGGTGCTATTATTGATTTATATGACCATGAAAAAAAGTTACTTCTCTTAGGTACTTTGTTGACTATTCTATCATTTTATGGTATAGGAATATCTCACACTGTTGAGCAAGTCGCTTTTTATCGTGCAATGATGGGTATCGGTTTTGCTGGATTTAATACATCAGCCACAGTTACTGTAACCCGTTTCTCTTCAAAATATGGAAAAGAAGTTGGTGATTATACTGTCTTTCAAGCTCTTGGTTTATTAGTTGGATATTTTTTGGGGGGACTATTTGCCGAATCGTTCGGTATGGATGTGGCATTTCAAATAATTGCAATTATTGCTTCACCTTCTATAATTGCTGTTGCATTCTTAAGACCACCAAGTAAAGAGCGTGAGCAGGAATTAGTCTCAGAAAAAGTTTTTCTTAAAAGTGTAAAGAAAAGGCTATTGCCGTCTAGTTCTCACTTATTGAGTATAGGTATAATTTTGGCTTATATTGCATATTTTGTTCGGACTATGGCCATGTCTGGATGGAAAGCATTTGTATCTATATATTTGAATAGCCTCGGAGCATCGCTTTTACTCTTGGGAATCATATATGCAGTTAGCGTAATACCACAGCTTCCTATTACACCTCTTGTTGGGCGTCTCATTGATAAATTCGGTGCTAAAAAATTTATAGTACTATCCCTTATAACAACGGCGTTCTACATAGGAATAACTCCGTTAATCGATAATTACTGGTATGGTCTTGTTTTAATATCACTTGATGGAGTTATTTTTGGTATTATGTTCACAGCTGTAAGTGGATATGTCTCTAAGTATGTGCCTGAAGAGAATAGGGGCGAGGCAATAGGCCTCATTTATACATCCTTTGGATTCGGTGGTTTACTAGGCCCTATTTTAAGCGGAATATTAGTCGATTTATTTGGTATGGTTGCGATGATGTATTTCTTCTCTTTATTGACCATTCCAATTGCCATTTTAGCCTTAAAATACTTGTATTGATTAAGAAGATACTTACTGAAAAACGATAATCTAACTTAACAAAAACATAATTGGTCAAGGTTGTTCTACTCATCTAAACGTTGAATAAAATATCTATCAAAAATCTTAAATCATTGAAGTTATGCAAAAATCTTTATATTATTAATTATCAGCAAGAGGGTCTACTATGATAGCTCTTGAAATAACTATGTGGGATTTAACGCTAATGGGCATTGCATATCTCTACGTCGTCATCATAATATCTATCGGAGAGTTGCTTCGCAAAAAGCTTAATTATTCAATATCTTTCACAAGAAAGCTAATTCACTTGTTTGCCGGCTTCTCAGCATACATAATTCCATTTCAAGACAATCCCTGGAGTGCAACAATTGTTGCTATAACTTTTGTAATTTTGCTCTACTTTTCATCACCAAATTCGCCTATAAAAGTTCTCTCAAGATGGTTCGAAACAATGGCTGATCGGGAGGATGAATTGTCCGCAGGGCATATCATGGGACCAGTTTACTATTCTATCAGCATAACAGTACTTGTTGCATTATTTACTTTCATACTCCCAGTTGAATATTCCTTCACAGCAGCTGCAGGATTAACTGCAATGTATCTAGGTGATGGTTTAGGAACTACTATCGGTCTAAGATATGGAAAGCACAAATATCGCGCACCTACTGGTGGAACAAGAAGCTTAGAAGGATCCTTAGCAGTCTTTGTTGGGAGTTTTGTTGGTGCAATGATAGCAATAGTGGTCTTCGGAATGATTGGATTTAGTATTGTGACAATTAATGATGCTATAGTCCTATCTTTAATTGCTGCCATAGTGGCAACTATAGTAGAAGCAATATCTCCATCTTTATACGACAATTTTACAGTACCACTTATAACAACGCTTGCGGTATATATTAGCGCGATGTATCTTGGGATAATCGTATAGCTTTACTACATCCTCTTTCTATTTTTTAAAGTGCTTCTGATGTTGATTTTTTGTTTATCGATAAAGTTTAAAACAGATATTTCATTAAAGCAATATACAATCAAGGTGTTTTTCATGAGATTTAACAGTAGTCACCCACAGAAATCAAAATATGTGAAAGAACTTAAGCACTATATTGGCTTAATAAAAGATAGTAAATTACGCGACAAGGTTAGTTCTTTTTTAACTGATATTAATATGACCTTTGATGGAAAAAATTATTCTGTTGATTTTGAGAATGCGCCTGCAAGCAAGCGGCAGCATCACTCATTTCCATCGGGGCTTCTTATTCATATGATTGCAACAACTAAATTCGCGTTAGCAATGGCTGATGTATTAGAAAACTACTATCATGCGACTCTAAATCGAGATTTAATAATAGCTGGCTCTCTTCTTCATGATATCATGAAACCTATAACCTATGATGAAAGTAATGGTGGCAGCTATAGTATGTCTGGCCTTGGCGAACGTTTAGATCACATTTCTCTTGCAGTTGCTGAGTTATATAAACGGGACTTCCCATTAGATTTGATTCATATAGTTGCATCACATCATGGTACATCAGGACCAACATGGCCAAAAAGTCTAGAAGCCTGGGTAGTTCATTTTGCAGATTATGTGGATAGTCAGTTCGTTGGTATCACAATGCAGACGAGTCAAGGTCTTCTCAAAAGTATAGTCAAAAGTAATGTAAAGATAGAATCCCCTGAACTAATGTTCTTAATATTTCAAACAGCATTCTATAAGGGTAGAGAGGCAGTCGTTAAGTTGTGGGAAAGTAAGCTAAAAAATGATAAAAGAATAAAAATAGGTGCCAACACTGAAAGCCCTAAAACTTGAAATTAAAGAATTTAATTGCGTTCTCCGTTGTTTTTTCTGCAACAGTTTTTTCAGAAATTTGTTTTATAGAAGCAATTTCTCGTAATGAGTATAGAACATTCATGGGTTCATTTCTGGCTTTTGGTTCAGGACCTAATACAGGAGAATCTGTCTCTAACATCATATTCTCAAGAGGCAGTACCCTTACCATTTTCTTCTTCTGTTGACTTCTAATCACGCTTGGAGGAACTGAGAAGAAATATCCCTCGTCTACTCCTCTTTTGGCCCATGAGGAGCCCCCATCGAATGCGTGCATAAGTACTTGTTTAGCCCCTTCGTCTATTAGAATCCTTATTGCATACTTTCCAGCGCTTCTAGAATGGATAACTAAGGGCTTATTAATCTTCTTAGCAAGATCTATGAACTCTCTAAACCTGTCTTCCATTATTTTACGTTCATTATGATCACGAATATAATAATAGTCTAACCCCACTTCTCCTACAGCTACAATTTCATCTTTATGCTTTTTAATTAGATCTAGTGTTGCCTTATAATCTGAATTATCCAAGTTATATGGCTCTAATCCAAAACTTAAGAAAACATAATTCTTATATTTCTGAGCAATCTGTAAGCTTTTCTCAATAGATTCCGGTCCGAGCGCACTATTAACAATTGCGATAACGCCATATTTTTTTGCTCTTCTAATGACATCATCTAAATCGTTATCAAATTCCTCATCATCAAGATGGCAATGTACATCTACAAGCTTTATATTCTGATCAGACATTGTTAACACCGCAGACTATAGTTGCTTTTAAGATTGCACTTTTAAATTTTGCTATAACCTGATTTTTACCTCATTTTCGAAGTCGGAGCGTAGTGCTACACGTCTGACAAGAGGATCTATTATCTTATATTCACCGTTTTCTTTAATCATTATGCCACTTTCTACTAATTGTTGTAAGTATGTTATTGCAGTACTAGGAACTTTTCTAATGATTTTTGCAGAGTCGGATACACTTATTGACCCACTTTCTGCTGCAAATTTCAATATTTTAAGGTAATACTTGATTCGTTTCTTACCATAAAGCATTCTCGCAATTTCACCAAAAATAATCTTAGAGGAGTCCTCCTCCAGCTCTTTAAGTATTTCATCAATATCTGGATTTAGATTGCCATTGTTTATCGCTAATGTAATGAGTCTACCAAAACTTGTTAGCCATCCAGCAAAACCACCAAGCCTTATAGCTCCTTCTATGATTATATCTTCACTGACAGTTATGTTACATTCTTCAAATCCACTTTTAAGTAGCCTTCTAGAATTATGTTCATCGAACGGTTTTAGAATTATTTCTGTACCCACTCTGCCATATAACGGCGATGTTAGTGTTGAGCTTAATAATTTCTTCATAGATACAATTGAACCTAGCAAGACAACTGACAATTTAGGAGCAAGGTCATCGTGTAATGCTGCTAAATATTTAAAGGCGTGTGGGTCATGAATTAACTCCTCAGCTTCATCAATCACTAATACTACTTTCTTCTTTTCACATAACTGTCTTAAAGCATTCGTCAGAATAATTTGATTCTGTGTTTTTAGAGATATTGTCACACCTAAAAATGAGACCTTCTCAATAGATTTTAGTAACTCTTTTAGCCTCCCTAACTCTGCAATTCTTTGTACTTCCTTTGATATTTCTTCTAATAAAAAGTCTAGATTAATGTTCTCAACACTAATTCTCCACAAGTTCACATATATTGGATAAACCTCTAATGTATTTATAATTGAACGTACGAGTGTTGTTTTCCCAGTTCTTCTAAGTCCAGAAACAGTAAACCACTCCCCGTTTTCTATTAAGGTCTTAACTGTTTTCTTTTCTTGTTCTAGATTGAATATAGATGATAATGGCTTTAATGTTGTTCGTGCAAAGATTCCATTTTCAAGACATTTCATTTATAACTCACCATTCGAACAACTCGAACATTCGACTAACTCGAATATTCGAATAACTCGAATAAAAAATTTACTAATTGTTTCTTCGTCTAATGTTTTGGAAAATTAGATTATTAGCAATAATCTAACTAAAACCTTTAAAGTAATTTCCACAAGAGAGAAAAAACAATAAAAAATAAAAGGTATATCTAGCAATATTGTTACTAATGTTTTAGCTAAGATACTATCAAATGTTGCACCGAACTTGGGGTGTGTCTAATGGATTGGACTGAAATTGAACTCAAATGGCAAAAACGATGGGAAGAAGCAAAAATTTATGAAGGAAATCGTGACCCAAGCAAACCAAAATTTTTCATAATCTTTGCGTATCCTGGAATATCTGGATATTTGCATTTGGGTCACATGCGATCTTATACATACCCAGATGCAATTGCGCGGTATAAGCGCATGCGTGGGTTTAATGTTTTGTTCCCTGCTGGATTTCATGCATCTGGTCTACCTGCCGTTGGTTTTGCAAAGAAAGTTGAGCGTGGAGACAAGAAATGGATACGGTATCTTAAAGAAAATGGCACACCTGATGATATTATTGAAAAATTGAAAGATCCATATTTTGTGGTGGAATACTTTAGCAAAAAATATGTAAAGGATTGGAAGCGGTTTGGATATCTTATCGATTGGAGACGACTTACTTCTACCATATCACCTGAATATAATCGTTTCATTGAATGGCAGTTTAAGAAATTAATGGATGCTGGGCTTTTAGTGCAGAAACCACATTATGCACCATATTGCCCTGTGGATGGCCCAATTGCGGTGGATCCTTCTGAAACTGATGTTTCTAAAGGAGGTAATGCGTCAATTCTTGAGTTTACAGTAATCAAATTCAAATGCGGTGAGTATATATTACCCGCAGCTACCCTTCGTCCTGAAACTATTTTTGGCGTCACAAATATGTGGCTTAATCCAGATGCTGAATATGTTGTTACTCTTGTGGATGGTGAGAAGTGGATTCTCAGTAAAGAAGGCGCCAAAAAAATAAGTTATCAAAAGGAAAATGTCAAAATAACAGATACCGTGTTTAAAGGTAAAGATTTGATTGGCAAGAAGTGTACAGTTCCTATAACTGGAAAGGAAGTTTTGATATTACCAGGACCTTTTGTAAAAACAGAAGTTGCTACTGGCGTCGTTATGAGCGTCCCAGGACACGCTCCTTATGACTGGGCAGCACTCATGGATATAAAAAAGAATCCCGAAATCCTTGCCGAGTATGGTATTAATCAAGAATTTGTTGTTAATCTGTCACCAATATCCATTATAAAAACACCTGATTTTAGTGATTTTCCAAGCGATGATATGATGAAAAAACTTGATATTTCAAGCCAACTTGACACAGAGAAATTAGAGGAAGCTACTGAAACTGTTTACAAAAAAGAATTTCATGGTGGAGTAATGAAGGAAAATTGTGGCGAATTTGCAGGAATGCCAGTCTCTGAAGCAAAAGAGAAAGTAAAAGAGTATTTGATGTCAACAGGGCAAGCAGATAAGATGTATGAGTTCTCCGAGGAAGTTATTTGCCGTTGTGGAGAGCGTGTTGTAATTAAAACTATACCAGACCAATGGTTCATAAAATATAGTGATCCAGAGCTCAAAGCAAAAACATACAAGTGTATCGAAAGAATGACAATTAGACCACTTGAATATAAACAATCGTTGCCAAAAGTCATAGAATGGTATGATGACCGCGCATGTGTTAGGCAAGGAAAATGGCTTGGTACAAGGTTTCCATTTGATAAGAACTGGATAATTGAACCTATTTCTGACTCTACACTTTACCCTGCATTTTACATCGTATCTTATTATGTAAATGAAGGAAAAGTCAAACCAGACCAATTAACAGAAGAATTTTTTGACTATGTATTTCTTGGAAAAGGGGACGTGAAAGAAGTATCTAAGAAAACTGGAGTATCAGAAGATATTCTTTCAGAGATTCGAGCAGACTTTGATTACTGGTATCCCCTTGACTTGAACTGCGGCGGAAAGGAACACCAGACAGTCCACTTTCCAGTATTTATAATGAATCATACGGGAATTATGCCTGAAAAATACTGGCCGCGTGGCATCTTTGTTAATTGGTGGCTTGTTGGAAAAGGTGGTGGAAAACTCAGTAAGAGCAAAGGTGGTGCGCAATCGATACCAAATGCTGCCGAAACATATACTGTTGATGGTCTCAGACTTTATTACTATCACGTTGCTAGCCCACATGATGATATCGTTTGGGATTCTGACCTTGCAATGACATACAAACGAAGGATTAACGCAATTTGGACTCTTGCAAACTCGCTTCTTAAAAATGCCAGTGATGAAGAATCCTATATCGACTCATGGATTGAATCAAGATTGCATCGCGTTATTAGAGATGTTACTAACCATATGGAGAATTACGAACTTAGAGATGCTACTAATTACATATACTATACATTTTACAATGACATAAAGTGGTATGTTCACAGGGGTGGTAAAAACCGACGCGTAGTTAAAGAGATAATTGAAAATATGGCTAGGATGATGGCTCCATTCACACCGCATCTTGCAGAAGAAATATGGGAAATGCTTGGTAATAGCGGTTTTGTTTCACTTGCTGAGTGGCCTACTTATAATGAAGAAAAAATAAATGATGCAATTGAGGCTGGAGAGGAATATCTTAAGCAGCTTATTGAAGATATTAAAGAAATTATTAGCGTTGCAAGGATTGAGAAACCAAAGACAATTTACATTTACACAGCAGAAAATTGGAAGTGGGATTTGTTAGAAATAGTTAAGAAATACAATGGTGATGCAAAAGCAGCGATTCGCGAAGCAATGAAGAATGAAACATATAGAAAAATGGGCAAAGAAGTGACTAAGCTTATACAACAGTTTGTGAAAGATCGTACATTTGAAATGGCACAATATCAAATTGACGAACATGGATTCTTACAAATATCTCTTGAATTCCTTAAAAAAGAGTTTAATGCAGACGTGAAAATAGATTCTGAATATGATCCACAGAAGAAAGCGAGTAGGGCTGTACCGTTAAAACCTGCCATTTATATCGAGTAATAATAGTAATAATAAACTTATTTTCATTATTTTGTTTTCTTCTTTCTTAGTTCTGCTACATCTTACCTTGCACAATTAAGGGCGGATTAGACACTATTACATTAAGAATGACAAGTAGTATTATCCCACCAACAACTAATTTTTTGCCAGTCCTAGGATCATATTCTGTGAACCAATATATTAAACCAATAAGAATTGATGCTAATCCTGCAAAGTTGCCTATAAACACTAATGTATTCCAAAGTATCACAAGATAATCTAATACTTCATTTATTACTTCATCCAAGCTAGCCATCAACTGTCTTCACCCATAAATGAAACAAACGTAATATCTTATAAACTCCTATATTTTAAAATCAATTTTTACAAACTTAAACTGGAAATTCATGTATATCCAACTTTAATCTCCTAAAGATATCCTTTATCATTATTCTAATATCCTCAAGATTTTCACTTACAATTTTATAAAAGTGTGTAGGGCACTTTCTACAATCATGAGAGCCAAATTTACTAATCACTACATCGCCTATTTTTTTGTTGTATATTTCTAAAGATATGTCACATTCTCGATTTGTGTTTGTTTCGGCATAGAAAATACTAACTATTTCGCTACTTTCAAGTGTAGTTATATGGTCGATGTTCCAAAATTTCTTCTTTTCCTTTTTTAAATGGCGTTTAATGCGATTCTCAATTGTTGTACTTCCACGGCCAAGTGCACTTCCAATATAGCAATAGTATCCACTACTTAGATTGTACTTTTTTCCGTGCATGACAATTGTTTCATTATTTTTTAGCAGAATTACAAGAACGTATACGCCATTCATGTATTTACACCATTATTTTCTTCAAATGAAATAACTTTATAAATAAGTTATCTGTATTTTAGTTCTCACATTGAAGAGGTGTTTTTTACCATGAGGGTGGCTGTGCATATATCTGATTGTGATGGAATTTGCTCAGCAGCATTAATTCTCAGAAAATATCCTAATGCCGAAATAACATTTTGGACACCAGTTAATATAGTAAACACTGATGAATACTTTGATCTAGTGGTCGATTTACCTAAACCAAAAAATGCCAAAGTGAATATCGATCACCATTATACAAACTTTGAACGTTTAAAACGAGAAGGAAGACTTACAAATACTGATAAAATCGACCCTAAAGCGCCTTCTGCTGCAAGTTTACTTATAAAATATCTCCATTTAGAGGAAGACATAATAGCACAAGAGATTGAAGAAATGGCATCACTCGCTGATCAGGGTAAGCTGACGAATGAAAATTTGATTCTTGATAAATTAATAAAAAGCTCAATTAAAGATCATGAATTTCTTAGGCACCTTGCAAGAGTACTGTCGCAAAAAGGAAAACGGTTTCTGGAGGAAGAAAAAATAAAACAAGCTTGGATAAACTTGAATAAGCTTTACGAACAAATAAAAAAGGTTCTTGAACAAACCGTAGATGAGTTTGATTTACCCGCAAGGATATTAGTTATTAATGAAAGAGATGTAGTTCCATATTATATGGCTAAGGATATTGCATACATGTTCTTTGAGAAAAAAGGAACAGATGCTGTTGCACTTATATACAACGATCCAGAATCACCAGAACGTACACGAATCTCGATTCGTGTCAATTCTTCATGTGACTATATAAATGCGCGTACTATAGCTGAAAGTCTTGGAGGCGGTGGCCATATTAAGGCTGCAGGGGCTCTCTTTGATTCTGAAGTTGAGGCCGTTGCAAAAATAATTGATGCAATGAGCAATTATGCACCTAAAAATGCCGTTGTATACATTAGATTAAAGGGTAATGACTAACGATGTATATATAACTCCAAGATAAGTTAACACAGAAAATAGTGTTCTTAGACAGTGCTAAATTCTAAAGTTATACAATATACACATCACATCTTCTAATGACCATATGGTAAAATTTCTAATCTAATCTTTAGAATTTCCATAAGCGGTTTGTTGCTCTATAGAATCCTCTGATGATTAAAATCTAATAGTATTATTCATAAGTACTACTGACGATATATATGTAAGAAGAAAATAACTAATAAAATGTGTGACCGAAAATGGGTATTATATATAAACCAGATGATTTCAAAAAGAAGAAAACACTTCCAGAGGATATTACAACACCACAACCTTATGTGCCACCAACTGATATGCTGACACAACTAAAGATGCTTCATAATGAAATCGAAAAAATAAAAGAGGATATTAAGAAAATAAAAGAAGCTCTAAGATCTCTTGGTGTTCCAATAGAGTAAACCTGTGAAATAGTGTAAATTTTTATAACACAAAATTATACTTAGTTGTTAGTACTGTTTTTAGGATATTAAAAGCATATTCAGCCTTTTTTATTATCTCTTTAGTTTTTTTCTCATTAAAAAATCCCTTGGAGAAACAATCCTATCGCGCATTCTGAAGGGATATCTTGCCCTACTCACTTAGCTTTCTAGTTCGGAAACAATTTGAATTATCTTTTTAAAATCATCAAGTTTATCAGCGATTTCAAGTGCTAACCATCCACTTACTTCATGCCCAGATACAGTTTGTCCTGTTAGTATTAAAATTGCTTTTGCTATTTTTTCTACTGCTTGTTGTGCAAAGAAAACTGCTTCAGGAAAAAATTTATCATGGAATAAAGCCTTTGCTGCCGAAAGATTACTTACTGCTGTTTCGTAGTATTCTTTCGCAAGCTCTTTAGATCCTCTACTGTCCATACAAGTGCCCCTCTTTTCATCTTCAAATTTATCTTTTGAGCTAAAATTTTCGATTCAATAGAATCCATCTGCTTTCTAAACCAATTATTTCTATCAAATAAGATATCATGACTCCAAAATACACCAATAATAATAGGATCCAGAGCGTCAACACTCATCAAAATATCTTCAGCAGATAATACTGTTATAGATAATGTTCTTCCATAACTGAAAGCAAAATTAACTGAAAGTTCATTGAGTATTTTCTCAACAGTATCATCAACTCTATGAACAACAACCAACAAATCTAAATTACTTTTGATTGATGGGACAAGCATTGCATATGATCCAAAGACTACTGCTGAGATTAAATTATCCTTTAGACATTTTAATAAGTAATCTTTGATATGCTCACAAGCCTTAATGTAATTCAGAGGTTTCTTGATTACTTTCATTGTAAAACCTCATACTATCCTTACGTTTATTGTGGCAATGTATAAGTATTAACTTTTATACTACTCTTATTGAAATACAAGAATAGGTGATGTTCTTTCATTTCTGGAGGGATTATAGATATGTTGCTTGAAATAATCTGGAAAAAACCAATTTTTAATATACTTTATGAGTTAATTAAAGCTGGACGGATGACATACTTTTCAGCAAACGAATTGGCTAGACGAACACATTTGAGTGTTCCTACAGTAGTGGATGCAATTGAACAATTAATTTCTTTAAGGCTTGTTGAAGTTATAAAACATACTGAAACACGAGAGTATGTACGAATAGCCGAACTGAACCCGTTATTACCTATAATCGAGGAATTTATCAATGTTTCACGAGATTATGAAGAATATTTGTCACGAAGGATATTATCTCATATCGACGAGATTTTAGATGAACATTATTTTATGGGCATGTTTTGGGCAGCCTTTCAGGGAGTGGATCCTATAGATTATAATCCTAGGATATTTGTTATTTATACAAAAAAACCAAAACGGATTTTGTCTCTAACAGCATTGTCTTCTCTCTATGTGGCATCTGTTGATGAATGGAAGCCATCTCCCGATAAAGATACATTCATTGGCGTTATTAGTATAGATGATTTTCCAATAGATATTACTACTGCTGCTATATTCAATACTAAAGTTAAAGTAACGAGTGTGGAAAGAGGGATCGCACAATGCTTTTCTAAGAAAAATGTATTCTATCCTCCGTATGCTGCAGCGCTTGCTTTTGTTCAAAATTTAGATCTAAACCGAATTACAGAAGAAAAGTTGGTTGCAGTCTCTTCTGAAGAAAATGTTCTTCCTATTATAAAAGCAGTAGCTTATTATTTAGAACAACGATTGCAGAAAAAATTTTTCGATGTATTAACAGAGAATGTGAAGAAAATTGCTTCTACAATACAAGCAAAAAATGTATTAGATTTTTCTTGGGGAAGAAAACCAGATAGCGTATATGCTGTTGACGATTGCGTGGTGGCTATAGATTCCAATATACTTGAAAGTGCAATTACAACGGTATTTGGATAGCTAGTTTACTGTTATACATAATGCTGCATAGGCAAGGAAACGAAAAAGATACATTAAAAAGTAGATTGATTATTCTTACTTGTATAAGTTATATCTACAGTTTTTGCTGGTAATATGGTGATAGCAATGCCAGATATAATAATTCATTATGGATTCTCACTGTTATTCCTCATGAGCATGCGAAAAGATGTGAAAAAATCGTTGTTTCTCGCAATTGCAGGAATCCTACCAGATTTTGATGTGTTTCTATATCCATTAATTCTTCATCGGACCTTGACGCATTCTTTCCTTGTCATTTGGTCTGTTTTCGGCTTTTTAATATATGCCAGAAAGTATATTCCCTTTTTAGAAAAATATAATGACTTTTTAATTTATGTGCCTATTCTGATGTCCTTTCATGTTTTCTTCGATATATTCGATTGGTATGTAGCAGTTCTCTGGCCACTGGATATTGCAATATGGATTAGATTTTCAGCTTTGAGTTCTCTTGTTTCGATTGGAATTCCTGAATTTACATTTGAGATTCTTATAGCCGACACTTCTGTTTTTGAAGAAGCTTTCTCTGGGTATATATTCTGGGATTATTCACCAGCGTTTGGTATTGCAGTGCTTTTCATTGCATTAGTTAACTATATTCAAATGAAAAATGCCATTAAGTGACTGAAGAAATTAAGTTCGAACGTAGTATAGTTTGTATCTGGATGTTAATAGCATCATAAATGACTGTGAAGGAAATATAATGCTCCCATCAATACCACTAAGTTCTTCATATTCATTTAGTAAATAAGCAAGCCCCGTTACCGCTGCTACAAATGCATCAATTTCGTCTTTAGTGAGATTTTTAAGCCATGGAAATGCTGCAAATAAATCTTTTCTCGATACATTCATATTAAAAAGACTGGACCTTGGATGAATTTCAATAACTTGAATATTGTATTTCTTAACAGCAGAAGCAAGCCTAATCCCGCGTTCAGTTAACTTCTTCATGAATCCGAATAATTCAGGAAAGGCTCTCATACCTCTTTTTCTCATCAATCCATAAATTTCTCTCGACGCACCTTTAATGGGCATTGTCAGAGGGGCATCTATCGCAACTACATCTGCAATTTGCTTAGACACAAAATCTATAATTTCATCATCCGTATAAAGTAGTAGTGTTTTCACAAACAATGTATTTTCATCTTTATTCTTGATGATACAGATGCCCGATGGGTTTCGTTCATAGACAGCAAGATCAATGCCCACAACATTCATTGTTCAGTCCACATCCTTGATATTTTTATATTCATGTTTAATTGTTAAAATACTAATTGCTAAATCATGATGTGATTACTATGAATCCATCAGCTCATGTGGCTATTGGCATTATTCTCTCTAGCATTTTACTCTGGTTATTTCAGATAGACACTTCCATTGTATTTCTAATAGTGCTTGGAAGTATTATGCCTGATTTCGATTTTATATTATCCTCTTATGCGACTAACAAAAATCATCGTATGTTGGTAACACATACACCCGTGTTCTGGCTTCTCGTATTGTGTCTTAGTGCGCTTTTTCAAAACTTTTTCTTTCTAGCTGGCGCAGCAATAATTCATATTCTATTCGATACTATTGATTGGGGTGTTATGGTTGCTTATCCTTTTTCAAAAAAACTAAACTCACATTTATTACCAGAACCACCAAAAAATATACTTTCTAAGAATATGTTGCAAAGTCAATGCTGGTTCTTTAAAACTTATTTTTCAAACAAACTTATTTTGATGATAGAAGTTATGTCTTGGTGTGTTGCAACAGTATTTTCTCTTATTTTTATCTCTGAGTTATGGCCATATTTCATATTCTATGAAGTGGTTGTATTTGTTGAAATAATATTCTGGAATCGCTGTAAAAAGCTAGCAACATAAGGTGTTATCGACATGTTAATCAGAGTCCTTAAGTACATTTCCGTTAACGCAGAAGGCGTCATGAACACAAATGGATAATGTTGCCTGTATGCATTACGTAATATCTCCCACTGCTTAAAATTGTAGTTGAGAATTTGACTTTTTGAAACTTCTTTTAATAACTTTTTAAATTCATCATCATCTTTTAATACTTCGCGAATTGTGTATATACTCCACTTAAATGCTTCCATGCTATACTTTGTTGCTTCATTATCAAAAGGACTTATGATTAAAGCTCCTAAACTTTGTAATAGGTTCATAACATAGCTCTTTATTATTTCAATATACGAAGGTCTCTTAGTTTTCATTTTAGAGATTAAGTTCTTTCCATAAATAACTTTAGACTTCACTTTAATTGAATTTAGCACAGAATTTCGTGGAGCAAGCAGCAATGAGAGTAATTTGCTTACACCAAAGATTCTTTCAAAACGTCCGTTAATCAAGTCAGACTCTCGGCATACAAAAAACGGCACAAACATTCCTGTTTTTAACTTAACAGCTCGAAGTATTCTCTTCAATAATGATCTTGGATTATCCCAATATCCATGTCTGATTGCTACGGATTCCAAAACTCTTCGCAATTTCGAAATCTCATATTCTTGAGTGTTGTCTGATACAACTATTATTACATCAACGTCACTTACTTTTGTTGGCTTACCTTTTGCATATGAGCCAAAAAGGATGATACTTAACAGATTATCCTCTATAATTGCTTGAGTTTGCCTTTTTACGTCTTTCAGATAATTTATGTAATTACTATTAGAGTTTACAGTAGTTTGAGTGAACATGTATTCTCCCTGCATTTACAAAAACACAACCTTATTTAAAAGTTATTCCAAAAAATAATCAAATGTGCTCTCTAAAATTTACTGATTTTTGTGCACTCTTTCTTTTGCGGAATCTTGTAATCCATTTAGCAGCATAAATCGGTAACTTAAGAATAACTTTTTTATGCATCCTATAAGGTTTCTCTCCTGTCAAAATGTCAACTATTACCTTAACTAGTTCTTTATTCTGTTTAACTAATTCTATTGCTTTTAATGGTGCTGTATATACCCATCGTGCAGCTCGAGCAGCTAACATCAAATCAAATCCGAGCTCGTTCCAAATTCTTTTTTCATATGTCTTCAAAAATCCAGAGTCAAAACGATTTTCTTCAAACGCTTTTTCTATAACTTGCATTGCAATTTCGCTGCTTTTAATAGCATAGTATATCCCCTCACCAGAAAACGGATCTATTAAACCGGCAGCATCACCTACTAAAAGTGCATTATTTGAAACTAGTTTCCTTTTTTTACCTCCAAGCGGTAATATGTGTCCTCTGAATCGAGCGTTCTCTAAACGAAACCCAAAAAAACGCTGTGTGTATTCAATACTTCTAAGGAGGTTAGGCCTAGCAAAAACAAAACTTCCAACACCTAAATTTAAATGTTCTCGCTTAGGAAATAACCAGCTGTATCCCCCTTTAATTCCGCTAAGAAATAATATAACCCTCCACGGATTTGAAAATTTTTCTTTAATAAACTGTTGTCCCACAAACGACTCAGTAACTATAGCAACTCCTAATTCATCAGCTTTCCAACTCCTTCTAAATCCCAGTTCTCTTCCAACAATGTCTGAGGCACCACCAGCACCAACAACAATAGTTCCAACATATGACTCTCCTGACTTAGTTATTACATTTACTTTATTACTGCCAGTTTTCACTCTAACAACTTCTTCGTTATAATGAACAGATGCCCCATAATCTGTTGCTTGTTCCATTAAAAACATGTCAAATTTTTTTCTTCTAATCAACGTAATAAGTGGGAAATTCTCCTCACCCATGATGCTATCTTTTTCGTGAACAATCTCAAAACCAGTAGCCTCTACCTCTTTTAGCTCTTCTGGCAACTCTAACCCTATATCCTTAAGCAATTTTGTTGTTTTATAGGTTAAACCTCCACCACATGGCTTATCTTTTCCAGGTGATAACTTTTCTAGGGTTAGTATTTTAAATCCTTTTTCTGCCAAGAGATATGATAAAACAGCCCCAGATGGACCAGCCCCGACTACTATTACATCATACTGCATAGCTATCATCCTCAAAAATAACTTAGATATGGCTGTTTTTAATATATCGAAAGAGGCTAAATTGAACCTGTAGGTGTATATCAGTAAATTTACTGTACAATGCTTAACTTAGTTATTAAAGTCCGTTATACTGTGTGTGGTAAACCGTTAGTAACATAAATACACGAATAATTATCGTAGCAACTCCAAGACCTATTATTCCATAGAGCCCTCCCAAGATTGGCAAAAAAATCAGTTCGCCTAAAAAACCTACAAGATATATCTTTACAGCATCAAATGGTTTTTCTTTACCAAACGCGCCAGCCAATTTTATCATTATTAATGTCTCTGGGATAAGACCAATTACCATTATTTGAAATAGTAGAATTGTAGGTGTATACTCTGGTGCAACTATAGGAATGATAAATGGGGACAATACAATTGTCGCAGCCGATAATATCGCTGCTAAAACTATTCCAGCAAATTCAACATTTTTTGAAATTGAACCTGCAGCTTTCTGAGGAAGTAAATATTGAAAAATACTCACTGGGATAAATGCTAACGCTCTAAAGGCTTGTATGGCCAGCTGATAATATCCTAAAATGGCATTTTCAAAAAAAAATCCTATTATTATCCTGTCCATATGATAATTGAGCATATATAGGGCATTGGCTATGAAAGCGTATTTAATAAATGGAATTTTACTTTTAAGAATTGGAAATGGGTTTGAGAGTCGAATTTTGTTGATAAAGAAAAGCCCAACACTCAGATATCCAAGGACAAAACCAAGTAGAACACCAGGCCAATCTAACACGAAGTATAGTAGTATGGAGGACCCAATCTGGATTATTCTGGCAAAAACAACTGCTTTTGAATATAACCCATATTGTTGCTCTCCCAATAGAACATAAGTAGATACAACGTAAATGGCAGTGCCAATAAGCAATAAACTAACATAAATTGTTGTTATAATGCTTGTAAAAATACTAAATATTCCTGCAGTTACAACTGTTACTAATAATGATGCACCAACTAGGTCTGGATTTCGCTCTTTCGGATAATAAGTGCTAACAGTAGTATGAAGACCAAGCGTAGCTATATATCCTAAAAGCAGTGATAATGAGAAATAGTAACTAAGCTCGCCATAAATTACTGGTTTTATAATGTTTGCAGTAATCAGCCAAAAAACTGTACCTGCTATTGTGAAAAAGAAGTTTGCAATTGTCACATTCATTAGATCTTTGTTCTTAAATCCATTTTTGATGAGCATAACTATGCCATTGTTACGCATTCATGAACGCCTCATTCAGTAATCCTTTCGCAAAGATAAGAGCTTCCAATTGGGATAAACCAAAAGCCTTTTTCGAAATTGAAAGTAATACTATTTTTGTCAACAAATGAGGTTATTCTAATAATTAAATTTTTATATAAAGTTCTGAGTTCTAGTTTCAATTCTAATATAGAAATTGTTACATTTTGTAATGTTTCTTTAGGAAAGTTTCTAATTAACTCCTTTGCATTAAGGATGAATGGTTCTTTAAAGCCCCATGAATTATTAAATGATGCTGTTGTATTAAGAGTGTGTAGATAACTAATACTAAAGCTTTCATACCATAGTTTCACTTCGAGGTTAAGTGTAATATTTGCTTGGTGGTATTCTGATAGATTAAGCATACAAAAGTCGTAATACACTCTTAATTTCAGGTCGTCATTATATCCTAGCAATACTTTCCTATCTGCTTTTGTAGATCCGAGTAAATTTACGCTACGTTCATTAATGGCCTCAACTGCGAAAATTCCATAATATATCATATTCTCTTGCTTAGGACTATAAATGTTGAAAATTAGACTATCATTATCTAGGATTGATGAAAAAAGTCTATTATTTCTCAAAGCTTTTAAGAAATATGCATTATTTGTTAATTCATAATACCATTTATACAATTTATTTCTTGGTGTAAGCACTACTATGTCTTTGATCTGCAGTTTTTTTAGATATTGCAATATAAATGTCATGTTCCCCGTATCAAATAGTGGTTTCAGCCTATTCAATCGACTATCTGTATAAAAGCCCATATTCAGAACTTTCCTTCCAGTGAAGTAGTAAATTCCTGGTGTGTAGAATGACAAAACAAAATCATCATTGTCAGTTGTCTCTCGAATCTTCTCGTAAACTAATTGATACTGATTCATTGGATACGTATTGTCACGGTAATTAATCCAACCGCCCGCATTTGCTATAGGTATGTATAATGAATTAACGCTATTTAGATAAACAATTAGAATTAATATTGCAACAAGTTTGTAGCGATTTAACCTTATTATCTGCCTTTTTAATTTAACCACAATTGCAACGTCAAACATTTTCATTTTTCTTATGCTATAATAGATAATTGTTGAAGTAATAATCGAATATCCTATATTCATAGCAAGTATTTCAAGATGAACAAAGAATGGATAGAGAAATGGTGCAATTGGACCCAGATATACTGGAAGCCAAAAATAACCCATTGCTAGTAGTAAGATATTAATAAAAACTGGAATTGTTAGTGGCTCATAATCCAGTAGTTTTAGATTTGTTCTGATGTTGCTTACACCAAATGCTGCTAAGATTACTAATGGTGGTGTTAAATAAATACAGTATCTGATATTTTGCATGCCGAAGACAGCAATCCATGTGAATTGATACCAGAATATCCATGCTAAAAGAGAACTTGTTTTTGGGTCATGCAAGGATGCAATCTTCCTTATACCTTCTATCTTAAAGAAAAACAAAGGCCCTCCATAACTCAAAAGTAGGAAGGGAAGTGTTGTTGCAGAGATAACATCGAATGCTTTGTTGTAAAGTCCACTTGCAAACCATGCGTCAGTGATGATCTCTGTGAACCATGGATTTCCCCCTTGGGGGTAAAATGGATTTCCAGTTAATATGTATGAACGCCAATACCAAGATAATCCTAGAGATGTGATAATTACAAAGATTACAAAGTAAACAGCAATTATCTTAAAACTAGAATATTTCTCATCATCTGCTATTGTTAAGCCAAGCCATAGGATTATTAAAAAAAGAACAACTCCAGATAGATGCATTTGCGCAATACCTAGTATATCATTCAATGAAAAAAGTTGTTGTGAAAAAATAATAAGCGCACTGAAAAGCGCAGCTCCACCTAGAATACTTAAAATCACTCTAATTTTCTTTGCTACAAACATAAGTGTTATTCCGTATAATACAACAAAAATCGCAAGTCCTTGAAATTTGGAAAGAATAGCTAGTAATGCCCCAAAACTACCATATACAATCATTTTAGTATTGCTTTCAGATACACCCTTGATAAATTGCCAAATAGCAAATGAAAAGAAAAAGAGTGTTTGTAAATCCGCATAAAATGTACTTAATTGCATGTAATATTGTATTATCGGTAATGCAGTAAATGTTGCTGTAGCAATTAAAGCGGTAATTGAGTCACTTAATTCTTTTGCAATATCATAAATCAATACTAAAAGGGAAATTAAATATGCAAGTGGAATGAGCCTGAAATAAGAATTAAAGTTGTTAAACATGAAGAACGGAAATGCATATAATAGCGGTACTACTGCATGATATGTTGTATACCCTGCTAGGATTTCCTCAGTTGGTGGTATCCCATTACTTTCAAAGAATAGCTTAGCGTATGGGAGCCAAAGTACTGCTTCATCCCATGCTATTATTCGATGCGACAAACCAAATGTCAAAAAAAGTAGTAAGTTGATTATAATATATAGAAAGAGCATGTTCTTAAGCGAGATCTCTTTTTTTAACGTAATTATACTTCTGCTAATATTAAATAAAAAGCCTTTTTTTATAACTCCAAACTCAAGAATAAATCCGATTAGTAATATTATAGAACTTATAAGTCCAACAAGCTTGACAAAGATACCTAAATAGTTTGTAAAAATCCCTAGCATCAAACCAATAATTATGTATGCGAAATTCCACCAGAAAAAACCACTATAAAATTCATATCTCCAGTTCTCTATCTCTTTCTTTGTGAAATAGCTGAATATGTACATTCCATAGTATCCACTTAACTCAAATAGGAGGAAAATAAATACATTCCCTAGTAAATCTTCGAGAAGATTTAACATTGCAAAAACCCTTGAATAATCGCTTTTAACAGAAGTTTTTTCTAAAAATGATAAACTTTTTAAATCATAGCATAAGTTTAATTTACGTTCTTTAATAAAAATTTATCTCATAGTTCAAAATTGTTTTCCTTATGTATTATCTCTAACTTTTAAATTAAGTATTGTCAACAATAAATAAATTTGGGTTAAATTTGAATTTTCATTGCGGTGTTGGAATTGATTGCCGATAGAAAAATTGCTGTGGTAATACCTGCACATAACGAATCTAAAAATCTTCCAATAGTACTAGAACGAATGCCGAAATACGTAGATTATGTGATTGTGGTGGATGATAATAG
>Ga0164318_10000877_pt1 | contig 25016 bp, 11 predicted proteins | sample GuaBasSedimGuay9_FD_113734 | JGI IMG/M metagenome (GOLD analysis project Ga0164318, IMG submission 113734) | Subseafloor sediment microbial communities from Guaymas Basin, Gulf of California, Mexico - Guay9, Core 4571-4, 0-3 cm | ecosystem: Environmental > Aquatic > Marine > Hydrothermal vents...
CTTCTTCCTCCTCGTAGTAATCTTCTTCTTCCTCCTCCTCCTCTTCCTCCTCCTCTTCCTCCTCGTAGTAATCTTCTTCCTCCTCCTCCTCTTCTTCCTCCTCTTCTTCCTCCTCTTCCTCCTCCTCTTCCTCCTCTTCTTCCTCCTCCTCTTCCTCCTCCTCTTCCTCCTCCTCTTCTTCCTCCTCTTCTTCCTCCTCGTAGTAATCTTCTTCTTCCTCCTCCTCTTCCTCCTCCTCTTCCTCCTCCTCGTAGTAATCTTCTTCTTCTTCCTCCTCCTCTTCTTCCTCCTCTTCCTCCTCGTAATAGTCTTCCTCTTCTTCCTCTTCATACAGAGGCTTCTTCTGTTTCGGGCTCTGGCCCACCACGAATATCTCTTCCTCATCCTCATCCAGGCTGATCGGCCTGTAGGATGATCTCACAGCTCCCTCATCTCCTCCGGAAACAAGGTCGAACCCTCTTTTCTTCTTCGGTTTCTTCTTGGGCCTTTCCTCCTCGAGCTCCACCTTGGCCTTCTTCTTGGACTTCTTCCTGGGCCTTTCCTCCTCGAGCTCCACCTTCGCCTTCTTCTTTGGCTTCTTTCCTTTCTTGACAGGGGATTTCTTGGCAGAAGAGACCTTGGCCTTCTTCTTGGGTTTGATGTGATGTTCCTCTTCGTATTTCTTTGCAAACTTCTTTGCAAGATCGGCATATTTTCCCTTGGGAACCCAACCGCACTCCTGGCATTTCTTGAAGGGATACTCCATCTCGGCCTTGCATTCCTTGCACTTTACCTTCATCTCTTCCACCTCGGGAGCTTTGACTTTAATCAGGTAAACGGAATTTAAACCTTTTCCTCTCTTTTATTATATGAATATCTGGAAAAAAACGCGGATTTGACAGTCTGTCGGGGTTTCTGGAGCGCGGTGAAGCTCAGGGCAGGTCCTCAAGGTCGGGAACGGGTGCCATATCCACACTTCCCCCGTCCTCCATTTCGTTCCCAGGAGGGGATATGTCGGATTCACCATTCTCCGGGATGCCTTCCAACGGGAGGCTGTCCTCGAGAGAACCCTCATCTTCCACGATGCTTTCTTCTTCTCCTTCCGGAATCGACGGCTCGATACCCCCCTCATCACCGGAGGGGTGGATGGATAAGCCGCATTCGGGGCAGTAGTCAAGGCCATCCACAAGGACCGCGCCGCATGAGGGGCATTCCCTCTCCTCGGGTATCTCCTCTTCCTCTTCCAGTTCACCGGTGACCGGTACGGTCCCCTCCTCCTCCATACCTGAAGCCATGCGCCTTCTCCTTCCCATGATGACAATGAACAGCACGGCTCCGATTATGGCAATCACCGCGATTATAACAATTATCAACAGCAGCAGGGTTGAAGGGGCGGAGCTTTTACCCGAAGAGGGATGGTCCAGGGAATCCATGGGATCGGTACCTGCCCTGAACTCCTCGAGGTTCGTGTAAGAATCCCTGTCAGGATCCTGGAGGGCATCGGACCTGTCAAGCGGCGAAAGACCGTGGTCGAGCTCCCAGCCGTCCGTCATCTCGTCCCCGTCAGTGTCAGCATTTCCCGGGTCCGTCCCATGTATGTACTCATCAAGGTTGGACACTCCGTCATTATCGCTGTCCAGGGATGCATCGGAAGGATCGGATGGACTGAGGAATGTCCTGAGCACCTCGTAATAATCCGGGATGCCGTCCCCATCGGAATCGAGGCGATCGTCATCGATGGTCCTGAACTCAAATGTGAGATTCTCCCCCCTGTTTCCCCTGAGGTCCACGACGGGGCCCATCAGGAACGTGTAGTTGCTACCACCCTCGAGAGAGCTTGTAAGCAGGAAGTTCGCGGTAAGGTTCTTCTCATCGAAGCTGTAAAGCATTTCGATTGCACCGGCTCCCGTGTCGGATGGCACAACGACCGCCTTGATCATATCGAACATGACAGGCTCGCTGAACCTGACATCGAACTCGGGAGCATGATCCAGATCCACATTGGTCTCGGGTGATACCACCCACGCACGTGGAGGATCCCTGTCGGGAAGTCTTGATATCACCTGGAATGAGGTCATGTTCATGTTGCCTGCCCGATCCGCCACCTCAACGGTGACAATATAGCTCCCCACACCGAACAGGTTCACAAGAACATCCCCCTGGTATTCCCAGTTCTCATTTGGACCTTCAACCCGCCAGATTACGGAATGTATTCCGTTCTCATCCGCCGGGTTGGCCTCAAGGGACATTTCCAGATCGGAGTCGACATAAAGCGTTCCGCTGTTCGGGGGGTTCACTTCCATCACAGGAGGGGTCAGGTCAATAGTGATATTCACCTGATTGGAGAGCGGCCCCGCATTTCCGGCAGGGTCCACCGCTCTCACGCGTATCGAATGGACCCCTTCTTTCATGGTAATGAAGAAGAAGAATCTCCCCTCCATTGCGGCCGGCCGCGGCGCATCGGGGTTGGGGTTCACATATTGGATGCCATCAAGGAATACATCAATGAAGCATCTGTCCTCGCCGGGGACTGACCCCGAGAGCCCTACCTGGGAAGAATTGTACAACCCGGAACCGTTGAGGAACTGCATCGGGTCTATCAATGTAAGGGAAAGAATGGGGGGGTCCGGTGGCGTAATATCAAGGGTACGGAACGATACGGGTCCCACCATCGCGGATGTGCGGGGGATCTCGCCGTCGTCAACGGACCTTATCCAGATTTCATAATCCGTTTCACTGGCAAGCGGAGTGATATTGAATGCCTGGATATTCGTTTCCGATGGTTCAACCAGAGAGTGAAGGGAGGGCTGCCCCCCGGAATTGTTGAGAAAAATCTCGTAACCCGTAACATCATCCGATGCGGAGTGGTTCCATCTCAATGTTGCATGGTGGCCTCCAACATCCTCTATAACCACATCCGTCGGGGGAAGGGGGGGAGTGATATCCAGTGTTTTCACGCTGATGGGCCCCACATCCGGAGAAGGATTGTTCGCTCCGTCTATGGTGCGTATCATGATGTCATACTCCATCTCCTCCACCAGCCCACCTCCCTCGTTCGGAGGCTGTTCCGTGGAGATATTCCAGTCGCGGGCGCTCGGTCCGGGTTCTTCCGTATCCCAATCGCTCTCCCAGTGCTTCTTGTGTGAAATTACGAAGAATTTCACTTCCATCGGGTCTCCCGGATAATCCCAACCGATCTTTATCCATGTCCCGCCTTTGTCGAGCACCGTGAGATTGGCCGGTGCCCGGGGGGGTGTGAAGTCCATCCACCAGGTATAGTCAAAATCAGCACCCATGTAAACAGGGTACAGCTGTTTGCTCCTTGATGGGGCGGTCATCTTTATCTGGACCATCACCCTGCTCGTTGAACTATATCCTTCGTGAAGGAACTGCTCCACGGCCACGGGAGGGGTCCTTCCGTCCGGTCCTGTCGAGGGGTCATCACCGCTGACCGAATCATATACGGTCCAGGTCGATCCCTGGGGCTGGGTGGCGAATATCTCCAGGTCAGCTCCCTCGTACGGGCCTTCGCCGTTGTCCTTCATCGCAGTGAGCCTGAACCAGTTTCCCTCGTGAAGCGTCCCCCCGGAGACACTTACGTTGATCATGGAAATGAACGTGCAGTTCACCGCCCACACTTCCGCACCGGATATGCTGGAAAGGGCAGGAGTATCCGTATCGAAAGTGGAATTGTACACCCTTGCAACGGTTCCTGCGGACGCCGCCTCGACACCGATCGAGGTGTTGTTCACCATAACATGATCGAACAGTGCACTGCCCCCGTTCGTTATGTTCACCCGATCGAACTCACCATCGGATGTGAAGTTCACGGGAGCCTGGTCGGTTCCGACGGCGATAAGCGTCCCCCTGACATTGAGCCATTTTCCATCCCCAATATTCACGGTCACACCCTCCCGTATTGTCAGGGTGATACCGGGGGGAACCGTGAGATTATCCTCAACATTCACGGGTGAATCACCCGTGGTCCAGACCGTATCCTCCGAGAGGACATTCCCGGAAACGGTCAGTCCATCCACATCGATCCCGCCGGGTATGAACACCATCGAGGATAGAAGAATGGACAGGGTGGAGAACAGAATGGCATACATGGTGGAATGTTTCATCGACATCGCTCCTTTCAAGTGAACACCTCTTCCGACCGGATCATCCGGCTGTCAGGACCGTAACCGCAGAGGTGAGTATCTAAATGTTTTGATAGGATGTGTTACCTGAATACAGAAGGATCAAGAGCGGTCGCAAGGGGATCGTTCAAACCTTAAGGTCCGTATCCCTCATCCTGAAATCATTGAGGAGCTCCGTTCTTGAGGCTCCAGACCCAACCCCTTCTCTCCCTGTCCATCCTTCCCTTTACGAGGCCCCTGCTCTTCAATCTCATCAGATGCTTGACCGCCCCGTCGGGACATGATTCACCCAGCCTCGAGAATTCCTTCTCGATTTCCGAGGTTGACATCTCTCCCATTCCCGAGAGCAATTCGAGTATCTTCTCTTCTTCCCTTGTCATGCAATTGACTCTCCAATGTCCATGCCTTCATGCGGGACCAGAGATGATGGTGCGGGCTCCTCTCCCTCCTCCCTGAGAATGTCATCATCTATCGTCGAATAGGGGTCGAAACCGTCATCGACAAGACGGTCCTGGACCTTCCGGGATATGTATCTCACTCCGAGTATCGCAAGGATCCACTGCCCCATCATTACGAGGAATCCCACTATTCCGCTGACCCACCACTCATCCGTCGGGTTCACGATCGTCTGGTAGATGAACCAGACGGACATAACGACCAATTCCACGGGAATCACATATTTGAACAGGATATCGAACCATCTACCCACCTTCATGTCGGCGAATCTGCTGTTTATGTAATTCTCCCTGAAACGTGTTATGCCGTACTTCCATACAAGGAAATAGATGAAGGCCCCGGAAACCACCAGCCCAAGACCCCATACGAAATCCTGATTGTCCAGGAATACGGGGGTCGGGGTGCCGTTCACGGGAAGGATCAACATCGCCGAGGGGAGCCCGAGGAGCAGCATCCCCAGGGTCAGGACCCCTATGGCCTTCTTCCGCCCCCATCCCGCGTCAACGAAGTTCTTCACGGCGTTCTCGTATGTGGCGATCATCGAGGTGAGGGCAGCGAAAGCCATGGCAAGGAAGAAGGCGATCGCCACCCATCTGCCTCCGATCATCTCGCCGAAAAGCTGCGGGAGATAGATGAAGGTCAATCCGGATCCCCCCGTCTCCACGGCGGCCTCTGCGCTGCTGAGGGTCGGTGACATCGCAAAGACCGTTGCGAATATCATTATCCCGGCAATCAGGGCGACGGTTGTGTCGCCCAGCCCTGTCAGGGCGGTGTTGAGGGTGGTATCATCCTTCCTCCTGGTATAGGCACCGTAGGTGATGGCCATACCCATTCCGGCACTGCAGGACCAGGCGGACTGGGCCAATGCGGATATCCAGGTCTTCCCGTTGAAGAAGGTATCCGCATGGGGGGTGAATATGTAGGCAACGCCTCTTCCCGCACCGGGAAGCGTGAGGGCCCTTATCATGGAGATGAGAAGAAGTCCTATCAGCGTGGGTATCAGTATCTTGTTGACCTTTTCCACCCCTTTCTCTATCCCCATGTAGACGACAAGGGCCGAAACCCCCAGCGCAATTATCTGGAACAGGACGACGAGTCCGGGCGATGCGAGGAATCCTTCCCAGGAGGCTCTTGCGCCCGAGAAGGATACTGTGCCGGACATGGAACCCCATGCATACCTGATGGTCCATCCCATGACCACGGCATAGTAGAACCCTATGGCGGTGGATATCCATGCCATCCACGCCCCCATCCACGCCTTGTTCTTTCCCAGGACCGAGGCGAATGATCCCATCGTACCCTTGCGGGTCTTCTTTCCAAGATTGAACTCCACAAGGAGAATCGGGACGGACCAGGTGAAAAGGAACAGGATGTAGGGTATCATGAAGGAGCCCCCACCATTGTCCGCCACCTCCTTCGGGAACCTCCATATGTTCCCCGTTCCTATGGCCGCCCCGAGGGCTGCCATCAGAAGACCCCACTTGCTCGTGAAACCGCCGGCAGACCTAACCATTCTTCCCCTCCCTGGACCTGTCGGATCGGATCGACTTCGCTATGCCGAGTGAAAAACCGCCCCAGGATACTCCCAGGGTGAACAGCATGACCAGGACCGTGTCGAATCCGAAATAGAGAGAGAATATGGAGTCCAGCTTGAGATGATAGGATACGAGCGACAGCGGAGCATAGGCGGGTTCTGTGATGATGTTCCCCATGTCATCCTTCAGTTCAAGATAGAAATCCAGCTTTCCCTCGTCCACGTCCACGGGTATGCTGCCCGAGAGGTTGCCGTCATCACCGAGGACCACCCCTGCCCTCTCCCATGGACCCCCCTTCCATCTGTATACCAGTGAAGCCTCCTCCATTCTGAGGGCGAAGGGATATCCCTCATCCTCCATGGGGATCTCGACCCTTATCACATCCCCGTCCCTGGTCACCGTGGTCATGTTGCTCCGGAACCTCAGGTACGAGATATAGGGATTCTCTGCGGAATAGATCAGGTAGAGAGCAGGATCGAGATTCAATCTCGTATGGTTGAGTATCCCCTCGGCCGGGATGTTGTGGGTCCGTCCTATCTCGAATGTGTAACCGAACGTTCCGTATTCGGCATAGAACCAATCGTTGAACTCCCCCGTCACCTTGTAGAGGTCCACCCCCTGCATCGGGCGGTATCCGTTCATCTCGGCCATTCTTCCACCCAGCTGGGCCATTACAGGTCCGTCCCTGGGGACCTCATGGGTATATCCCCATGGCCAGAGAATGAGTTCGGAATAGGAATGATAGGTTATGGCCGTCCTGAAATCGTGTGTATCCCCCAGCTCCTTCATGGCGATGGTCTCCGCGGATGAGAAACCGCCGGCCGGATCCTCGTCTATCTTTCCGTCGCCATCATTGTCGATACCGTCCCACGGATCCTCGTCAACCCCTTCATCCGGTCCCGGAAAGATGCCGTGTCTTATATCGAACTGCACAATGGCGTCCCCATCATCATCCTTGTTGTCCGGGGGACCCCTGTAGGAGCTCCCGCTCGAAAGGATGACATTCGAGCCCCCGGAGTCATGCCACATCCATCCGTAGTTCCTGTTGATGTCCACGCCGTAGGATACCGGGACCAGATCGGGATCCCGCAGTGGTCCGGGCGTATTGTCCAGGGCGTAATTGGGTTCCCTGTTCTTTCTCCACCCTCTGTCCGTGTCATGGGCATACTGTGTCCCGTCTGCATTGAGCATGGGAACGAAGAATACCTCGCGGTTGTCCAGAAGGTATGTGGCTGCGGAACCGTTCCCGGTGACGGAACCGTAATTCTCGAGAAGGAAGGTCATCACGTAGAGGGCCGTCTCGTAGGAGATCCATTCATTTCCATGATGAGCGCCCACGATGAGAACGTCAGGTTCCGAGCCGGGGTCGCCGTCATCGACGATCGCGGCGCTGTCGGAGAGTTTCGCGCACCATATCTCCCTCCCCTCGAAGGTCCGTCCCAGAGAATAGAGCTTCATCAGATCCGGAAACCTTGCCTGGAGTCCCTGAAGATACTCCGTCATTGAATAATAATCGAAATACTGTCTGAAATTCTCCTCGAAATCGGGCTCTGCTTCCTGGTCGTCCGATCCGGAAACGGATGTGGTGACGCCCACCGTGGGCGATACCAGTGACATGGAGAATACCAGGACAATGGATATCCATATGAGTGTCAAGGTCCTGGGTCCAGGGCCCTTTGCGGAGCTCATCATTCAGGGAAGGGGTGAAGTTGTTATATCGTTTTTGGTCGGGGAGGGGGCCCTTACGGGACTATCCTTTTCTGCAGTGGAAATCCTCCCCAATCTTGAAATATCACCATTCATATGCTCCTTTTGCCCGCGTAGGGACGGGCACTTTTTGGAGCTTCCGCCATGAGAGATTGGTTGGACCTGAATATCCGGGGTAGCTCTGATGCTAAGAGGATATTCGAAGAGGAAGGGGGCATCCAGGAGGCCTCCGGACCCAAAAAAGGGGATGTTCATCCGCTGGGCCTTTCCACAAGGTACAGCTCTGGGGCTGCAGCGGAGGAAATCGATACACACGATCAATGGCTGTCGCTGATTTCCTCAATCACATCATCCGGGGATGTGGATTCCCTGTGCGGTGCACTCCGGGAGAATCTGGGAAGAACGGTGATGTTCGACTACGGTTCGCTGAGATGGAGACCTCTGGACCGCAACTATGACGAGAGTATGATGGAATATCCCGAGGACGACATGCCCTATCAGAAGGATTTCTCCAATATCTCGGGAATGGTCCCTTTCGAGGAATGTATATCCTTCGATGACGAGATTCCAAGAAGCGATGGAACGGAATACATCGAGAACTGCGCATTCCAGCTCAGGTTGAGAACCGAAACGGGGGATCCTGTCAGACTGCCTGTCAGGTCCATGATCAGGGCCCCTCTCAGATACGAGGGGCAGGACGTTGGGAGGGTCCTGCTCTTTTCTTCAAGGGGGATGGGGATATCGGCAGGTACCAGGGCATTCATGGACAGGATATGGGAAATTGCCGGAAACCAGCTCGGACAGATACTCAGGTTGGAGGCTCTCGAAAGGGAGAAGGAGAGATTGAACGACCTCATCGACAGCACGGATGATCTCATCATCGTGTGGAAGATGAGGGATTCCATCTGGGAGATAGACATGAACGGGCCGGCGGAAGACATCGTCAAGCACCATGGTTTGATCCCGGAGATGATGGAGGGACCGTTCTTCGTTCAACCCGGAGCCGAATGGGAGAGGGCCATGGTCGCATGGAGAACCGCTTTCGAATCGGGAGAGGAATGCCAGATGGACCTGGATATAGAGGACCCTTCGGGAGGACGAAGCTCCTACCTTTGCAGGTTCTCTCCCATAAGAACGGGGAATGAGACATCGGGCGTCAGGATGACGGGGACACGCATGGAGGGCCTGGAAAGCGGTATAAGAAAGTTGAAGATAAACAACAGGACATATCGACTGCTGATCTCCGTTCTGGCCCACGATCTGAAGAATCCTCTTACGGCCCTCAGCGGCTATTCGGAGCTGCTGGAGATGGCGGATGATGAGAAAAAACATGCCTATCTCGACAAGATATCCAGGCTCATAAGACGCATGTCGGAGACCATCTCCCTGACAAAGACCTTCGCAAGGATCAGGGAGGGAAAACTGCTATCGGAGTTCGAGGAGATAGACCTCAAGAAGATGGTCGATTCCTGTCTCGAAATGCTGTACCCCAACACGGAGGACCATGTGATCGTCCGGGACGTATGCGACAGGGAGCTGAGGATCAAGGGGCACTACTTCCTCGAACAGGTGATCCTGAACCTTCTTGATAATGCGATGAAGTACACGGATAAGGGAAGCGAGATAAGGATATCTATGCGGGCATCCTTGGAAGGTACGACCCTTTCGATCTCGGACCAGGGTCCGGGCATTCCCGATGCATACAAATCATCCATTTTCGAAAGGTTCTCCAGGGGGGAGAGGGTCGAGGGCATCCAGGGTACCGGTCTGGGTCTTGCCATCTCGAAGGAGATAGTCGAGATCCACGGCGGCAGGATATGGGTGGAGGACCGGAAGGGCGGGGGTTCCGTATTCAAGGTCTTTCTGCCCTGGGAACCGGGGGAATGACCCCATCGGCAAGGTCCCTCCTGGAAAGCAGGGCCTTGTAGGAGGCGGAGGTGAAATGGGTGAGCCAGTATTTCTTCGCAAGGGATGCCGCTTCGAGGGAGCTCGCAATGTCCATATGCACTTTCTCATGTCCCCTTGGGGTCCTGTCATAGGTGGCCTCCACGATCCCCAGGTCGGCGTCTCTGAAGAATCCGGCAAGTTCGGGGGAGGGACAGGTATCCCCCGAATAGGCGATCCTCTCACCATTGAAAGATATGGAATATGCCATGGCCGGAACGGGTCCTCCCACCGCCCCGGGTCTGCTGTTCCGGTGGGTGACCGGGAACGTCCTCAGAACGGGTCCACCGAGGTCCAGCTCCTCTTCGCCTTTCATCCCCTTGAGCTCTATCTCGAACGGGCATCTTTCCCAGAGCGTGCTCTTGAAATGTTCCACGAGATCCTCTACAGGGGTGGACCCTTCGGGATACAGGATTCTCACATTCCCCCTTCTTCCCACGAGGTGGAGGAAGCTCAGAAGGTTCAGGAGTCCCGAATAATGATCGTAGTGGGGATGTGAGATGACTATCCCGAGAATATCCTCCGCATGCTCCCGGATTCCGTTCATCGAGCGAGCGCTCTCTTCAGGCAGGTGTCTCGCCAGTTCTATGATGTCCCTGGAGCATCCGTCCCCCGCCTCCATCACGATCCTCCCGGCAGGCGTGTCGCAGAACATGGAGGTGGATATCCCCGCAGCGGAATAGAAGGTATTCACACGGATGAATTTCCCCTTCCATGTCCGAAGATGGGGGGCGGGGGGAAGTATGCTTCTGTCCATGCCCACGGAAGCTGGATATCCATTGATAATACTTGCTCCCCGCTCCCTGCCGGTGTCCCGCATGTGGATGTCACTTCGCCCGTATCGGAAGCATGGACCCTTCTCTCAACTGAACCTGGGGACGCGCTTCCCTTCCTTCTCCCTCCTGGCCATCGTCCTCTTCGCTCTCCACTTCTTCCTTCTCGACATCACCATATCGATGACACGCTGGCTTGTCCGTCTCTTGAAGGAGGACCTCATCAGGGCCCCTTCTTTAACGGCACACAGGACGGCCTCTTCCCCCCTCGGTGTCCTCATCACGGGCATTCCGAAGGTGATGTCCGACAGCTCCCCGGAATAATCCGGACACATCCTGCATCTTTCCCAGATGCCGCTTCTGTCGATCTCCGCAAGATATGTACGAAGGGGCATTTCCTTCTCCACAACACCTCCTCCCTTCCTTGTGACGGTGAACCTGAGTCCTGTTCCGGAGACCTTTCTCGAGCGAAACGATGCTATGTCCTCTCCATTCACACCGGTGAGTTTCTCCACCAGGGCCTTCCAGTGCTCCTCGTCGAGATTTGCCCCGCCGCAGTTCAGGGAGATCACGTAGGCCACCTTTTTCACAAGATGTTCGGTTCCCGGATGCAGTTCCATGTTCCTGAAGGCATGGATGTGGCAGGGCAGGCCTACCAGGGCCGCACTCCTGATGCTCTCATCCCCGTATATCTCCTTGAGAAGGGACAGAACCGGGGAGAATACGTATTTGGAGGAGGCGCTCCTCAGAACATCCTCCCTGCTCCTTGCCACAACGCCCCTGCCCACGGACAGTTCCTCTGTCCCGGACCAGTCCGTGAGAAGCGCGGCATCTATCTCATCCTTTTCGAAAAGATGGATGAGCAGTGCGGAGACCCTGCCTCCGTAATATCCCTTGATGAAGACCTCCCTTTCCGAGGCGGTCAGATCCATTCTGCTCCTGTGGATCCCAATTGGCCCACCCTGGGGTTTCTTCCTGCTTCTTCCGAAAAGGCGCCTTTCGTGGAAGGAGAGGTCCATCCCCTTCCCGGGACAGATCTCGAGACAGATGCCGCATTCTATGCATTCCCCGGTCAGTTCCATGCCCCTGCTCGTGAAGGAGATGGCATCGACCGGACAGGACGCGGCACATCCGCCGCATCTCGTGCACAGTCCCGTGTCGATTATCCTCGACTTCAGTTCGGAGAATCCTGACGGCATGGAACTCGACCCCCCCTACTCCTCCAATGACCTCATATCATTCTCGTACAGTTCATCGGCGGCCGCAAGCTCCTCCCGGACCTTTCTCGAAACGGCGGCTCTTCTCATCAGGAGGAATGATATGAAGAGCGCCGCCATGATGCCGAGTACAACACCGATAACGGCCATCAGCGCATCACTGTCAGGCCCGCTCTCATTGTCCCCGCTTCCGGTGGAACCCTCATGCATCGTCACCATGAACGGCACGGATACGGTATTGACCCCGTCGGAGACCTCCATTGTGACCGGGTTCTCCCCGATGTAGGCGGAGTTCCATACAAACGTTATTTCAAGGGTTCCGGATTCCACCTTCCCTCCGTTCTCCTCGATCAGAACGAATGGGCGGTCGAACAGAACCGTCATCTCATCACCTTCCTCATCGGTGAGCCATATCTCGATGGTCCTTCTCGAACCGGGGTCAAGTGTTATATTGACAACCCCTTCGACCACCGGAGGGTCGTTCCTCTGGATCACCTCGATGGCTATGATAATGCTCGTCGAGGCGCCCTCCGTATCCGATACGGTTATTGTCCATTCCGAATATCCAACGTCCTTCTGGGAGGGTGTCCATGACAGAAGACCGGTTGAGCTGTCAAGGGTGAAGGGGGCGTCCCCGGCGGAGAATATCACCGCCCCCCCCTCCTTGTCGTATGCCCTTATGATCGCCGAGAATGGAGAATCCTCCAGTATGGTGAGATCGATCCTCGAATGTACGGCATTTTCGACAACCGGAGGGTCGTTTACCGGTATGACGGATACATCGATGAAGGTGAGATTCGTACCCAGGCCGTCGGAGACGGTCACGGGAATGGAGGCGTTTCCCCACCAATCCCTCTCCGGGGTTATGTTCACCCATACCTCTCCGGGCGGACCGATCTTCATTTCGGTATTCAGACCCTCGACCGGCTCAATTCTGTATTCCAGGTCCGAGGAGATGTTGTCATCATCGCTGAAAAGCGTGTCTATCCTGACATTTCTACCTTCTCCGTCCTCGAGGATGACCACGGACGGACGCTCAATCACCCTTGGTGCTTCGTTTATCTCGATCAGTGACTTCACGGGAGAATCTATCATGAAGCGCGGGTAAATTCCCCCGGGGTCCATGACGATGTAGATCAGGCCCGTGGCATCGGGAGCAAGGGCCTCCAGGGAGCCGTTCGCCCATGTCATGGGCTGAACCCTGCCTGCATCGAACGGGGCTGTCAGGGGAGTTCCCCCCTCTTCCGGGTCCCCGAGGAACAGCTGCAGGACGAGATCGCCCCAGGAGGACCCTTGGTTGAACACATCATAGTCCACACTGATGGTGCTCGACGGTCTCACGATGCTAGATGGACGCAGGAGCCCGGTCCCCTGCTCGAAGTGGAAAGCTGGTCCGGCCACGTCGAACAGCAGCTCCAGTTCGTTGTTCGAGACATCTATCTCATCGGAGGTTGTGGAGAGGGAGAACCTGATGAGCGTTCTTCCCGGACCCGGCCTGAAATTGATATTCACCCTGGCAGTGAATGACGGAATGATGGTTCCAATGTCGGTATTTCTAAGCAGGCTCCAGTTGCCGCCATCATCATCGGAGACCTCGGTCCTGACATTCACGTTCTCGGCGGCCAGGCCCCCCGAATTGAATATGATGAAGGAGATGTTCACATCATCCTCCTGGTCGGGATGTTCAGGGTCAACGGTCACCGAACCGTTCATTATCTGGATGTCCGCTATCTCCGGAAGGACGTTCACGGCGGATTCGTACATCACCATGTTATGGGCCGTTACGGTCATGTTGAGAATATCATCACCACCGGGGTCGAGGAAACCGTCTATCCATCCCTCCCCGTCGGAGACCAGGGTAGCGTACACGGAATGAGAGTGAAAGGTGACCCTGGCATAAGGTATACCATTTCCGTCCCGGTCAGCCACCCTGAACCTGACAGGATGGTTTCCCTGATAGACACGAACCGCGGAACCCAGACCCGCATCGAACCTGCCCGCGGTATCGGTATATACATCGATGAAGGGTTCACCCAGGAGGATGTAGGCATAGACAAGGCCCATGATCGTCTCCTTGATGGTCATGGATGGGTTGTACCATCTGTCCCTGTAGGCGTTCTTGAGAATGTACAGCGTTCTTCCCGGGTGCGTTTCGTTGCTGTTCAGGAACAGCTTCCAGAATTCCTCATCCAGGTACCAGTTTCCCCATGATTTGTCCTCCTGCTCCCCCCTGGCGGAAATGTTCGTGGAGGAAATGAGTCCGATGATCCCCCCGGCCGGGGAGGTGAGCCATGTCTCAAGGGATTTATCCTCCCAGTATCCTGTCTGGAAGAATTTTGCGGTATCGCATGTGGAGGCATACATGAAAGGCATCATGTCCCCGTTCCGGAATACGGAATGGTCGCTGTACCTCATCGGTTCGTTCCATGCCCAGTTCGAACCGTTGCCGGTGGGGGGGCCGTAGTCGTTCAGGGCATAAGCCTCGTACCTGGCCTGGCCCACGAAATTGAGCATGGAAGCTCCCCCGTTGAACTGGGACAGCATATGGGAGCGGTCCAATGTATCCCTCCCGTCGTAAGGTGTATAGTTTCCTCCCTCTATCTGGGGATAATCGTAGAGCTCCCTGACATCCAGGTGCGGGGGGAGGTTTCCATCGACCCTCTTGCAGACCTTGTAGGCATTGGATTTGTAATCAATGTACCTGTGTACGCTTGTCTCCAGGTTCGGAGGTTCCATCAGGGAACCCCAGTTCAGGAACCTCCTCATCCACGTGCCCACGGGGGGATTCTTCTCGTACCTGAGCAGCTTGTTCACGTAATTGCTGACCTGGGTCTCGTTGGAGGCCGGAACACGGCCGACATACAGGTCCCAATCCAGGTCCGCCTCCACGGTGCCGTTGTAGTAGACCTCACCGTAGAGACCGTCCCCATCGAGGTCCCAGCCGGAATCCAGACCGGAATAGTAAACGTCACTGTAATAGTAGTCCCCGAAGGGCTGCCCCCTGGTTTGAGCGTAGTGCCACAGCTGACGGGGCATGAGAAACTCCGAATCACCCATTATGAGCAGCCACTGAAGGGAGCTCTGGTTCTTTTTGAGCGCTGCAAGAAAATTGTGCACCTTTCCCGGAAGGTCCGGACCGGAGACGTTCCCATCAATGTCTTCCAGGCGGTAGATCTCCGTCATCAACCCCATTCCGGTTCGATGTACGGCCAGGGGAAGAAGCTCGTCGGCGAACTCCCCGGGGCACAGCATCACGTACCTGACAGGAATGTCTGCGGGAAGATCGAGCCCCAGGTCCACGGGTGTGACATCGAAGGCTCTCCCCTTTCCCGGACCCACCTGAATATCTTTTTCACTGTTTACACCGCTCCCGGGAAGCAGAAGGACTCCGGCGGGCGGCGCGATCAGGACGAACAGGATGGAAATGCAAATGGACAATCTGAGGGACGGGGAGCCGGACATGAAAGGCACCGGGGACCTATCCCCCGAAACGAACATATCCTTTTCGGTCCCCTGTGAAACATTCATGTTCCCGCGGGAAGGGTCATCTCCCCCCAGTGCGTGTCGTTCCGGAGAGGGGAGTCCTCCGGAAGGGAATAGATGCTGTATTCCTCGTTGGCTTCCTCGAGAAAGGGAAGTGTGTTGTCATGATACCTGACTCTCAGCACATAATTCTCCTCCACGAAGTTGATATAGCCCTCCATCTCCGCCAGATGATATGTCACGACAACGACCTCGACACCGTAATCGATCGTCGTGTTGTTCAGCTGATCGCAGGTTATATCCGGGTATTTCAGCTGGGCAACGTTCACAACGGGCGGGGGCTGAGGTCTGTCGGCCATTGCGGGTATCATGGGATCCCCGGAGATTACGAAATCATCCTCCTCGGTGATCTCCTCTATGAAACCGGCAGCCCTGACCTGAGCCGATTCCCCCCTCTCCTTCACCAGTATCGAGAACGCACCCCCCGTTACGGCCACGAGGATCAGCAGTATGACCTGCAGGTAAACGACCATTCTGCCTGTACGCCGCTTCTTCTTCCTGACCGATGCACTCCTTCCCCGGCCTCGCTTCCGACGGGAATCCAGCATATTGCCGAACCTGATTATGCCGACACCTGCCGTGAGTGCTATACCGGGAGAGAGGAACACGAAATGATGTATCCACGTTGTGGCCTGGAACATGAAGAACAGGAAGAATACCACGGTCACGGCCACTATGACCCCTTCACTTCTCCTGTAAAGTGGTCTTAGTCCAAGGAAGAGGAAAGGGATCGCGAAAAGATTGAGGAGGAGGAACACGCCGAAATATTGAAGCTTCTTCGTGAATGGCAGTACTGGGCGGTGAAGCTGGTTGAGGAACATTCCCTGGATCGTGTCCATCACACCGAAACGAACCATTATGAAAACAACCACCGCCATGAAAGCTCCCGACAGGAGCACCATGTGGATGAACCTGACCCCGTGGAATCTTCTTTCGGGCATTATGGAGACCGTGGACAGCCTGGCGAACGGTCGAAACCCCGTATCGTTGACCCAGTCGAGGAACATGATGATGCCGACGGTTCCTGCGGCCACAACCGCGAACAACTTGATCATGGCCCCTATTCCGAATGCCACACCGGACAGGACGATTGCCCACTCCTTCCCGGACTGCCTGTATTTGATGAAGAACATCAGAGCAACGGATATCCACAGAAGACAGAACATATCGAGCGAGGCGAGACGCGATTCGTGCAGGAACATGAGGTCAAGAGCACTGAAGGCCCCCGCTGCGACCATCACATGCCTTCCCCCTATCCTGTATCCGACCCACATCACCATGATCATGATGATGAGCGATGCCGCGGTGGAGAATACCCTGAATATCAGGGGATCTGCCTCGATCGCCCCGTAAATGGCTATCATGAGGGGGGCCTGAACGGTATTGATCTGGGTGTAGAGCTCGTAACCCGCATCCCTCATCCTGCCTGCCATGATCTGTATGCCCTCGTCCACACCGTTTGGGTGGATGTCTCTCGAGATGAAGAACAGCCTGGGAAGCGATGCGATAATGAGAAGAACGAGGGCAAGAAGCTTGTTGCTGTTCCTGGAATGGATGATGCGGTCCGCACCTTTCCAGGCAAGCAGGAACCCGGCACCTATCCTTGCCGGTCTCTTCTTCCCGGAACCGCCATTCTTCATCGATGGGCATTCACGTTTGGAATGGCTATAAGCTTTTTGGTGTCGGGATGCCAGTGTACATCATGTGTGTCCCGGAATAATGGCCAAAAAATGTTCCAGGTTTCTTTTATAATGATCCGACCCATATATGCCCATCACAGCTTGGTTCATCGAGATATGCAGGAGGAAATCCGTATGAAAAACGCAGTTCAGATCTCAGGAAGAGGAACGAACGGGGCAAAGGGTTTGATAATCGGGCTGGTGGCGGCAATGCTTATCGTACTGCCCGTCATCGCCCTGATCGCATCCTTCCAGCACGAGAATGGTGAGAACGTCACCTACCAGGACGAGACCGGGCTCCCCACCGGGGACATGTCCATGGACGAATCCTCCCGTAGCGCCTGGGAAGCTTATCTGGACAGCACGCCGGCGATGGACCCCTTTACCCTCGATGTGGAGGGGGCCGTGAGCTCCGTGACCCCGGTTCCGATAGATTCCCTCCCGGACTGGAACGCTTCCGATGTGGAATACCGGGAGAACAGTAAGACCGACGGCTCGGATGAAGGCTACAGCGAAATACCAAGGGCTGGGGCCGAGGAGTCGAACGATCAGGAACTCGATTCCGAAACTTCCGGGGGCAGCTCTTCCGAGAAGAGGGAGCTCGAGGAGTCGGACATCGTGAAGGCACAGGGGGAGAGATTGTATGTCCTGAACCAGTACAGGGGGCTGATCATAGTCAATCTGGAAGATACATCCGATCCCTTCATCGAGGGCTCCATTCAGCTTCTCGGACATCCGGTATCGATGTACATCGTCGATTTCCTCGGATTCGTGATCGCTTCAGGCGTCCCCGCTTCTGACGGGTCGTACATGTATTCGGGTATGCTCTACATCATCGATCTGAGGGACAGCTCCTCCCCCCGATTGATAAGGACCGTCGAGATACCCGGTTATCCCGTGGACAGCAGGAGGGTGGGAGAGGTCATCTATGTCATATCCAACGAGCAGAGGGATTACTGGTACTACGACGGGCCGATGCTTCTTCGCGGGGGCGGCGTCATGATGGAGGATGCGGTGGTGGAGGAAAAAGGGCAGGCTCCCGATGAGGAAAGTGACGGCCCCACGACTCACATCATCTCCGTCGGTTTCTACGATCCGGACGAGATCGGCTTCCGTGATGAGGTGGAGCTCGACGGAAATGCGGGCATGGTGTATGCCTCATCAATGGCAATATACATCCCCCAGCCCAACTACGATTACGCCAACCCGGAAACACGCTTCACCTACGTCGACATCTCGGATCCAGAAGGAGACATCAGGGTCCGCGGTTCCATCACCCTGCCGGGTCTTCTCTTCGACAGGTATCAGATGGACCATTACAAGGGAATGTTCAGGGCCGTCACACAGGTTTGGCCCAGTGGCGAGGTCTGGAGGGAGCTACCCATGTCGACTCTTTTCGTCGTCGATGCGAGGGACCCGGACCATCTTAAGAAGATCTCGTCACTCGTCATAGATGATTCGGGGAACCTCATGGCCACCAGATTCGCCGCTGAAAGGGCCTACACCATACATCTGCCCAGATCTCTCGACCCACTCGATGTCGTGGACCTTTCCGACCCCGAGAAGCCGGAGCTCACCGATGTGCTGGAGCTCCCCGGATGGGTGGAGCACATGGAGGTCATAGGATACGACATACTTGCCATCGGTGTGGAGGATCAGGCGGAGGACGGGTGGAAGGTCACCCTCTCCCTGTTCGATGTGTCCGACCCTTACAACGCCGTGCTGGATGACAGGGTACTCATAGGTGAGGGATATACCTACTCCTCGGCCAACTACGATCCGAAGGCGCTCACCGTTCTGGAGGAACAGGAGTTTGTTCTCATACCCTTCTCATCCTATGACTGGAACGGCTACAGGGGGAGTTCGTACGGTGTCCAGATCGTTGGTTTCGACCTCGAGGCCGGCAAGCTGGAAAAGGAGGGAGTGATACCGTCGGATGAACCTGTTGAAAGGACCCGGTGGGTCAACGGAGCTGTCGTCACGATGTCACAGATCTCCGTTCAGACGGTTGACGTGAGCTCCCCGGATGCCCCGGTGGTGAAAGGCAGGGTTGAGCTCACATCCAATGTGGCGGATGCCTTCATTTCGGGAGGAAAGATCGTATCTCTCCATTCATCGTCCTGGTACAACACGGGTGTGGGGGTCGGCATTTCGGACCCGGCATCCCCCGACAGGTACATCATGGAGCTCTCCCCCGAGGAAATGGAATACACTTCGATAAAGAGGAAGGGAACGGATGTATACATCACCGGTATCGTCCAGGGTGACGGGGAAGCTCCCCGGAAGGACGTATACAGGTACGATCTATCGGATCCCGCCTCTCCTGTCATCTACCCGAAAGCCTCCATACCCGTCCCGGACAGATACACCGATCGGGTCTATCTTCCGGACGACGGGAACGGGAAGGTGGTCTATGATGAAGAAGAGGTATCCGGGGACGATGGTGATGTGAGGAACGGTTCAGAGCCCGTATCCGGTTCCTATGACAGAAGGATATGGTATGATCCGTTCGTTACCGCGGTTCTCGATGATGGATCCGTCCTGCTGTATCTTTACGATTACATGGGATCCGGGAACGTCAATTTCTCCCTTTACATGGTGTCATGGAACGGGACGAACGATCCCCTCATCGTGAAAGGCTCCGTCATCGGTGCGGATTACGTGAACGTGCTGGGAGGGAACAGCGGCAGGGTCGCCCTTGTTTCGACGAACTGGTGGCCTCCCTCATCCGAGCTCCTTATCCTTTCAGTGGACAGCGATGGGGTCCAGACCGAGGGGAGATATCAGGTCACCGGACGCATCTTCGGCATCTCGGAGGGCCTGGACATGCTCTACACGGAGGCTACCTTCGAGGAGAACGGCACCGTCCATTACACACTCAACATCTACGGCCTTGATGACGGGACGGTCCTCATCCACTCCATCGATCTGGGTGTGCCCCTGAGCGATGTCAGGTTCAACGGCGACTCGATAGTGGTGGTCTCCTACGGCTGGGACATGTGGCATACCTACGATAAGACATACGTGGATACGGATGAAGGGACCGCTTACGGGTCCGTTGACGGGGAGGGGGCGGACGAAGCTGCCGTAAAGGAGGGAAGCGAATCCTCGACATCGGGTCCGGATGAAACTCGGCCGGGCGTTGAACTGATAATGATCGCACTTGATGAAGGCCTTTTCGGCTCCATCTCGAGGATGGACCTTGAGGAGACGTCCTATCTCTCATGTATGGGAGATGACATCCTGGTGATGAGATACGGTATGGCCAACATAGTGATCGGGATATCGGACTCCGAACCTTCCATTCTCGGAACATGGCTTCTCAACGGATGGGTCTCTGGAGGGGATCTGGACGGGGACACACTGGTACTTGCCATGGGCTTGTGGGGTCTGTCCGTGAGGACCGTTTGAGAATGGATTGATCCCCCGGCATCATCCCTGGATGGGGCCGGTGTTCCGGGGCCCTTTGAACTCAACGAGAACCCTGATCATCGTCTGCGAAGGGAAGCGGGAACGGACCGGATGAGGATGTGATCGACCCGCGGAGTCTCACTCATCATCCCAATCGAACTCCTCATCGTCATCCCATTCATCCTCCTCTTCCTCCTCCCATTCCATTCCGAGCTCCTCGAGATCCTCTCCGGAATGCCTTCGGATGAAGAGTAAGGCTCCGATTATGCATATCAGTATCACCAGCGTTCCGACGGCGGAAAAGGGAATGATGATGTTCCAGGGAATATCGTTCCCATCGTCGATGGAGCGGCTGTCCTTTACGTCAAGGGAGATGTTCCCCGTTGTGAGTCTATCTCCGAAGGATGAAACCGCAAGGGAGATGTTGTATATGCCTCCGCTCACGTTGAAGCTCGGAACCTCTATCAGGACCCTTATCGTCAGGTTCTCTCCCGGCTCCATCGAAACCAGGGGCCCGTTCTCCAGCCGTATCCATCCTCTTATGTATCCGGGACACAGGAGGGACGTTTCCACCCTGTCGGGTGCATTTCCCCTGTTCTCCACCCTGAACAGGAGCTCGTATATGCCCCCGGGTTCCAATTCCCCGGTGATCCCCTTTACCAGCCGGATTTCCACATCATATACCTCGGCAACATGGAAGCTCCTCACGACGGAGCTGTCGAGACCGGACCCCGTGGAGGTGGCACTGAAAGTTACCGGATAGTCACCCGCAAGAGCGTCCGTTGTTGGCATTATGGAAAAATTGACGGACGAGGTCTCCCCCGGTCCGAGAATGATGGTCCGAGGGATGTCCAGGAGGAGGAATTCCGGCAGCACCGCTCCTATGGAGAAGGTATCCTCGCAGTTGGAGGCGGAGGTGATGATGAGCGATCCGGACATCACCTCGCCCGGGAAGGATATGCCCTTCTCCACCTCGGCATCCAGCCCGAAATCGTAAATGGGTGGAACGATGATGACAAGGTCGAACGTGGTGGGAGGTGCAACAGACCTCGGCGCGATCGTGAGTGTGATGTTGTAGGAGCCTTCGAGGGGGAACAGGTTCGCATAGGAGACCCTTATGGATCTGCTCTTTCCCGCGTCGATGCTCGCGTCCCTCACCGAGGGTGAGAAGGTCCATCCCCCGGGCAGCTGTGACGAGATCGTGTACACATCGTAGATGTTGCCTCCGTTGAAGATCGTGATGTTGAAATTTGTCATCCCCGTTCCGTTCTGGTAGGCGGAGGTCACGGGGCAGATGACGGTGTAGTTGTACACCCTTGATACGTTGATGTAGACCGAAGTGGTCCTTGAAACGACCCCGTCCGTTGCATTGAGATAGACCTTGTATGTAAGAGGTGGTGTTCCGTCAGGTACATCCATCCAGACCATGACATCCCTGTTCGAGAATGGTTCCATGGAGAGATCGGGCGTCTCCATTCCCAGCCCCCATCCGGGAAGGTCGGTCCGTCCCCATCCCAGTGAAACGTTCACAATCGCGTTTCCGGTGTTGGAAACATGGACGGTGAAAGCGGCCCGGTTCCCCGGCAAAAGATCGACCCGCCCCTGATCGGTTGATATGGTAAGACCGTGCTCCACCCTGATCTCCACCGAAAGCGGTATGGTGCAGCTTGCGGGGTCCGTATCGGAAGAGATGCGGAGCTCCACATCGTAGCTGCCCGCAAGGAACGGGGACGGAACAACCATCTGATATGGAATGCGTTCCTCCTCGTAGGGAGGGACCTCGATCGGTCCCTCCGGAAGAATGAGCTCCCAGCCGTCCGGGAGATTCCACCCGGATATGTTCAATGTCTCCGGACCGTTACCCATATTCGATACGTTGAGATGGCCCGATATCCTGCTCCCCTGGAACGTTGAATGGGTCGGAGGATCGGATTCACCCGCCAGCCCCCATGTCCGGCCCACCGTGAGCTCAATCGTGAAGCTCCTTGTCCGGGTCATGAGCGGGGAATATACCTCCAGACCGATGTTCTGTATGGTCCCCATCCGGATCTGCCCCGGAGCGGTGACGTTCAGGGTGACGTTGAGAACCTCGTCCGGTGCCAGGGTACCATTCTCGGGTTCGACGGATATGTTCCATCCCTCAGCGGGAGATCCATACAGGATAGGATGCAGGGAGACCGATGTCGAGAGGAACCCGGTGTTCGTGAGATTGAGCCCGATGTTCAATGTCTCCGAGGGCAGAATCTCCATCTCGGTGACGTTCGAATCGATATTGACATTGGCTCCATCGACACCTCCCACGGTCAGGGAAGGGTCTCCCAGAAGCACGTACTCGGTGAGCGTCTTGAAGCTGGCAGCACCGTTCGGACCTACCTGACCCATGTAATCTTCCAGGGCCTTTGCGAGCATCTCTCCGGTCCGGGTGAACCCGTCGGAGTAGGCCTTGTGTATATGGTAATTCATGAAACCGGAGTTCACCGCTGCATACGAGGAACCGAAGGAGCCGTAACCCACCCTTGTGCAGCCGTATGTGGCAACAGCCCCGCCGTTCGGGGCCTTGTGGAAGTATTCTCCCAGACAATCCCTCCCTGCAAATGAGGCTCCCGGAGGATAGTAGTATTGGCCGTAGACCGGGTCCTTCCCCGTTATGGGATCGGAGGCGTTCTCGTTGTCGAACCCGTGCGTCAGGCATGCATCAAGGACAGCAATGGGCAGTTCGTTCCCGTTGTCGAGGCCGTATGCCAGGGTCGAACTTACCGCAGGTGAGACCAAGGAGGTGTATCCCCATCCGTTGTAATTCCCGTGATCGGACATCTCGAAGAAACCGCAGCCCCTGTTCACCGTGGAAGCGATGTTCGTCAGATTTCCCAGGGATTCGAAATGTCTGGTGGAATTGAATCCGCTCAGGGGCCCTGCGGCGATGAGGTCGGACATGTATTCTCCCTCGCTGATGCCTGACGTGTCCCCGTGTCCTGCCTGGGTGAAGGTGTTCGTACCGCACAATGTGGCATTGTAGAACCAGTCCGAACCTTTTGCTGTCAGCTCGTATGTCTTGGCCTTGGTGAGCATGAGGTCCAGTTCGGAAAGGGAACCGGCCGGTATCCGTCCCACCGTGACATCGGGGTAGATGTCCACACCGTCACGGTTACCGCTTATGTACTCTCCATAGAGGAGATCGTGGCCGCCGGTATCGTAATCGTTCCATGAGCAGAAATCGACAGTTCCTCCCTCGAAGAGGTCCGCGAAGTAGAGGTCCGAGGGAAGAAACCTTCCGTCCGTGTGTCCGTTGTTATCATCGTAATTGTCCAGGACCATTATCTCCCTTGCCGGCATCACATTCACGTCGCCCACGAGGAGAAGGCTGTTTATCGACCAGTTCAATCTGGCGTTGTAAACGAACAGCTTCATCTCCTCCTGGAGGTCGCTTCCGGTGATGTTCCATATCCTGTCCTCCGTGATGTCGGAGAGCGTGACCACCCTTGTCCATATACCTGTCTGGTTTCGATACAGGGCATATTCGTCCACCCTTTCCCTGAACTGGTCCGGACAGATGATGAGCATATCGAATTCCTCGCCCGGTTCCGCAAGGGGAGCTGCCGGGGCCTCGTAGATGATGCGTATGGTTCCCCTGCCCATGAAGGAGAGGCGGCCATTCACCGGAATGGCAGGGTAGAGGGAGAGGGCAAGCTTCATCACCGTTTCCCCGGTATCCAGGTCGAGTCCCGTTCCCTTGTGATATTCGAGATGTCGATCGGGAGCCGGTATCTCCTCGTCGGATCCCTCCCAGAGGGACAGGTCCCCGTTGGGGAGTGCCTCCGGATTCCTGGCTATCCTCCCGGGAACATCCATGTATTCCGTATCGGGATCATCGATCTCGATGGCGATGATTCCGGAGCCAACCGGAAGCTCGATCTCGTATGTCTTCCTCGGAAGCTCCAATGCGGTCGGTCTCGGATCCGGGGCCACCCCCTCGATGTTCACATGGACTCCATCTCCATCCGATAACATCGAGGGAGACGGGAACGAGAAGGGAATCTCCTTCACGAGGAATGACCTACCGCAAGTTTCGTTCCCGGAATCCTCTGCAGCCCCGGCATCGTCGGGGATACCGAGAGGGGAGAGTGTGAAGAGGAGGGCAAAGAGCAAGATGATTACGTTCATTGACGGGAGCTTCATGGGGTATCACCCTGGTTCCGAGATGTTCTCGACCATCCCTCTATCTCCTTTTAAGTATTTGTGGTCCCAAATGCACAATGGATGTCAAAGGAGAATGAAGGATCCCGGACCGTGATGCGAACTGCAAATAATCACGGCATTATCCCCTTATTTCCTACCCGACCCATCTCCATCCCACGATCCCCGTTCCTTTCTTCGGCAGGAAGATCCGGCGGGATCGACCGGATCGATCGAATTTTCGATACGATAATAAATCGGACACGAATGATAATACATTCGTATCCGAACTCTTAGTCCCCACCCCCCGAGGTATGGTCGGCAAAAGGAATCAAGGTGTATTTAAAGAGACAAACGACCGGATGCTTGGTTTGAAAGAGATATTCGGTCAGATACTATTAATCTTTCAAACCTCTGCACACCGGTATCCTCCAATCGACGATCCGGTGCTGATAGA
>Ga0164318_10000878_pt1 | contig 25013 bp, 23 predicted proteins | sample GuaBasSedimGuay9_FD_113734 | JGI IMG/M metagenome (GOLD analysis project Ga0164318, IMG submission 113734) | Subseafloor sediment microbial communities from Guaymas Basin, Gulf of California, Mexico - Guay9, Core 4571-4, 0-3 cm | ecosystem: Environmental > Aquatic > Marine > Hydrothermal vents...
GGGGGGTAAGAATGCCTGCGACATACCAAGATATTACTTTATGCATTATATCGCCGCTTGCTGACACTAATGAGTGGTGCCCGTGGGCCTGTACTTCGGCACATCGGGCACCGCGTGTCAAAGCTCAAGGATTGTAGGCAAAGGGATGTCTTGCAGAATCACGCCGGGCGACTATCTCCTCGACTGACTGCCGTCCCTCGATTGCTCGACGTATGGCGAAACGTGTGGCCCTGAAGTTGTTAATGTGGACACGCTTCGCATTGTTGGCCTTTGGATGGACAAACACATTGACGGCGACAATTATGTCCGATACAAGTTCCTCGGGGAATATGCGGTCAGTCACTGTACGTCGCACAGCATCGGCAACAGCCCTCTGCGCAACATCATAGACAAGCTTCTTGTGAAGCTCACCCGTGATCGTCACGGTCGGTGCGAATACGGTCGTAGGCTCAAGGTCCTTGATCACGTTCGATGGATGGAAACCCTCCATCATCCGACCTGCACCTTCAAGTGCCACACTGACGGGCCCGGACTTTAGCCCCATGACGAGGTCGACATGTGCTACCTCCAGACCAGTGCCCGCGAGAGCCTCACCATGTAGCAACGTCAGGTCCGGCACCTCATCGGGGACAAGACCCACTGCCTTTGGGTAAGCCTCGGCCACAATTGCGTGGTCCCCGACCCTGAAAGTGACGGGGCCACGTTTGATCAACTGCAAATCCTCTAGGCAGGTGCGCAGCTCATCAATGTCCTCGTACGACAATAGGTCACCCTCTATGAGTGGCGCACGCGCATGCCCCACAGGGATACCCATCATGTTCAGTGCAGCCTTGACAGCGAGGCCGCCACCCTTGTTGACGATGATTCGCACAGTCTTCTGGATGCTCCGCTGAATAATCAGAGCCTCCTTCAAGTCACCTTGCGCGAGAGCGGCCTGCATCTTGATGTACCGGTCAGGAAAGATGTTCGCGCTTGCTAGGATCGCACCATCGCACCCTGAGGCCAGAGCGGGCAGCGCCACCTCGTCATGACCAACGACCACTTGGAACTCCTCGGGTCTGCGGACGAGGATTGTGGTGAGGTTCACGAGGTCGCCGCTGGAGTCTTTCAGCCCCTGAATCCCGTCTATCTCCCGAAGACCATCAACGAGCTTCCAATGCACGGGTACGCCCGTCACCTGAGGGATGTTGTATACGAATATCGGGATGTCACTGTTGTTCGCAATCTTCTCGAAATGGTCGTAGATCTCCTTGTTGGAGGGTCGCAAGAAATATGGAGTAACCACAAGAGCCGCGGCCGCGCCGAACTCGGCTGCCCGACGAACCAACTTGATGGCATCATTGGTGTAGGCAGCACCGCACCCTGCCAAGACCGGGACCTTTCCTTTTGCCGCCTCACACGCAATTCGTATGGCCTCTACTTTCTCTTCGAACCGCATGTTTGTGAACTCGCCCGTCGTGCCACAGGGGACGATTCCAGTGGCCCCGGCACTTATCACGTAGTCGATGAGTCCACGAAACTGCTCCTCATTCACACCGTTCTCGTCAAACGGCGTCACAAGCGCAGGATAGACACCCTTGAAACGATAGTTCTCAGTCATCAGGTTCACCTCCAGATCTGGGCGAGTGCATTGCGAACAGCGTCCTCTGTGGCGGCCGTCACAGCACGGCGGTCACGCATGTTCAGGTCAACGTCAAGCGTCATCACCATGAGGCTGTGACTGACATCCTCGGCTGGAATCTTGCCCTCACCGAGGAGCCGTGCCACAGCCCGCGCAGCACCGGATTGAACAGGACCGTAGAATAGAGAGGCCTGACGAAGTGACTTGATTGTACGTACAGGGACCATAATGCTCGGTGGCTTGACCGGTAGGTTGGGCTCTAAGATTACACTAAGGGCCTCGTGTCCAATCTTTGCGCGGGTGAGCAACTGGACAAACGCAGCACCGAGAGGACTGTCCTTGCGGCCCACTGCCACAGCAGCAGACACGGCATCATTCCCCCCAGTCGCAATTCGGGCATCTGACAGTGACTGGGGATTGACTCCAAACTCCTCAAAGAGAGCCCTCATGTTCAGCTCGCGGTCAATAGGCGGGTGGCTCAACGACTCGATCAGACCCAGCTTCTCAAGTTCCATCCTGATCTCGTCTTTCAGCTCAGGTGTGAGCGTGCCGCCGGAGTTCAGAGGTAGCCGCGACCTACCTGCCTTGATACCCATCATCTTGAGTGCGGCCTTGACAGGGGGAGCACCACCGTTCCGAGTTATCAGTCGAGCAAGTGTCTGAACCGAGTGCTGAAGCTCCATCGCGCGCTCCATGTTTCCCTCGCGTACCATCTTCATGATCTCAAGCCAGATGTGTGGGATGATGTTCCCGGACGCGAGGATGGCGGCCTTGGCACCCGCCGCCACTGCTGACAGAAAACACTCATCGTGGCCAATCAGCACGGGCAACTTGCCCTTCAACTTCTGAATCAGTTCCACTGTCGCAGGGATATTCCCGCTACTGTCCTTGACCGCAACTATGTTATCAATCTCGGCAAGGTCTTCCAGAATGTTCGCATGCAGCGGTCCAAGGGTGCATTGAGGAATGTTGTAGACTATGATTGGCATGTCGGTCTTTCTCGCCACGGTCGCATAGTGCTCGTAGTAGCCCTTGTCTGCTGGACGTAGATAGAATGGTGATATCACCAGTGCTGCATCACATCCAATGTCTGCAGCGTACCGGGTCAGCTCGACCGTGGCCCCAGTGCTCGTCTGTCCTGTTCCTGCCACGACTGGCACTCGACCGTCGGCAAACTCGACGGCAAGACGTAGGAGCCTCTTGCGCTCCTCAGTTCTCATGTAGACAAACTCGCCAGTCGTGCCACTAGGGACGATACCTGTGGCGCCCTTCTCTATCACGTAGTCGATTATCTGCTTGAAGCCTTCCTCCAGCAGGTCACCGTCCTTAGTGAACGGCGTGACCAGTGCAGGCATGACACCCTCGGGAACAAAATGCTTGACCATCGGAAGTCCTCCGTCGTATCTGCGTCAGAGCGGCATGACTCGCCGTATATAGATTCCGACTGCATCGTTGAAACCATCTGTAGTTTCGGCTCGAAACTACCTTATGGCGAAGTGAGCCCGACTCTGACATATGTCAGAATTCGTTGTTGCGTTGACGACCTGCTCCCCTGACGAAGCGAAACAGCTTGCCAATGAGCTAGTTCAGCGGCGCCTCTGTGCCTGCGTCAACATTGTTCCATCGGTGGCAAGCGCATACCGCTGGAGAGGTGAGATCAATTCAGACGAGGAGAGCCTGATTCTCATGAAGACTGCAAGATCACGCGTCCGCGAACTTGAAAGGGCATTGAGGAGTCTTCACTCATATGAACTACCCAAGTTCGTCGTGCTGGACATCTCCAGCGGCTCAGACGACTATCTCAGCTGGATCTCTGAGATGATGGCCCAAGACTGAGCGACTGCTCCACTATGCCAGGTTTGCTCTGCGAGCCGCGTACTGAAGGGACTCGTTGAAGTACTTACCAATGAGCGAGGCGATTCTTGGTCCAATGATGTTGTTTATCTCGCCCGGGAGCAGCTCTCGAATGTTGGTCTTCGAGCTGATGCGTCCCTGCCTCTTCAAGGATGATATCTCTCTCTGTACGATTGCTCGGGCTTTCTCCCAAGGCACTGGCTCTGCTGTCGAACCCATCAGACCCTCCTTGATGTCGCTCATGGCGCGCATCACAAAGACAGACAGGTTGTCCATGTCGTCGGCCACGCCCATGTATACACGTCCATGATTGGGACAGACACCATCTTTCGGGGTAGCACCACATTGCTTGCAGACAGGCCTTCCCCGATTCGTCTGGATGTAGAATGCTAGGAGGTTCGCACACTTCATGTCATCACTTGGGCCCCACTCAAGACCACGAGTACCTACGCGTCCAATCACTCTGAACACTGTGTGGGCCTTCGTGTAGATGAAATTCAGCACATCTAAGGACTTCCGACGCTGAAGCAGCATCTCTTGTTCGCGCCGCTTGTCCTCAAGAGCCAGCTCTTCGCGGCGGGCCTTCGCAAGTCGCTGTCTTGTCAGAAACCTGTGCATGACATCGTAGGCTATGGCATAGTTGTTGAACTCCAACCGGTCCAGCGCAAGAGAGGCCTCCACTATTCCTTCATAGACTGGACTGGGTGTTGACAGTAACTCATCCTTTGCAGCAGTCAAGCTCTTGTTGGATAGCCGTGCATGCAGCCATGCGCACACTGTTGGCGCATCGAGCTCGGGATGAACGCATTTCATCTCATAGATTCTCAATGACAACAGGTCAATGAGAATCTCCTCACGCAGATACTGTAGCTCCATCTCCGTTTCTTCGTAGATGCTTTTCAAGACGGCTCGAATCCGTAGTAAGTCGTGCTTCGAACGGAGATAGGTCTCCACCACCCTTGCAACATTTGTCATGACGCCAATTATCAGATGCCACACAAGGTCGAGGCGAAGACTGTTGACAGCCTCGCTGTGGACTCTACGTTGTATCATTTCGGTCGCAGAGGTAGCCTCCAGCCCACCAATCTCACCAGACTGCACCCGGGCCCTCAAATCAATCAGACGCTGCATCTCATCCGGTGGCGGTACCCGCACCTTCTTGCGCAACTCGGCCAAGACCTGTTTCTCAATACCCACCAGCGTCGATTCGTCCTTTGTCAGGAGATCGATCCCAATCTTCTCTAGTTCGGCTGCCCTCAAGCCGCGAGCACGCAACATTCCCTTGACAGGACCATTGAGAGCCTTCTCAATCTTCTCCAGCATTCGCATCGAGCGCTCTATATTCTCCAGCTCCTCTTTGGAGATCTCAGGTTCTTTCTGTTCGGACACTGACTCCTCATGTTCGGTTTCCATCAGGGCCCTGCCGAGCTCCACCGGATCTCGAAGGCCCTTCTGCCGCAGGGCCGCTTTTACATCCTCTTCAGGGAGCCCAACAAAAGCGCTAATGATTGAGTAGGCGAGACCGGGATTGTCGATGAGAGCTTGGCCGAATGCCTCAGATGCTTTCTTGCCTAGTTCTTGTTCCATACGCTCGAGCGTTGTGGGTGTGTCAACGTACTCCTCCACAAAGTCGAGGAAGGAGATTCTTATTTCGTGAGCAATCTTGAGAGCCGCAAGACGTTGTCCGCGAGCGCAGATATTCTCCCAAGCCGACTTGACGATAGAGTCCAGCACGTCAGGCAACAGGTCTTCTGCACGTAGCGGTGCAGTGAGGTACGTGAGTTGACCTCTTATCCGCACGATTCCTCGTTTGAGCGTTGATATCTCAATTATCTCCTCTTCATGCTCGCGAATAAGCTCGTCCCTAAGCGTGAGCGCCGACTCTTTCAGGCCCGAGGCCTTGGCATACAGGTCGCGACGAAACTCTGCACCCCACCCGGTTATGGCATTGATGAAATCGATAGACGCATTGGGGGAGTAGTCGGACGGTATCTTGGAGAGAAACTCCACAACCAAGTCACACAGTCTGTCTGGAGGCTGAGGCACCGAGGCAGATAGTCCGAGCTCATCACAGACTGTGACGAAGAACTCGCTGACGAGCCTTGCTATGTCCACCTCCTCCCTGAAGGTGTTTCCGAGCAGTTGCCGAATTTCCAACTCAAGCTGCCTGCGTTCCTCGCGCTCAAGATCGGTCTTCCTGTCCGGACTTGACGACTCGCTGTCGGGGCCAAAGAGCCGGAGGCCTTGATAGTTATACACATAGAAGCTTGCGAAGAACGACAGCAGGTCCTCAAGCGGTCGCTCATCTCCAGCGATTGATGCCAATATCTGTCGGTCACGAGTGCTCCTCATGTGAGCAACCAAGGCCTCACGAAGGAGTATCTCCTTTCCAGCCTCCCTCATCTGCGGAGTCTTGAGTATCCATGCACTTGACATCTCTCTCACCTCACTACCGTGTCCCCTATCGTTACCACAAGCTCCTTCGGTTTGTTCTCATAGCTCACGAGGTATATCCTCGATCTGTCAGCAGAGTCACGCAGGTAGACGCGGACGGGCCGCGGGAACAACCGTCCAAGAGATCGAACTGCATAGTCTAACAGATACTCGAAGAGGTCATCACCTAGGCGCACCGTTATGCGCTTGGTCATCTCTGCGGCCTCTTGCTCCATCTGATGGAGGCGCTGAGCGAACAGCCGTTCCAGCTCCTCCTGTGACTTGTCCATCTCTGTGATTCGCTCAGTCAGCAGGTCTCGTAGCTCCGTATAGTTGATCAGCAGCGTTGACGGCTCAGGCTTCGGAGGGAGCGGTTTGGGCTCACCGAGAGGGGGATACTGCGCATCAATCGCTGCAAGCCTGCTCTCAAGGGGTTCAGGAGGAGTGGGCTCAACCAGTGCGTCCGTGGGCGCTTCTGAGGACTCGGCCACGGCCCTCTTCTCGCGATACTCTTGAACCTGCCTCTGATACGCAGCGGACTCAAGGGCAAAGTCAGCGCGAGCCTGAGAGATCAGTTCTTCACGCTTCTTCTTTCTCTCCAAGATGGGGGTATTCTCAGCCTCTATCCTTGCACACTCCTTCTCCCACGCTTCAAGTTGGGCATCATACACCTTCTGACGTGCCTCAGCCTCGAATGCCACACGAGCGATCACAGACCCCGCAGAAACCACTGTGCCAGCACGTTCGTGAATAAGTTCCTGAAAGTCAAGGAGGCGCCGTGACAGAGGCGAGGAGGGCTGTACCGATGCCTCATAAAGCCGAATCCACCGCCGAGCCTCATCACGCCACTCTTCCGGTTTCTCTTCCAACCTGTCTATTTCGGCGTAGAGTTCGTCCACCAGATCGGCCCCGACCACCACTCGCTCAATCACAGATGCGACGAACGCTCGAGAGAGGAGCGTCTGAGCAATGTCTGGGACTATCTCCGCGACGAGCGTTTCCAGTTGATCCAGCATCTCCATAAGCTCGCGGGCCCGCGGGTGCGGCTCGCCATTCTCCGAGGGATACTTCTTCTGAATCTCCGTTCTCGCTATCTGTGCCACATCGCTAAACTCGATGAGATCCCACATATCGATTCGACCAAAGACCTCAATCATCTCACGTGCAATGATGGAGATGATCTCCTCAAAGGTCGCCTGTGATGACTTCTCGAAGGCCTTTCTATCAAAAATAGCGTTGAGTTGCGCGTATAGCTCCGAATAGAACTTGTCAAAGAGAAGATGGGAAACCTCATCCATGTCCGGTGTGACTGTCTGTTCCCGGAACTCCTGCAGGGCCGCAATGAATGCCTGACGGGCCGATGCCACAAGAAGGTACTGCCGCGTTTCATCGCCGAAGTAGTGTGCTACGCGTTCACAGTATAGCAGGAAATGGACCACCGCACTTCTCATCTGCCATGCCCGGAACTCGGAGTCTGTCGGGAACTGCCGCTCAAGCGACCGTACCAAATCGTCCACCAGCGCCTCGGCGAACTGGACTGCCATGTCCTCTAGGCCAGCCGCCCGGACGGCGCTCTTGATCTGGGCGCCGTGGTCCGAGAGCGTCAGGGTCTGACCGGACTTGAGATGTGCATTGGCTGCTTCACGCACAGCGGCTATGGCCGTCCTCATGAGTGACGTGAACTCCGTGGCCCGTTCTTGAAGGGACTTCGCCTGTGACACAGGAAGCTCATCCGCACCGAGAAAGGCTGTGAGAAAGCGAATTGCCGTCTTGATCACGTCAGTTTCTTCGATTGCATACGCATACGCGTTCAGTTCTCGGAGGACCGCCTGCCCAAGTTGAGGAATCTTGACGGCAACGGTTTCAATCCCCATCGGAGTGAGAAGCCTATGCTTGAAGTGTTCGATGAGTTCCTCCTCATTGCCATCCGGAAGCATGAACCGGATATGCTTGCGCTGAGTGATCTTGATTCCGGGAGGCATTGTTGTGAAATCGTTGTGGTACTCCATCGTGACGACGGCCTGAGTCTTCGTGTGCTCCTGCCGAATCTGGAGTGAGTCCCACGCCCGTTGAAACTGTCTGTCTAGCATGTCCACAAAGAGTACCTTGTTGAGTCGGTCTCCGAACTTCCGAATGACTGCGACACCCGTGTTCTCGTAGTCGAGCTCGTTTGCCTCTACGGCGAGCTCTATGTCAGCAATCTTCTTTGTGACACGCGAAACATACTCATCCATCTTGAACGGGTCAATCACACCTCTCTCCCAACCAAGAACACAGACATGCGAACCCACACCATGCTCGAGTCCGCCCCCTGCGATGAGCAGCTGCTCGGGCACCATCTCCATCCCTGCGGCATGTTCCAACTCCCATTCCATCGAAAGGACTTCAAGTCCCTCAGAGTCGTATAGGGCATCACGGACAGCAAAGATCAGTGGGGCAACACTCATCGCCACAGTATCAGAGTTCTGCTCCATCATGCTTCCTGACCCGACAGCGCTCCCAATCGGATAGCCCCGCCTCGTGGTCACACCCAGAACTGATATCGAGGCCATGCGAATAGCCTCAACAGTACTAGGAGTCAGTGGTTGTGATCTCTCAGACCCGCTCATTCGAGAACCTCCGGAACACAATCGAGTGTCATTCACCATCAGTGACACTCAACGGCTGTGACATAATGTCAACCGGTAAGCAATAGGTAACGGGCTCTTGAATCTTGTTGATGTCGCTGCTCAAGCCAGCGTCCAGACACCGTTCTCGCCCTCCACAAGACCGGCGCTCTCCAGTGTCCGGAGAGCTACCTCGATTGTTGTGGGTAACAACGCCTCGTGACCCGTTGGAAGTGGAACACCATGCGTACGGCGCAGGTCGAAGGCAATCTGGTCAATGTCCGCATCGCCGCGCCCAGATATGACACGAAGGATGGCATCTTGAAATTGGCGTACTCCATCTATGGCCTCGCTGAATTGCAGAGATACATCCGTTAGAATGTGCGGAATATCGTGAGCCGGAAGGAGATACTCGGTCTTGAGCTTAGAGGCAGCCTCCAGCGCAGTCACTTTCGCACTCAGACTCCCGGAGAGATCTACGTAGAACCTTCGCGCGTCATTCGGATAGTTGTTCACCTCATCGCCTGAGAACAGCACCCTCTTTCCTGTCAGGTAGAACATGCAATGGCCCTTTGAGTGACCGCCACTGTTCATGACGCGGAGGCTGTAGGACCCCACACGAATCTCATCACCGTGTTTCAAGATGCAATCTGGCTTCACGCCACGGAAGTTCACCCGAATAGGACTCTTGTCGACCTTCATTGCCAGCCTTCCGGCCCTACTCAGGCGCAGCCGTCGCTCGATAAAGAGGGAGGGTGTTTCCATCACATCCGCATCATGCTCATGTATCATCACAAGCGCACCAGTCTGTCGTTTCAGACGCCATACGCCGCCAATGTGATCAGGATGGCCATGTGTGCAGACAATGCCCACAACATCGTGCCGCGGGCTTAGCCCCAGCGATTCAATGGCCTTTACGATCTCCCCGCCCGGGTGGCCGGCCGTTCCCGGGTCGATAACAAGCACTTCGCCCCCATCGTGTACCAAATAGCTTGTGAGGAAGCCGAACCCGTCGACGAACTTGCCCTTTACGAGCTGTACCCCTGGAATGATCTCTGACAATGGCATGACCGTTCACACGGATGCGACGATTGTTTAAGTCGGTATCGCAGCTGTGTCCCGCGAGAGGCGAGAACTACATCATGACGCTATCACCGGAAGAGGTGAGCGGCCTCCTGCGGGATGTGCGAGAATCGCTCGGTCTGACCAGAGGTGTGCACCCCGTTATCGAGGAGGTCTACGAGCACGGCGACGGTTCTGTTCACGTGATCGTGGGGGACAGAGCTGAGAAGAGCCAATGTCTTGGCCCGGGCGGACGGGTGGCTGCAGAACTTGCAGCGCGGGTTGAGCGAAGAATGACCTTCTACAGCCGGACGGAGCTTGCAGCGAGGGACACCCGGCTCAGACTTACTCTCCGGAGAACCGAAGAACTGAAACCGATAGTCAGTGAAAAACAGCGAGCTGTGCTTCAGCTCCTGCAGAGAGCCGTGGGAGCAGAAACTCTCTATCCCCGGGTTGAAACAACATCCGTGGAAACGGAGAGGTGGAACATCAATGCAAGGACCGGGCTTGCGTTCTCCGGTGGCACCGATAGTTGCGCGTCGGCGCTCGTGCTGCGAAGACTGGGGCTCTCTGTGGACCTCCTCACGGTCGCACTCGGAGAGGAGTTCCTCAACCAAGATGATCTCAACGCAATCCAAGAACTGGCCGAGGCCCTGGGTCTACCTCACACATTCGTTGATGGTGACACAGAGGTGCATCAAGACATTGCAGAGCGAGCCAAGGCTGCGCTGGTGCATCCATGTGGCCAGTGTCACGAGGCAATGTACGAAGCACTGAAACGATACGCGGTTCAACAGGGATATGATGCACTTTTTACCGGCGAGCTGTTGCCCACTGGCCGACAGGCCATTGTTGTCGACGGCTCTCTCATGGTTGTACACTTTCCAGCCGCCCTCGCTATGTCGAAGTTTAAGACAGAAGCGGAGTGTGCCATGGCCGGTGTTTCTCCGCTCACACGACCGCTTGGCTGCAGGCTCATTGGTTCTGTCCTCAACACCACGTGGAAGATGCTTGGTCCCACTCTCTTTCGGGTGCTTCGCGAGCTCGAGGCAGGAGTCCTGACAACAGGCACTGCACTCACACAGTTAAAGGACATCGTGAAACACGCTCAGCGAGAGGCGGGGAGGGAGTGAAATGAGAGGAGTATACGTCCTGCTCTTGGAGGTGGACAGGGCCCTGACCGCAAGAGTCGGTTCTGGACGAGAGATGCTCTTTGAGCCCGGCATGTGGGTCTACGTGGGTTCCGCAATGGGCAGGGGATCCACAAGTCTTGAGAAACGTGTGATGAGGCATCTCAAGGGGGCAAGGAGCTTACACTGGCACATTGACTATCTCTTGGCCGCTGGTGCCAAGGCCAAGTGCGCCCTGACGGCAGAGAGTATGGAGAGATTGGAGTGTAGGCTTGCCCAGACAATTGGTGCTCGTCCCGAGTTCAAGCCCGGCCCGAGAGGATTTGGCGCTTCTGACTGCACCTCTGGATGCACCTCGCACATATTCAAGTATGATGGCGAGAATAACATGGAGGCGGTGCTCTCGGCAATCATGAGAGAACTCGGTCTCGAACCGCTCCGAGTGCGTCTCGACCACCCTGAGAATCGTCAGTGTTAAATGTGCAGAAGGCTCATGTCAAGTGAGTTGGAGGACCAGCGCCATGGTTAACTGGATGCAGATTTTTCAGGAACTCAAGACAACTGACCGCGTCTTCACGGTCTATCTGCGATACATGCAGAAGGACTCACTTGCAAAGATACCAAATGTCCGAGTAAACGAGGTATACGACGACCACGTTCGTCTTGAGAACGAGGCCGGATTCGGTATTCTCGCCTACGAGGACATCCTCTACGTTTCAATCCCCCGGCGCTAGGCTGGGCGTCCCCCGCCGCCCCTCACCAGCGCTGGTCACTGGATCAGAATCAAGTCAACCAGAGGCCATCGAATCAATGTTTATAGGCCTGCACTGGGACTTTCCAAGTGAACCCACGAATTGGAGCGAAAAGAATTGTCGGCTGTGACATTTGTCCCACTGGAAAACGAACGAGTCCTCGTCCAGAGAAGTGAACACGTCATCACCAACTATCGGATAATCCAGTACGATACTGGATCAAGGACGACTGTGAGTATTCCGCTTCATATTGTGAAAGAGTACAAGCTGACGCCCAAGTCTGCCATGTTCAAGGTTGTCAATGGCATCATCAACGTCATAGGGCGACTGCCTCGTCGCGAGGAGGTCAGGTCCGCCTTTGCACTCAGAGAATACGAGGACCTGACTGTCGGAGAACGGCGCAAGTTGTGTGATATCTCTGGAGTGCCGTTTGTTCATCCCGACCATCCGTACAACCGCTGGTGTACCGTGGGCTATCACAGGCCGTTCTCAAAACGCTTCTACAGCACATACGCATGGCTCAGAGGAGAAGAGGTCTTTACCTATTGGCCCGAGAGTTTCATCCTGACGACCTATCGGCTCTATCAGTTCGACTCGAGGAAACGCAAGCTGTACATGTTTCCGATGCACATGGTGGAGACCTTTGAGGCAAGGGGTGACCGACTGCGAATCCGCGCGACAACCGGCAAGTTTGAGGTACGCGGCAAGGTCCCGCGCCAAGACCACCTGCTCAGAGTCTGGCAGATGAGAGCATGGTCGGACATTCCATCCGAGAGGCTTGAGTGGCTATTGATGCCCTTTGACAAGGTCAATCAACTACATCCTCTGTCGCAGTACACCTTTAGGGAGAGCGCCCCTGTGCAGGAAACATACCAGGCCCAAGAGAGCGAGGAGGAGATGCAGACATCAGCGAGTGCGCATGGCTCCGGCGTGGTGTTTGTTAAGCCTGTCATCAAGAACAAGTGTGACAACTGTGGGGCACCCATGACTTGGGAAACCATTGACTGGGTAGGCCCTGATCAATACGCGTGCCCCTCGTGCGGCCATGCACACAGGGTGGAATACGTCAGATTCTAGTTGACGGTCCATTCGAGTGACAGGCGACGCAAGGTCTTCGATGTCGGATGACCGGTTTCAATGTCCCACCCGCGTAGACTGTAGTAGTCGTCGAGCATCGGGTCGAGGTCTACCGTCTGGCCCTTGCCGGGGCCCTCTGGCATCGGCTCCTTCGTGAACCTATCGGGTAGACGGTCGTCTGCACGCGTGATGCCCTCTCTGACGTTGAACATACGTTTTAGCGTGACTTGGCGTTCGGCTATCTTGGTAAGGTTGTCGACCCTACCGAACTCTTCAATCCCCGTGGCCAGCGGGAGCATCTGCGCGAAGTCTTCCATCCAGAAGATTGGCGGCCACGAAACGGAGTACCAGCACACAATCAGGGTGTCGCGGATGCAATAGGCATTCTCAGTTTCCACGACTGCGGTGGCCTTGTACTTCTCAGTGTACGGGTCGATTATCTCCGGCAACTTGTCGGCGCCCCACCTCTTGGCGGCGACCTCCTCGTATCCGAGCTGATCGACTGTCACTAGGCTCCTCAGGTGATCGGCACCGCGGGCTGCCGTGGCATGAGAGAGTCCGATGCTTCTATGGGTACGTCCGTCCTGGCCTGACACCTCCAGGCCCTTCACATGCATCGCAAACCTCTCGGACCCACGCCCCAAGCGATGGGCCGCCTCACAACTCCCCTCCGCAAGAAGATCTCCAAAGCCCTCACGCCGACCAATCATCTCAAGCAGCCTGATGACCTGATTGCTATCGCCCCACTTGAGGCTGATACCACCGGTGTCCTCCTCCGTGATGATACCATTCTCAAATGTTTCGATGGCAAACGCGATTGTACCACCTGCTGATATGACATCCATGCCGTACTTGTTGCAGATTTGGTTCGCTTTCAATGTGGTGGGGTAGTCAGCAATACCAAGGGAGCTGCCAAACGCCATGAGGCCCTCATACTCGGGTCCCTCCTCCAACGTACCTCTGAAGGGGCCCTCACGGACATAGTTCACTTTCTTGCACGAGAGGCTGCAACCAAAACACGCTCTGTCCGACACTGTGTACCGGGGGCGGATGTAGTCGCCACTCAGTTTCTCCCAACCCGGGAAGACACCGGTCCTGTGATTGTAGGTCGGTAGCTCGCCAATCTCTTGCTTCACGGCGGTGAGAATCCAAGTGCCCCATATGCCCATCTGCTGTGCTTGGGGGTTCTCGCGAACCCGACCGTGAGCCTCCTTTGCCAGTTTGTAGAACTCCTCGTGTCTGGCCACCGTCACACCACCGTGGCCGCGGACCGCTATGGCCTTCACGTTCTTTGAACCAAGAACAGCGCCCATCCCAGTCCGGCCCGCCGCTCGCGCGTTGTTGACTATTATTGCAGCGAATTTGACCAACTTCTCGCCAGCAGGACCGATTGCAGCAACCTGTGTTTCAGGATCTCTGGTTTCGCGGCGAATGGCTGCGGTCACGTCGTCAGTCCGCATACCCCACAGGTCGGCAGCGTTTCTCAGTTCCACATGTTCATCCTGTATCAAGAGATAGACGGGTTTCTCAGAGCGACCCTCTACTACAAGCATATCATATCCTGCGTACTTCAGCTCTGGTCCCAGAAAGCCCCCGACGTGACTCTCGCCCCAGATTCCAGTGAGGGGGGCCTTTGAAACGAACACGCACCGGCCACTCATGGGCCACATTGTCCCTGTTATGGGCCCGGTAGCAAGAATGAGTTTGTTATCCGACGACAGGGGATCCGTCCCGCCGGGCACCTCCTCGTAGAGGAGGCGAGCAGCGAAACCATCTCCGCCAATGTAGTCACTGACCCACTCCTGAGGGAGACCCTGTGTCTTGACCCGTCTATTGGTCAAGTCGACGCGCAGTATCTTCCCGGTGTAGCCGCCCAAGTCCGGAATCGCTATCTCCCCCTCTCATGTGGACTGTGCAGTCCTGTGTATCTCGGCCAGATAGTCGCGCAGTTTGTCGTGACGCTGTACCACCGTGGTCTGCGCTGGCGTGCCGTAGATAAGGGCGCCAGTTGGGCAGACCTTCACACACTCTGGGTCTCCTCCACAGTGGTCGCATTTGATGATTCTCATGGATACTGTGTCAAGCCGGATTACACCAGAAACGCAGACACCCACACAAGACTTGCAGAGTATGCACTTGTCATGGTCAACGTCCACGACTCCTGTGGCGGGGTCCCTTCGCATCGCGTAGACGGGGCAGATGTCAATACATGGTGCGTCCTCGCACGGCCCGCAGACGTGAGGGATATCCAGACCCAAGTCATCATACTTCACAATCCTCAGGCGTGCAAGAGAGGGCTGAAACACGCCTTCGTTTCGAGCTGAACACGCAATCTCACAGATTCGGCAACCAGTGCATTTGGTGTAGTCGACCATGAGTTGTTTCTGCAGCACGACCACCTCAGAGGGACTCAAGCAGGAGTATCGCGGCGCTAAAAGGTTATGGTGGTGGTCAAGCCTCGCTCACGTTACTCGACGCGGACCACCCACCCGTACGGGTCCTCAATCTCGCCGCTCTGGATTCCTGTCAGTGTGTCATAGAGGCGGCGTGTCAGTTCGCCAACTTGGCCATCACCTACGACATACGCTTGGCCCTTGTAGTACAGTTCCCCGATTGGTGCGATGATGGCCGCCGTGCCAGTGCCAAACACCTCCTCGACCTTTCCGCTGCGCACACCCTCTATGAGTTCATCAATCGAGATCTTGCGTTCGTTCACTGTGAGGCCCCAGTCGCGTGCCATGTGAATGACAGAATCGCGTGTTATTCCAGGCAGTATCGCACCATCAAGAGGAGTAGTGGCGAGTTCATCATCGAACTTCACGAAGACGTTCATTGTGCCGCACTCTTCGATGTACTTGCGTTCGATGGCGTCGAGCCACAAGACCTGTGAGTAACCCAATCTAATAGCCTCCTGAGTGCCGAGAAGACTTGCAGCATAGTTGCCAATCGTCTTGGCTGCGCCCACGCCTCCACGCACTGCACGCACGTACTTGTCAGAAACGAACACCTTTACGGGGTTGAATCCGCCCTTGAAGTACGGTCCGACAGGACTGAGAATGACGTAGTAGAGGAACTCCTTGGCAGGTTTTACGCCGAGCCGGGCCTCCGTGGCAATCATGGTGGGACGTATGTACAGCGATGTCCCGGGTAGTTGAGGAATCCAATCCCTCTCAATACTGACGAGCCTCTTGATTGAGTAGAGCCCAAACTCGGGGTCAATCTCCGGCATGACCATTCTGCGGGCCGAGGCGTTGAGGCGCTCAATGTTCTTCTCAGGTCTGAAGAGAAACACGTTCTCTCCTCTGCGGTACGCCTTCATCCCTTCGAAGATGCCCTGCCCGTAATGAAGAACAAGAGCTGCAGGGTCAAGAGCAAGGGGACCGTACGGCCCAATTCTGGCATCATGCCAGTGGCCGTCGGAGTAGACCATTGTGAACATGTGATCAGTGAACACAGTGCCAAAACCAATGTTGAGAGGGTCAGCAGGTAGCGAGCCTCTCTTCTCCGGAGGTACGAGATTGACCTCTATCTCCATTGCTGCTCACAGGCCAGCCTGTCACAACCCTGCACTTAGATGTTACGGGCCAGCGCACACTCCTGCACGTAGACACTATGTAACGGAATACCTTAAGAGCATGAGAACAGTGTCGTTCAGTGAATAGATGGAGAGGGCTCCTCATGAGTCATAGAGAAGGACTGTCCGACGCATACGACATGGATCCCAAGGATGTCCTGACCCAGTACAGCGTTGAATGGGTCGCCCTTCGGAAGTCCTACGAGGAATTGAGAAAGAAGCTCCGAGAAGTCCAAGAGGAGCTGAACGAACTGGATAGACAGCTCGCTGATGGTGAGATTACAGAGGAGCAGCACCTCGAGAAGTACAGGGAGAAGTGGCAACAGTCCACGGAACTGGTACAGGTCAAGCGGGAAGTAGAATCACGACTGTACGAGATTCAAAAGCAGATTAGAGAGGCCAATCGCCAGCTGCGGCTCCAAGAGGAGGAGCAGCGACAACGAGAGAGAATAGAGCAGGAAAAGGCCAACGCAATGATTGAGTGGATGTCGCTGCGTCAGGGCTTCGAACTGATTGCGAACAGAAGACGAGAGATCAACCGCGAGATGGATGAGATAGAGGCCAAGCGCAGGGCGGGGACCATCTCGGACGAAGAGTACCGCGAGGCAAGAGTGCGCCAAATCAGACAGTTGGCTGAGCTACGTACTGTGGAGTCAGATGTCAAACGGCGACTCGGCGAGCTTCTGGAGATAATCCGTAGCTAGAGACGGTTTCAGCCAAGAAAAAGAGGGAGGGGCATGACCCCGTAGGGGGCCAGCTCCAAGATTATGACAGATAACCCATGTCAATCATTGCATTGGCTACCTTCAGGAAGCCAGCAATGTTTGCGCCCATGACATAGTCACCAGGCTTGCCGTACTTCTCAGCGGTCTCGTACGCGGTCTTGTGAATGCCGACCATGATCTCGTGGAGCTTCCGGTCGACCTCCTCACGAGTCCAGAAGTAGCGCATGCTGTTCTGGGCCATCTCAAGACCAGAAACAGCAACACCGCCTGCATTGGCAGCCTTACCCGGTGCGAAGAGCACACCAGCATTCTGGAAGATCTCAACGGCATCCGGCGTGCAAGGCATGTTAGCACCCTCACCGACGGCAATCACACCGCCATCTACAAGTGCCTGAGCCTCCTTGCCGTCAAGCTCGTTCTGGGTCGCGCAGGGCAGGGCAATCTGAGTGCCATAGACCCACGGGTTGCTCTCGGTGCTGTACTCGACTCCAAAGTGTTCGGCGTACTCCTTGATACGGCCACGACGCACGTTCTTCAGTTCCTTGACCCAAGCGAGCTTCTCAGCATCGATGCCATTAGGATCGTAGATGTTGCCGTTTGAGTCGCTGAGCGTGACGACCTTGGCTCCGAGCTGGATGCACTTCTCGGTAGCGTGCTGGGCAACGTTGCCCGAACCAGAGATTGCCACAGTCTTGCCCTTGATTTTCTCACCCTTGGTCTTCAGCATCTCTTGGACAAAGTAGACAACGCCATATCCGGTGGCCTCAGGTCTGATGAGGGAACCGCCCCAACCCGCACCCTTGCCGGTCAGCACGCAGGTGCCGTGAACATTCTTGATCTTTCTGTAGGCACCGTACAGGTAGCCGATCTCACGACCACCAACGCCAATGTCACCGGCGGGGACATCTGTGAACTGGCCGATGTGCCTGTTCAGCTCAAGCATGAAACTCGTACAGAATGCCTCGACCTCGGCATCGGTCTTGCCGTGCGGGTCAAAGTCACTGCCACCCTTGCCACCACCCATCGGAAGACCGGTGAGGCTGTTCTTGAAGATCTGTTCGAAACCGAGGAACTTCAGGATGCCAAGGTTCACAGTCCTGTGAAATCGCAGTCCGCCCTTGTACGGACCAAGCGCTGAGTTGAACTCAACTCGGAACCCTCGATTGACCTGAATCCTGCCATCCTTGTCTTTCCAAGGCACGCGGAACTGAATCACGCGCTCTGGCTCGACAATCCGCTCAAGGATCGCGAACTCCTTGAACTTTGGATGCTTCTGAATGGCAGGCTCCAAGGACTCGAGGACTTCGCGAACGGCCTGATGGAACTCCTTCTGCGTAGGGTCCTTCTCGACCACCGCGTTATAGACACTCTCGATGTAACTGTCCATGGATAACAACTTCCATTGGATTGTTTGGCATGGGCGCGGGACTGGAGGTTGCACATAAATGAATCGGAATCGGCCCCGCTCGAAACGGGGTGTGGTCGATATATTCGAACACGTGCTCCAATATTCGAAGAGCCTTTAGGTCACGGGCGCGAGGATGTGCTTGGTCAGGGCAATGAAGTCCTACGAGCAGGAGTGGATCTCCCCCATCTTAGAGGTCTACAAGAAGCGCAAGATCACCGACACGTACACAGTCATCTTGGGTCTCAACCCCATGGGACAGGCGCTGTGCCGCCGGCTGTACGAGCGAAACCGTTACGAGACCATCCTCGTATTCAACTCGCCTTCCTTCTCAACTTGGAACCGATATCCAGCGGATGTGAAACCCCCGGTTGTTCCGGTACACGCGATGGCCGATGATGAAACGATGTTGATCTTTGGAGATGTGTTCGTCAAGGACTACGAATGGGTCACAGACATGCTGTTCTATCTCAGCGAACATGTCCCCATGCGTTTCGTGATTGCACTCTCGCTGTATGACGGACCGACCTGTGGACAAGTACTCACACAGAAGGGCGAACGCCTCCTGAAACGGATGGAGATTCCACGAGGTCACCCGGAGTTCTATGATGGACTTGTCGCGCCCCTCATCAGTATCGGTAACGTGATTGACATCGACCCAGTAGTCCTCTATCTTGAGTCCACGCCTGACGAGATTGTTCTTCAGGTGGACGATGTGACCGTCACACAGGCAGACATCGACGGGGCGATGATTCTCCTAGAGAAGGGTCTTCGCATCTAGCGACCGTGTCAGTCAATGGTGTCGCCAGGCACCGTTCGACCATAGCCGGTTCTGTGGCGCTCCCGTTTGGGAGGTGTGCGTTTCAGTGTCGTAGGTCCGGGAAGACGAGCATCACACTCCTTGCAGAGGAGGGCGCGGGTCTCTCGGATTGACACAATCTTGCCGCAGGAGATGCACGTCCACATCCCAGCCTGATAGAGGCGCGTCTTACGCAGGATGACCCGAGCAAGCCCTCTGAGGGGCTCGGGACAAGACTCTGCGACGCCCACAATCCCCGTCCGCGACCAGTCACATATGACAGAAACAAGCGTCGTCGTGAGCTCGATAATCTTGGTCGTTGCTTCCTCGACGTTCCCGATTCTCTTCTCGCGTCGTTTCGGAGCAGCGGTGGCATCGGCCAAGAACTCCATGAACGTGAAGAACGCAGGTGGTGAGAGAGAGTCTCTCCCTCTCGACTCGACCATCTGAGCGAGCACTGCAGATATCATCAGGGTCTGGGCATAGTCCTTTCTGAGGATGGTGCGAATCTCCTCCGCGATTTTCTCCGGATCAAGCGTGTATCTCCCGGGGTCGAGTCCATTCTCGCGAGCAATCTCATGTACAGCAGAGAGCAGGTTCTTTCCCTTGGCCATGTCCTGGTTGACACGCCTAGCAATCTCACTGTACGACTGCCCGGCGTCAGAAGCTATTCTCCGAACGAGGTCTCGCGCTGTTAGACTCAATTCTCTACACATACCTGGTGGCATGATTTCTACGGCCACATTGGCATTTTAGACTAGCTATTACGCCAGTCGGAGCGGCCTAGCCGCACTTCTTGCTCAACTTATAAGCAATGAAGACAAGACGATGGCGCCTACTTGACATCGAAGCGACAGCTGGGTGAGAACCATGATGCTCTCAGACAGGGACATCCTTCGTGAGATTCAGCGAGGAGCGATCTCAATTGTGCCCTTCGACAAGTCAGCACTGGGCCCCTGCTCGATAGACCTCACCCTTGACTCTATCTTCAGAGTGTACCATGAAGGGGACATTGTTGATGTCAAGAGAGCAATGGCACAGGACGAACACACTGAGCTGGTCGACACGCGGGGAGAGGCGTTTGTGATTCATCCAGGTCAATTCATTCTCGGTCAGACTCAGGAAGCAATCGCTGTGTCTAACGAGTATGCTGCGCTACTTGAGGGGCGGTCCAGCATCGCACGACTGGGTATCATAGTCCACGCAGCTGGCCTCGTCAACCCCGGCACGGGTATCAGGAAACCGGGGAAACTCACGCTGGAGATATTCTGTGAGAACCGCAGTCCGGTGGCGCTCTACCCCGGAATGAAGATTGTTCAGGTGATGTTTGTTAGACTCAGCAGTCCCGCTGAACTGGCGTACGATCTTAGAGAAACCAGTAGGTACGTTGGACAGGACTCACCTGACATTGGAGAATTGTAAAGCATCAGCAGCCTGAATGATATGCATTTCAACAGACCAGAAATACCGTGTCACAATACTCATTCGTCAGAAAGACAGATGCATAAACGACAGTCATGTCGTTTGCCCAACGGCAATCCTCATAAAGGGGATTTCTCCGGCGAGCCATAGTGGTCGTTCTGATGAAAGACTACGATGTCATTCTTGCCAGTGGTGCTGAGCACCTCAGAGAGCGGTTCGAGAGCCATGGCTTTCGAGTCTTCACGTGCGAGAGGAACTACGACAACAGGCGGATGTTTCCCAATGCGGACATCTACGTAAGGATTCCCGACGTAGCCGAGCTCTCGGATAGGCGGGTTATCGTGGTCCAGTCCTGCACCGGGTCGAGTCCTGCTGAGAGCGAGTTCTTCTCGACTTCCGACCGGCTGGTTGAGCTCCTGTTAATCCTCGACGCTCTGAGCCGGCCCGTGGAGGTTGAGAAGGTAGGCCATAAGCAGTACAAGACAACGCCGGTAATCCCGCCAGCCAGCGTGGAGGTCGTCCTTACGTTCCAGCCCTTCGCCCTACAGGACAAGGCCTTCGAAACAGGGGAGGCGGTTTCAGGTCGATGGGCCATGGACACCATAGCACGGGCCTGCAATAAGGTCTGGGTGTTGAACCCCCATGCCTCCACCGAGATAGAGTGGATGCGCGCACTAAGGAATCGCGGCGTCCTTGAGAACCTCGACATCACGCCGGACCTGATCAAGTTTGGCGCGGAACGGTTCGGCTTTGACAACTATGTGGTCGTCACACCTGATGAGGGCGGGCAGGAACGCTTCAATGTCGAGGGTTTCGGGAAGAGCAGAAGCGACTCCTTCACCGTGGAACTCACCGGTGAACTGGCAGTAAAGGGCAGGCAGGTCATAGTGGTCGACGATCTCACCAAGAGCGGAAGTACACTTCTGAAGGCGGCTGAAAGGCTCCGTGGTCTTGGAGCAGAGGATGTTGGTCTTGCGGTCGCCCACGTGCTGCCTCTGATAAATCAGGGTGAAGATCTGCTTGAGAAGCTCATCGAGAAGAGCGGAGGAAAGATCGTCACCTCGAACACAGTAAGGACACAGGCCTTCTGTGAGAAGAATCCGCAGCTGACCTACAACGTGGTGGACACCCTCGTGAAGGTGTTGTAACCACTCTCAACGACTCACTCAGAGTACCGCTCGGCCTTTGAGGTGGCTATCCACGCCTTGGTAGTGAACCTCTCAACAAGGCCTTTCTTCTCGAGCTCGTTGAGTGTGCTGACCACAGCGTTCTGGTCGCATTCCACATGGCGGTTGTTGAGAATCCTCGTTATGGCAGCAGGACGATGGCTGTCTTTCAGTATGACAGAGAGGACGCTGCGCTCGAGATCTGTTAGCTCCTCGCTCATGTTCATCACTCACCGAGCGAGCGTGGGACTTCGGTTTTAAGGCTATCTCTTGCGCGGTGGCTGGTGGTGTGGTCGAAATCCTTTTTACACGACCGGGGCGCTCCGCCTCGGAGTCAGCATAGCATGGAGCCAGAGAGGGAGTATCACATTGGTATCGCGCCCGGCGAGATGCCGGAGCTTGTTCTTCTCCCGGGGGACCCACAGCGGTCCGAGATGATTGCAAAGAGGTTCTTTGACAACCCCCAAGAGGTCGCACATAGGCGGGAGTACTGGAGCTTTCGGGGCGAATACAAGGGGGTGCCGGTGGGAGTCTGCTCCACAGGGATTGGATGCCCATCCGCAGCCATCGCACTAGAGGAGCTGGTCGGGGTCGGATGCCGGGTCTTCATGAGAGTGGGAACGGCTGGCGCCATCGACCCCTCACTGAAAGCCGGCGACCTCGTAATCTTTACAGGGTCGGTGAGAGACGAGGGCACTTCGAGGCAGTACGTGCCGACCATCTACCCCGCCATTGCTGATCCCAGTGTCGTTATTGCCCTGTCGCGTGCCGCAGAGGACAGAGGTGTGCCCCATCGTGTGGGTATAGGACACAGCAAAGATGCATTCTACAGTGAGCATCCAGATCTTGTGGCCGACCCCGAGGGGATGCGCCGCCGTTGGGCCGCGCTGCGTAAGGCAAACGTGCTCGCCACGGAGATGGAGTCTGCAGTTCTCTTCGTGATTGGGCAGCTCAGACGGGTCAGAGTGGGAACCGTCTGTATCATCATCGGAGAACCGGTGGATAGGGAAACAAAGATAACAGAGAAGCCTCCACTCGATGACCTGATACTCGTGGCACTGGACGCACTGGTTAGTCTTGCAGGTGCCTCGGAATGACTCTATATCCCACCAAACCAGAGCTTCTTCTGGACCAGTGCGTTGAGATTCGCCGCATCCTGCTGGGTCATACCTGTGATCTGTGCAAGCTGTTCTGGGCTTGTGGCTACGAGGTCGGTCGAGGTCTTAATCCCAGCAGCAATTATCGCCTCGATGATGTTTGGTGCCGTCCCGAGCTCAGTGAGCAGTGCACGAAGCTCGTCCTCCGTGCGGGTCTCAAGCTCCGGCGGCGGTACCTTCGGAATCTCCTCCTCAGGTGCGGCGGCGGGCCTTCCCACAGTGGCGCTCAGGTCCCTCAGGGCGGGGGCCGTGGCTGATCCACTGACGAAGGACTCGATGAAGGCCGGCCGGAGCATATACAGTCCGAGTGCCAGCGCAATGACAATCGAGGGTATCAACACAATAGGCCCGATATTCACGCCTTGAATTGATCCCGACGGACCCAGAAACGGCAGTGCGTTGTGGACGCCAGTGAGCAAAACATCCACCCATGAGTCGCCGGAAACATCAGTGGCGAATATGAACCACAGCGGGGAGAAAAATGCAAGGCCCCCAACCTCATAGATGAGGATCTCGCGGAACTGTTCGCGGTAACGGAACCACGCGATGATGAGTGGCACAACAATCACGGCAATCGAGATTCCAAACCATGCAAGGTATGCGTTCCAGATTGCCTGCAGCGCTGCTGGGTCGGTGATCCCGAAGCCAGCCACCTTGATGAAGGCGCAGCCCATGAATATGATTCCTGGAAGAAGTGCGCCAAACATGATGCCATGAGCATAACGCAAGACTTACCTCACCTCAGGGCCTCTCACGCTTTAAGTGGCTACGTATCTTAAAGGTCTTGTTGCCACATGGAGATAGCTCCAACAGGCTTATGAAGAGGACAGCGGAGAGGCCGGATAGACCACAGATGAAGCCGTTCTTTGTCATCGGGACTAGGCCCGAGATCATCAAGACCGCACCTGTCATTCGCGAGTTTGAGGATAAGCGCGGAATCCGGTGCTTCCTTCTCCATACAGGCCAGCACTACTCTGAAACAATGAGCAATGCGTTCTTTGAGGACATGGATCTCCGAGCACCAGACATGAATCTCAACATCGGCTCAGGCTCTCACTCGGAACAGACGGCAAAGGCCCTCATCGGTATCGAGAAGGCATTACTCAAGGAGAAACCGGACATAGTCCTAGTACAGGGTGACACGAATGCTGTTCTGTCGGCAGCCATTGCGGCCGTGAAACTGCACATTCCAGTCGGTCACATAGAGGCAGGTCTCAGAAGCTACGATCAGAGGATGCCTGAGGAACACAACCGACGACTCACTGACCACGCGTCAAAGTTCCTCTTTGCCCCTACAGAGCGCTCTGCCGAGATACTCAGAGGGGAGAATGTCTGGGGTGAGATCTTTGTCACAGGAAACACAGTCATTGACGCGTTGGAGATGCGCCTGCCGGCCGCCATGAAAGCACCCCTTCCGCCAATTGCTGAGAAACTCGGGGAGTTCGTCCTGCTGACACTTCACCGCGCAGAAAACGTGGATGACAAGGCGACTCTTCAAGGACTGATTCGCGGGCTCGGGGAAATTGGTGTTGACATCGTGTTCCCCGCTCATCCGAGAACGGTAGCGCGGCTCAAGCGATTTGGAATGACCAAAATGGTCGAAGAAACTGGAAAAATCCATATCATCGAGCCTGTCGGCTACCTGAGCTTCCTCAGGATGATGAAGGAGTGCATGTTCGTACTGACCGATTCGGGAGGGATTCAAGAGGAAGTCACGTCCCCGTCTATCAACAAAAGAGTGTTTGTACTACGCACGTCGACTGAGCGTCCGGAGGCTGTCGAATCGGGGCACGCCATGGTAGTCGGAGTCGACCCCACCAAGTTTCCCACGATGATCAAGAGGGAGATCGAACGGGGTCTTGATGCGGACCGTCCGTGTCCCTACGGTAGAGGAGATGCCTCAAAGAGGATAGCTGACATATTGACAGAGCGATTGCCATAGGAAAGATGACAAAATCGGCGCCAAAAAGGGCCTCAAATGGCCAATTTCGAAGGCTGTTCAGACAAGTCTTATAAGCGGCCAGAGGTGAGGCTCTCTTAACGTGCTTTAAGTGGAGAGGAAAACCATAATGAGCTTCGTTGTAAAGAGCAAAATCCAGGAGTTTGCAAAGAAGAACAATCTGATGGTTGGCTCTGACTTCTATGGTGCACTGGACAAGGAGATCGAGAGGATTCTCAAGGCTGCTGCCAAGAGGTGCACTGAGAACAAGCGGAAGACTTTGAAGGCCTA
>Ga0164318_10000879_pt1 | contig 24992 bp, 22 predicted proteins | sample GuaBasSedimGuay9_FD_113734 | JGI IMG/M metagenome (GOLD analysis project Ga0164318, IMG submission 113734) | Subseafloor sediment microbial communities from Guaymas Basin, Gulf of California, Mexico - Guay9, Core 4571-4, 0-3 cm | ecosystem: Environmental > Aquatic > Marine > Hydrothermal vents...
CCAACCTCCAAGCTGGGATGGGAGTGAGCGTGGGAGTGGGGGTCTCGCTCGGCACAAGCGTTGGCGTTTCGCTAGGGACAGGCGTTTGCGTGGAGGTGGGGGCGTTGGTCGCCTCGGCGGTGGTCGCTGGCGCAGTTTGGCAACCCGCCAAAGGTACGCTAAAAACTACTAAACTAATCAACAGGGTAAAGATAACCTTATTTTTGTCATTCATTGCGCTAATCTCCTCAGATGTTCTACATTCAAACCCTGCTTATTATTTCATTGCCAGTATAGCATAAATATTGTGCTAGACCAACAATTTTTAGCACTCTATCGTTAGTGTGGTTCATTCGTAATTGCTCAAAATATTAGTGGTGCATTGCATCTGTTTTGGATGCGTTGCACCATGAATCTGCCTATCAAAGCCGAGCTGCAACGCACTTTTACAAGTGCAATGCAGTTCTACCACCGTGATTTTGAGCAACTACATTCTTTCTTAGATTTCCTAATTCTCTAACCCCCTAATTCCCCATCCCCTATGGTATGATTGCCAACATGACAGCCCTTACAATCACTAACATCCACAAAACCTATGACAACACCCCAGCTCTGAGGGGTGTCTCTTTCACAGTATCCAAAGGAGAAACAGTTGTTCTCCTTGGCCCCAGCGGATGCGGAAAATCTACTCTATTAGAAATTATAGCCGGGCTTACGGAGCCAGAACAAGGCACTTGCGCCTGGAATGGCGAATCGCTGATGGGCGTTCCAGCGCACAAGCGCGGATTTGGACTCATGTTCCAAGACTACGCCCTTTTCCCACACAAAAACGTGCGCGATAACGTTGCCTTTGGCCTCAAAATGGCCGGCTGGGAAGCGGAGAAATCTAAGCGGCGGGTGGCGGAAGTGCTGGAACTAGTGGGCTTGCCCGAGTGTGGCTCACGGGACGTGACCACCCTCTCAGGGGGAGAGCGGCAAAGGGTGGCCTTGGCGCGTTCCCTGGCTCCCCAGCCGCGATTGCTCATGCTAGATGAACCCCTTGGTTCTCTCGACCGCACCCTGCGAGAACGCCTAATGATGGAATTGCGCGAAATTCTCAGCCAGATGGGGCAAACGGCAATTTATGTCACTCACGACCAGGTAGAGGCCTTCGCGGTAGCCGATAGGGTAGTGGTGCTGAAAGCGGGCACGGTGGCTCAAACCGGGACCCCGCAAGAAATTTACCAACACCCTAATTCTAGTTTTGTGGCTCGTTTTTTGGGATTGACTAACCTGCTCTCTGGCCGGGCGCGGGAAACCCTTACGGGAGCGCTTGTCGCCACCGATTTGGGCGAGTGGGCTGTTCCCCAGCGGGTGAGCGGTGAGGTAATGGTGTTGCTTCGCCCCGACCAGGTGCACCTCGCTCAGGAGTCTGGCCATCACCTGCGGGGTACGCTAATAAAACGCTCTTTCAGCGGAAATACGTATCGGGTGGAGGTAGACGTTCAGGGCACGGCACTGCGCTTTGATTTCCCCGCTTCTACCCCTAACATTCCCCAACCAGGCGAAACCATCATCCTTAGCTTTAACCCCCAAACGGCGTTGCAGGTGGTTGGGCAGCTGGCTACTTTTTAGGTAGTTCAATTGGCAAAGGGGGCATTTTGGGGCCGTCAATGCCCAGGTACTCGGACAGCGCGGCTCGCATGGCGGTACGGTCATCCCAAGGGTATTCGGTTTTGCCGAAGCACATAGACTGCTCGTGCCCTTTTCCGCACGCTAAAACCACATCCCCCGGCTGGGCCAGAGAGAGCGCGAAACGGATAGCGTCCCCTCTATTTGGTACACGCCAAAAGTTTTTATCTTCCTTTCCCCCGTGCAAACGCGCGCCTTCTGCCATTTCTGCCAGGATGCTGTTCAGCGATTCTGTGCGAGGGTCTTCGGCTGTTAGAATGGTGAAATCGGCTAAACTGGCGGAGACTTCGGCCATGAGGCGGCGTTTGGCTTTGTCGCGTAGTCCCGCCGAGCCAAAGACGGCAATCAGCCGTCCCTTGGTCATGGCTCGCCCAGCCTGCAAAGCACGGCGCAAAGCGTTTGGGGTGTGCGCAAAATCTACAATGGCCTGAAAATTTTGCCCTAGGTCTATGCGTTGCATTCGGCCCGGAACGCCTTCTAACGCTTCAATTCCAGCTTGCGCTGCTTTTACGTTAATGCCCATTCCTGCTACTGTGGCCGCCACCGCCGCTAGGCAATTAGATACGTTGTATTCTCCTAGCAGCGAGGTTTTGAAATTGGCGCGAAAGTTCTTTCCTTCAATGCGGAACTTAAGCCCTGAAAGTGAGTGTTGAATTTTTTTGGCCCGCACGTCTGCTTGGGGAGATAATCCGTAGGTGATGGGGTGCAGACCTCGATCTTCAACTAAATCTCGCAAATAGGCGTGGGACTGGTCATCGGCGTTGATGATTGCCGCCTGCGGAGAGTCCTGGAATTTGGGCGTGGTGGCCGTTACCTGAACGAAAAGGCGCCCTTTGGCGCGTTGGTAGGCTTCGTAAGAACCGTGATAGTCGAGATGTTCGTGAGTGATGTTGGTCATGACGCCAACGTCAAAGTAACATTCTCCAACTCTGTTTTGCGCTAATCCGTGCGAGGTGGTTTCTAAGATAACGTGGGTCAGCCCCGCTTCTACCATCTCGGCTAGGTAACGCTGAACGTCAGGAGCTTCTGGCGTGGTGACGTGGAATCCAGTATCGAGCGTTTTTTTGCCAATGATGGCGTTCACGGTGGTAATCATTCCCACTTTGAGTTTGGCCGCCTGCAGAATGTGGTAGATGAGATTAGCGGTGGTGGTTTTGCCATCTGTTCCTGTGACGCCAATTACGGTCAGTTTTCGGGCGGGGAAGTCGTAAAGTGCTGCCGAAAGTACGGCGAGAGCCTGACGAGGGTCTCTTACTCGGAAGTAGGGAGTGGCAATAATGGGAATCTCTCGGCTTGACCGTGTGCCAATGATTGCCGCTGCCCCGTTTTTTACAGCGTCTGGGATGTAGTCGTGCCCATCTACGCTAATGCCAGGTAAGGCCACAAACAAAGCTCCAGGGTGCGCCTGACGTGAGTCAAGAACTATATCGGTGATTTTGGTGTTGGGCATTGTCTCCACGTTAGAAGGGGAGATATACTTAACGAGTTCGGGGAGCAAGATAGAGTGTTTGGGCATTAAGACGCTTCCTTGTGGGAGTGGATAATTTATTAAAGCTTCATAATTTTACCACTGCTTTTTTTGCGTAGTTGGATTTAGACGTGAATATTTAAGTGCGATATTCTTTGGCGGGCGCATGTATTAGTTTAATAGTTCACGTCATTTCAAAGGATAGGCACTCAACGGTTAAGGAGGTGTTGCAATTTTACCTAAAGCCTGACACTTATGGTATTATTCAATTGGAGGTAATTTCAAAAACTTAACCTTTCCCGTGAGTTACTAAAAAGATAATATGGTTTCTAATAATTCTCCCCAAGAAGAACTTCAGAAACTTTTGACGCTAGCAAATGGTATTGAGACACAAATTTCAGCTCTTCCATTTACTGTGCCAAGAGGTGTTCCCAGTGGTTTTTTCCATTTGAAGAGAGATTTAAAGGCTTTAGAAAGAAGTATTGATAAGCTAGAAGCTGAACGCCAAGACCTGCTTGGTTTGGCGGATATTGGCAAAGTCATTAACTCTTCTTTGAAGCTAGATGATGTTTTGCGTATTGTAATGGACACTCTCATCCGCATTACAGAGGCTGAACGTGGTTTTCTCATGTTGCGAGACCAAGAAACAGATGAGCTTACCACCAGGATAGCGCGAAACTGGGAGCAGGAATCAATCGCGTCAAATGAATTCGCTGTCAGCCAAACTGTTATTAATCGGGTGGCCGAACAAGGGGAGCCAATTTTAACGACCAATGCTCAAGAGGATGCCCGTTTTGATAGCCAAGAAAGTATTATTGCTTATAAACTGCGCTCTATTTTATGTGTCCCGCTCAAAGTAAAAGATAGGCTCACGGGAGTTATTTACGCAGATAATCGCATTCAAACGGGGCTTTTCACCGAATCAGATCTTGCTCTTTTATTGGCATTTGCGAATCAGGCAGCCGTAGCAATTGAGAACGCGCGGCTTTTTGAATCTGTACAGCAGACTTTGGCAGAAGTCACTGAATTGAAGAATTTGATGGATAACGTATTTGCTTCTATTGCTAGTGGCGTTATTACCACCAATGTTCAAGAGCAGATAACTCTTTGCAATAAGGCAACTGAGAATATTCTAGAAATACAATCTTCAGATGTGGTTGGAAGTAAAGTAGATGACGCTTTTCCATCTTTGGGAGATAAGTTGTTGCCTGCGCTAAACTCAGTTAGCGAAAAAAATCGCTCGGTGATAGGTATGGAAATTTCAGCTGATCTTCTTTCTCAAAAGCGTGTAGACTTATCTTTGAATATTTCTCCCCTGAAAGACGCCCAGGAAAATACGCAAGGGGTGGCAATTGTACTGGATGATCTAACGGAAAAGAAAAAACTTGAAGCTCAACGCAGGTTGTTCGAGCGGATGGTTTCCCCGGCGGTTATCAATCAACTAGACCCTGACGAATTGCAGTTGGGGGGCAAGCGGAGTAATATCACCACCCTTTTCGCCGATATTCGCGGCTTTACGCACTTTAGCGAAAATCTTGCCCCTGAAGATTTAGTGTCGGTGCTCAATCGCTATTTGGCTGCCGCCGCGGACGCTATTTTGCTAGAAGAGGGAACAATTGATAAATTCTTGGGCGATGCGGTTATGGCGTGGTTTAACGCTCCTATGCTTCAGGTAGACCACAAATTGAGGGCTGTGCGTGCGGCTATTGGGATTCGCCAAACTATTAGCAACTTGCACAAAAAACTTCCTCAACAATATCATCTGGATTTCGGCGTTGGAATCCATACCGGAGACGCAGTTTTAGGCGTAATAGGAACTGAAAAACGAATTGAGTATACCGCCATTGGCGATAGTGTAAATACTGCAAAACGCATCCAAGAAAATTCTGCTCCAAACCAAATTCTAATTAGCGCAGTGACTTACGCTGAAATAAGTTCTCAAGTGATAGCGCGCCCTACTGCCCCCATCCACGCGAAAGGGAAAAGCCATCCCATAGAGGTGTATGAAGTTATTAGTTTGCGATAAAAATGGAAGAATGAAAACAAAAACGCCCCATAAATCTGGGGCGTTTTTTGTTTAAGGGATGTATGGGATTCATTTGGCTCAGAACCCGCGAAGCTTCGCATTACTTTTTGTCGCACTTCACTCATCACGCAAAATTGCTTCCTGGTATTTGTTCGCGAATAAAGCAGGAGTACCGCCAGTATGCCAAAAAAGGACAGTTTCTTCCGCACCGAAAAATCCTTTGCGAATAAGATCAATAAGACCGGCAGCGGCTCGCCCAGTATAAACAGGGTCTAGCAAAATGCCCTCTTTTTTAGCGAAAAGGTGGATTGCTTCCCGCTCTGGAGTTCCCATTACGCCGTAACCTGCGCCTGTGTAATCGGCGTTGACGAGTATATCGTTGGGGGAAAAAGCCATTTTCTGGCCGAGGATCTCTGTCACTTCGGATGCTAGTTCGGCTACTCGGGATTGCAGAACGTCTTTCGGCTCATCTACGCTAATGCCCAGAATGTTGCTTTCCAAACCAAACAGGCTGGCACCCGCCACTAGTCCGGCTTGCGTCCCTCCCGAAGAAGAGGCAAATACTATCCAATCGGGTTGTTTGGGGAGCTGTCCCAACAATTCTTGAACGGCAAGAGCATAAGCGGCTGCGCCCACCTTACTTGACCCACCATAGGGGATGAGGAAAGGCTTGCGTCCGGCCTCTTCGATCTCTTTGAAAACCTTTTGGATAGTTTGAGCGCGATTTTCGGGCGTTGTCCAGACAATTTCTGCTCCCACTAACCTATCCAAGAAAAGATTTGCTGAAGCCGTTTCTGGTTCTTGACCTGCCAAAACGAGCGTGCAGTCAAACCCAAAACGCGCCGCCGCAGAGGCGGTTTGCCGGCAGTGATTGGATTGCCCCGCCCCGGTCGTGATGAGCGTGCGTGCTCCCGCGTCTCTGGCCTGTGCCAAAAGATATTCCAACTTACGGGTTTTATTGCCTCCAAAAACTAAGCCTGTTTGGTCATCGCGTTTGACCAAAAGGCGAGGCCCGCCAAGCGCATTTGAGAGAATTGGCAATTTATCAATATGGGTTGGTAAGTGAGCAATATGAATTTTAGAGAGCATTTAGCACCGCCTTTTATGCTTTAGAATGAGATTAAGTTTTTCTGAGCAGTAACCCTGAGCGTTAATAGGACAGGTATTACCAACAACGATACACCAATTATATGGCCGAGCAGGTGATTGTGAAGCAAAGCTGGAACCCAAACTCGAATTGTCTCGTAGTAGGGAATGATTAGTAAAGAAGCCATTGAAAATACTAAGCCAGCGCGCATGGGACGTGTTTTTGGAATAAGAAGCGCGGCAAAGGGCAAAAACCAGAGCAAATACCAGGCATGGAATGTTGATACTCCTATTAAGACGTACCAAAAAAGGACATAGAACGAAGAAAGAAAAACCCTAGCGATGATAGTTTCAGCGTCAGAAGCGTTTTTGCAATCCTTATTGCGGGCGGTTTGCTGCCATACACGCCAGAGATTCCAGAGATAAATTCCGCCCAAAATAGCGTAAATGATGCCTTGAGCGTAGTCAAAGGCGGCGTTAGTGCCAACTTTGGCGCGTAGAGCCAATATTAATAAAGCCATCACAGAACGTCCAGCGGATTTTCCCGAATATAAAACTGCCCATTGATCCAATCCCGGCCAATAGGGATACATTGCCAAAAATATCAACAGCAAGCTCACAAGGCCGTAAATTACAAAAGATAATATCTGGCGAGACCATTTAATTTTCCGCGCGGCTACCGCCAACAAAAAGAAAGGCAATATGAGCAAGGGAATGAACTTTATTAAAATGGCTGCGGTAAATGCCGCCACAAAAAATATAGAGTACGCTGCGCTGCGTTTGGTTTCCCCGCCAAGCAAAAGTTTTATAAATGCCCAAACGGCTAGTAACAACAAGAGCATCATCGTAATATCGTTATGGGCATTTTGAGCGCTTTCTAGCAATACTAAAGGATTCCAGGCGAAGAACGCGGCTCCCGCCAAGGCCCAGCGCGGGCGAATTAAGAGAAGAATCCGATACAGCAGCCAAACGCTTCCTATATATGCCAAAACGCCAAGAACTTTTAGCACAAAAAGGTGCGCTAAATATTCACCCCCGCTCAGGTGGTACGTTCCCAGTGATAGCCATTCCCAGACTGGCCCGTAAGGAGAAGCGGTATCTATCCACTCTCCGGCTAGACCAAGCCAAGGGTCCGAGGAGGGCCAATCGCTTGGGGATACAGAGAGGGGCATCAAGTCGTAAAGCGCCCATCCCCGTGATTGAATGGCATATACAAACATATCAATAGCGGTTTGCGGATAAGAGAACGCTAATGTGAAAGCAAAGAGAATCCCCCCGCCAAAAATGAAACGGATGCTGTTTTTCTCTCCTGTCGCCAATTTCAAAAAGAGCGTGTAGAAAGCGAAAAGCGCAAGAATGCCAACTACATAGGCTATGAACCCAAACGCTGAGTAGCGCGTGAGTTTTGCGTAATCTACTGGCGGGATGGTAGCGTAATGCCGCGCTAACGGGAACGCCAGTGTGAAGGCTAAATAAATCAATCCGCTTGCGATGAGGCAGAACCATAAGCGCGTGTTCACAGACTGGTTATGCCAAAAGGAGGTGATTTTTGTAGGCGGTTTCATATTGCCAATTATGTTAGCACAAAGTTGGGTTGATGATAACGCCTGAGCGCGTTTCATCGCTTCATGATATACTTTCACCATGTCTTTAGGATTACTAACTCTCCACATTCAAATTTCTGGTTGCTCCTCGCTCAAAGAAAAACGCGGACGTCTCAAGCCGCTCTTGGCTCGCTTGCACCGCGAGTTTAACGTCTCAGTTGCCGAGTTAGATTATCAAGACAGTTGGCAAAACGCTCTCATTGGGTGCAGCCTTATTAGCAGTGACCACAACCACACGCAACGCTCGCTTCAAAAGATTATCCATTGGATTGAAAAACACCGCCCCGACTTATACATCATTGAAGAGAAAATTGAAATTCTTTGATTTAAGCGGGGAGATACAGTCGCATCCCTAGCCGTGACGCTGGGGAATGGCAATTTGCCATTAACGAGCGATTCCCACTCTCGCGGCGATTTCGTGTGTAGTTCGGGCGTGATGCCATAGTGAGCGTATATCTCCTCCCCAGCCCTCAACTTTGCGCTCTCGTTCCAACAAAAAAGCCGATTCAATATCGAACCGGCTTTCGCTATTTTATATCTTAAACGAAACTTATTGCAAATGTAATACCGTTTTTCCATCGCTCCATAATTCCTCTAAGCGATAGAAATCACGGCGGTCGGGCGAAAAAACGTGGAGAATCAAGTCGCCGTAATCGGCTAGCATCCATCCTGCTTGCGCTTCTCCCTCAATTCTGGGATTGACGCCATATTCTTTTTTAATTTCTCTCTTGACAGTTTTGATCAACGCTTGTACCTGGCGGACACTGCTCCCCGTGCAGATGATGAAATACTCCGATAGGGTACTAACTTCACGTATGTCCAGAAAAAGAATGTCTTCCCCTTGTTTTTCATCTAAAATATCTACAATTTTGTGTGCTAATTCTAAAGTATCCAGAAGAACCTCTCTTTTTATAAGTTACTTAATTTGTAATTACTCAGCCCACCTTTGAAATGTCACTGCTTCGGGGTATTTTTTGCCCCGAAGCAGTCTTCCAGATGCTCTGGGAGATTGCTTCAGCGGGAAAACACCGCTTCGCAATGACATGCCTGAGTAGTCACCTTAATTTTTGACAACTAATTTCATTTCTCTAAAACAAATTTCCAGGTCAACGACTTTATTAAACCACAACTTGACCATTATCTTCAGCTAATTTGGCGGTAAATAATCGTGTGTAAGTTGGCCCATCGGAGCGCAAATCGCTGCGATAAACGTGAACCGCATCTACACGGGCCGCGCCCAAATAGCCAACGCTAAAATTATGCAGCACATCGCCTACTTTGCGAATATCTTTTCCAGAAGTTTTCCGCGAGACACGGCCCAAAGTGAGGTGAGGTGTGAAATCGTATTTGTCGCGTTCGTAGCCCAGGCGGGCTACCCCAGTCTCTATGCCGCGCCGCAGGTCATCAAGTTCGGAGGGTGCTTCTACTCCAATCCAAATTACGCGGGGGTGATGTGTCTTGGGAAAGGCTCCTATACCGCCAATACCTATTTCCATGGTGTGCCGCTTGGCTGCCTCCGAAGCGACAATCTTTTTGACGATTTCCAGATTCTTTGAGGAAATATCGCCTAAAAACTTTAATGTCAGGTGTATTTTATCTGAATCTACCCAACGCACAAGCGCGGCAGGAAGTTGTTCTTGGAGGTTAGAGATTACTTGTTCTAAGGAATCTCGCACATCGGCGGGTAAATTGATGGCTATGAAAGCGCGAATAATATCCTGGGCCATAAAAACTCACTTCTAGTTAGATGATTTTAGAGAATCGGCGATAAAAATATTGAGCAATTCAACGAAAACGGAAATTCGGGAAGAACATGTTTGCTTAACTATCAGTACTTTGGGCAGAATTTAAATCTTGGAGTTAGCTAGCGCCTCGGCGACTGCATTACGCAGATCTTGGTAAGCAACCGGCTTTGTCAAATATATTGTTGCCCCAGCGTTTAGACCAGCTTCAATGTCTCCTGGAAGGCTTTTAGCAGAGACTACAACAGTTGGAATATGCTTGAGTTTTTCGTTGCTCCTCATCCATGCCAAAATGTCTAAACCTGAAAAATCGGGCATCATAATATCTGTAACAACTACATCGGGGATATTTTGCTCAATAAGTTCTTTAGCGGTTTCACCCTTGTACGATTTCAGAACCGCATAGCCTTCTAGGCGCATCATTTCGGCAAACATTTCTGCGGTATCTGGTTCATCTTCTATGATTGCTATTGTAATTTGGGTGTCATTCATAGCCACCTCTCTATAAATAAAATTGCTAGAAATCTTAGGGTGTGTGGAAATGTGTATTTCGATAAATACATTAACAGTATTGTACTATATTAATCGCACAGAGAGCAAATTTCGGTTATTCACCGTTATCATTGTGCCTTAGCAAAATTTGGTAATCATCTGGGGTATCCACATCTAGGTTGGGAATAGCTTCAGGCCAGCGAATCAGGAGTGGGGGATAGCGTTTGAAAAGCGCTCTTCCGCCCTGGTCGCCGGTGATTGTTTCAAAGTCGGGAAAAGTTACCTTGTCAAACAGCACGGGGTTAGTAAGCTGGCCGTTTACCTGGGGAGCTATTAGAGGGGCGTTAGTTTTTTGGTGGGTTTCTACCAGTGAGCGAAGCAATTCGCTTGGAATGTGGGGTTGATCCGCTAAAAGGAAAATGCTTGCGCCGCATTGAGGGGGCAAGGCTCGCAAGCCAGCTTTTACTGACGTGCTTTGCCCCTTTTGCCAATGGGGGTTATGGATAATCTCTACTGGCAAATTTGCTACCGCCTGGCTTACCTCGGAGTGCCACGCCCCGGTCACTACTATTACTGGAGAAAGCCCAGCCTCAAGCGCGGTGTTGGCTATTACGTGTACAAAGGGTTGCCCGTTCCAATTTAGTAATTGCTTTGCTTCTCCGTAACGCCGCGCCCCGCCTGCGGCAAGCACCACGGCAGCTACTGATCCAAACGGTGAAGAATGACTTCCTTTTTTTTGCGGCATGGCAGTTGTTCCTGTTGTGGTTCGGTTGTGAATTTGCGGGGTTTGCCCAGTGATTTTACTATTTTTCATGAGTATTAAATTTCTAGCCACATGACACTTATGCTGAAAGACTTTTTTCGGACACGGATAAACACGGAAAATGCGGATTTTTCTGTGAAAAAACAAAAAAGAATCGTATCATCTCAATATTTTGGGGTGAGGCTAAGACCTCCGAGGTTTTTGTAGTGCAAACCTCGGAGGTCTTGTCCCTGTTTATTGAGAAGATACAAAGAATCCGTGAAAATCAGTGTCAATCCGTGTCCAAATTAAAACTGTCGGGTAGCTAGTTAAATTTTAGCATGAGGATGGAATAAGGGCTACTTAAACGAAAACTGCCCCCGATTGGGAGCAGTAATGCTAAACAGTGGGCGGAACAGGACTCGAACCTGCGACCTCCTCCGTGTAAGAGAGGCGCTCTAACCAACTGAGCTATCCGCCCCAAGCTTTCGCATTGTAACCCACATGCCTGAATTCTGGAAGGGAGGAAATGGTAAATGGTATGCGAGACGTGAAAAATTTGCCTTCGGCGTGTGTCCAATTTGCACTTCGTATTTCGCAAAATGTGATACACTTTATAAACAAGTTTACGGGAGTATTTCATGCGTTTGATTCGTTACCAAACCTCAGATCACGAAAAACACATCGGTTGGATGTTGGACGATAAAGTTGGCCCTATTCGGGGAGATGTTTTCGATGGGTACCAGCGAGAGGAGGCGACCATTCCTTTGGAACTGGTGCGGCTTTTGTCACCTGTTCAACCCAGTAAGATCATTGCTGTCGCCCGAAATTACGCCGCGCACGCAGCAGAGAACAACGCTGAAGTGCCTGAAATACCTGTCCTGTTTTTTAAACCTCCCTCCGCAGTTATTGGCCCGGGAGAGGCTATCCGCATCCCGCCCCAGACACAGCAAATGGAGCATGAAGCTGGGTTAGCCGTTGTGATTGGGAAAGAGGGGCGGTGGATTGATTTGGACAAGGTGAACGAACACATTCTAGGTTATACTATCGCCAACGATGTCACGGCCCGTGACCTCCAACACAGCGATTTGCTATGGACACGCGCGAAAGGGTTTGATACCTTTGCTCCTCTTGGCCCGTGGATTGAAACAAATTTCGACCCCACTGATGCTATGATCACTTGTTACGTAAATGGCGTCATGCGACAAATGGCATCCACTCGTGATATGGTATTCACTGTAAAAAAGATAATTGCTTTCATTTCTTCGGTCATGACCCTTTGCCCAGGAGATGTTATTCTTACTGGTACCCCAGAAGGCGTAGGGCCACTTGAAGATGGTGACGAGGTGGCAATTAAGATAGAAGGCATTGGCACACTCACAAACGCTGTTAAAGCATTAGAGTAACTTACTATGGCGATAGATATTCACACTGGTATTCAAACCGCTCTTGTTTTAGCTGTAATTGCTATCATCTTGAGCATAGTTTTTGGCATACGCTCTCTTGTGGCTGGCAAAAAAATACAATTCTTCCGAATGCGGCATAGGCACATTACCCGAGGCTGGCGTCTGATTTCTCTTGCGTTTTTATGGGGAGCCATAGGCGTGGTTTTATATTTCTACGGCGAGCCAGTCGCTTATCATTTTATTCCCCCTTCTGCGACAGTGCCGCCCAGTTTTACGCCTTCTATTACGCCCACCATCACACTTACGCCCACCATCACGCTTACCCCTACAATTACCAACACACCTTCCGAATCCTATACTCCGACCATTACATTTACTCCGCATGTTCCCTTGGCTGTGGAGGCGCAATTTGAAGGTGAACTCACTCCGCCCGCAGACGCGGTTTTTAGCTCACTTGAATTCACCAACGAAGGTCTAGACGCCCTTCATCGCCCTATACGTCCCAACACCATTTTCCAGAATCCCGTGGGGCACATGTACGCCGCTTATAGCTACGACAAGATGAAAGACGGCGTGCAGTGGACATCAATATGGTACCGAAATGGGGAACTTGTTCATTATGAGACTAAACCATGGATTGGCGGTTCAGGAGGGGTAGATTATACGGATTGGGCTCCAGATGCCGCGGAGTGGTTGCCGGGAATATACGAAGTGCAAATTTTCATTGGTACTGACTGGAAAAAAGCGGGGTTTTTCACGGTTGAGGGTGTTCCGCCTACCCCCACGATGACTCCCACTCCCACGCGAACACCATCACTCACCCCCAGCGCTACTCTTACCCTCACGCTAATACCAACCGATACGCCTACTCCCAGCCGAACACCTTTGCCTACCGCAACCGAAAGTCCCTAGCTTTTGCTTCTTAGTGCCTTTGCAATTTTGGCCGCTACACGAGCATTGTTAAGCAATAAACTCAGATTGGCTTTTAGGCTGGCTTCTCCGGTTAATTCGCTAACTCTGCTTAATAAGAATGGGGTTACTTGCTGGCCTCTAACGTGCTGGCTTTGTGCTTCGTCCATAGCTTGGGCAATGGCTTCTTCCATGATTGCTTCGGGAAGAGCATCTTGTTCGGGAGGGGGAACCACCACTAATACAGCACTTCGTGCTCCCATTTTCCAATGCGCTTTGGCTATGCTGGTTACTTCTTCTGTGCTATCCGCGCGTACACTAACCGGAAGTCCGCTGGTGCGGGCGTAAAAGGCTGGGAATTCATCTGTTTTATAGCCTATCACCGGAATGGCCATGGTTTCTAAGTATTCCAATGTTGCGGGCAAATCTAAAATTGATTTTGCGCCGGCGCAGACTACTATGGCTGGAGTTTGCCCCAACGTGGGCAAATCCGCTGAAATGTCAAAAGGAGCATCGCGGTGCACGCCTCCAATCCCACCCGTAGCGAAGACGCGGATGCCAGCTTGTGGCAAAACTGTCAGCGTCCCGGCAACGGTGGTGCCCCCGTTTAGGCCTTTGGCTATCGCTCCCGCAAAATCTCGCCGGCTGATTTTGAGAGGTTGTTTCGCTTCAGCTAGCTTGTGCAATTGCTTGGGTTTTAGGCCAATACAAACTTTCCCTTCTAGTACGCCCACTGTGGCTGGAACCGCTCCTTGATCTCTGACTTGTTTCTCCATGTTTTGCGCCAATTCTAGGTTTACGGGGTACGGCAATCCATGTGTGACAACGGCTGTTTCTAAGGCGACAATGGGGTTCTTTTTGTGTTTTGCTTGTTTTATTTCTTTGGAATAGAATAAGGTTTTCAAGTTACGCTCCAGGGTTATTTATGCAGGATATATTGACATCCAGGGATCAAAATTTTCTATTAATTGCCCTAGGATATTTATTAATCTTTGAAGGTCGGCATCTGGTATGAAAGGTGTTATGTCAGGCGTTTTTTGGTCTCGAATGATTTTTTGCGCCATCAATAAATGGTTTTGATAGTCTAACAATAAGCGCATGGCAATATAAGGGGCGGCCATTTCTTCTTCGCGGTAGTTCTTGAATTTTTTGATGGGAACATCTTGTATTAGATCGCATAATCCTTCTCGGCGGGATTTGCGAGCAATTCCTTTTAGAACTGGCTTCTTACCTAGGGTTAGGTTTTCATGAGTGATTTTCCAGGCTTCTCTGTGGCGCTCTTCTAATGATTCGGCGGGAAAATACCATGTGCCCACGTTTATCCATTGAATTTCTACGGGGAATTTATCAAGATCAAAAAATAACTTTGTAACATCATCTCGTGTATGAGGTGGAGGAACACCAGCGACACTAATGGGGCTTAACTCAATTCCTCCTTGTTGAATGGCAAGTTCGCGTAATGATTCTTCATTTTGCTTAATGAGCGTTCTGTCTGGGGAGCTGATTACGGCAAAAAGCTCGGTAAATGTACGCGCTAAAAGTCTGACACGTAATTGGAATTGCACCAGGTTTATGAGGCGCATCCCCACAGTGTGCCCCCAGTTATAAACCAAGTTGTGAATTGCTTCTGGGTCAAATACGATTGGATTTTCAATAGTGGGTGTTTGATCACCCCGACAGACATTATAGCGAACTTCAATATTGCGCATGCCGAGAGGAATTCCCTCTCGGGTTTTATGGTCAAGAGAGATGTTCATGTATTGGTCGCTCGTGGGGAGCGTTATCCGCAGCCGTTCAAAGGGGAAGAGATGAAAGAACCCCCGTTGCCTATTAGAGGTTCGATCGACTAAGGTGGGGGTGCCGTCAGTTGTTTCTACTATCGCAACGGCGTCATAGTCTACTTGCATATGGCCAGGGCCGCCTACTCGCGCGGCGAATTTGTTTGCATCTTTGGGTACTACAGCTCCATCTCGAATACGTATTGTCTCATAGCGGCTTCCAAGCGCGTATTGCAAAAGAAATCGCCTGGCGGCGGGGACGTCATCTAGCTCGTAAACGTAATTGACGTACAAAGCGGATATTTGAAATGCTATCCAAAAAGTCGAAGCAACGATTGTCGCCCATTGAAGAACGGCGGGAGCAAAAAGCCACCGGAACGGTTTCCCCATGTATTCAGGCTCAAAAAGGATCAATGTGTCGGGGTCAACGGTTTCAGTTGTTCCTGTGTTTTTTTGTATTTTGGCTGTTTCTGTAATTAATATTTGATAACGATAAAACCAGTCTTCTGGTGTTCCTTGAAATAGGTTTTCTTTATCCAAGCTGATTTCTAGGTATTTATTTGGCTCTATACCTTCTTTAGGTATCAAGGCGCGTTCTGGACAGTCTGGGCATCCTGTTTCCATGGGGAATGCTTTGGCAACTAGCCTGTATATTGAAGAATTTACGTATGTTTGCAGCGATTGAGTTTGCAGGTGAGCATCTTTTTCTGAATTTGTTGCGGCAATGTGAAATGCGTACCCAGCCCAAAGAACAGCGAGCAGCAATATCAGTACCCAGCGTCTGAAAACGCCTAGAATCTTATCACTTCTTCTACATTCCATGAACTTGATAATCCAGGAGCTGAGAAGCTCTCTAAGATTATTTAAGTCTATTATTATGGAATTTAAAAAATCTTTTAGGCCCATATTAAACAAGCTCACTATTTAGCCAATTTAGCCAACCGATGATCTCTACAATTTCTTGTTCTTCATTTTCTAAAACGCGCTGTAATTCAGTATCAGAAATGCAAAGTTTTCTTGTGGCATCTAGGAGAGAAGAAAGAACTATCATCATCTGAACAGAATTTTCTTTTTCGCTTAAATCATCAGGTAAATTCGGTAAGACTTCCTTGAGAATGTTATCTACGTAAGTTGATAAAGCCTGGATGTGCCCTTTTCGCTGCATGTATTTTCGTTTCCGATCGATAAATTTTCGTTCGTCTTCTGCACGCCATTTCCAGAAAGAGAACCATTTTTCGACTTGAGTTTGTTCCACATCAGGTGGAAGCTGGGGATTCCGGATAGGAGAAAACAGCACCTTAATTCCCCAACTGCGTAAAAGGTGATATTCGCGGCTAGGCTCGTGCCGCCTGACGATATTTCCGTAAGCGTCTAATAAGACGTCGTGGGATTGAGTTAAGCGGGCTTTAACGCGCTCTCGGATAACTTCTAATGCCGTCATCCCTGCGAAATCGTGCCCTTCTGGGAGGTTACTAAAAAGTTCGTTGAGGGTGAATTTCCTTAAATATTCTCGCCACAGATTAACCACAAAATAGCCAGGGAGATTATTCCAGGAGATATGCCGTCCTTGCTCAAGCGGATCTTTTATTTTGCTGTTCACTGCCTCGGCGTTTACTGCTCTGCGGACAGCTACTGGATTGTATTTGAAAGCGCTGTTAGATTTTAAGTCATCTTTGGGGCCAATGTCAGTGGCACGAATTGGTAACCCATCATCGAGTTTGAAACCCACTAACATGGTGGCTAGTACCTCAACTCCATCTCGCGTGTAACCACTTACCCCCTTGCGGCGGTTAACTCTTGCTTGATACTCTGTGTCGGTTTCCTTTTTCCCTTGAGGAGCAAACGGGTCTTCATCTGGGAGAGGCCGAACGGGAGGGAAACTGACTTGGCGGCCCAGCGTTACCATCCCCGCTAAATACTCTCTTTTGGGGATGAACGTTAGGCCAGGCCCAACCGTGCGCGTGAGTTGGCTAGATGTTCTCAGTTGCGCGCCGCTGGCCGCGTCCAATATTAATACCCCCGGCTTTAGGGTAGCGGGATGTCGCCAATTATTGGCATTTCGACTGTTATCGTCCAATTCCCCGTTTTTCACCCAAAGCGCTTGTCCATGGCTTCCGAACATAAACAATATTAGCCGTACCCAAGCTTGGAAACGTTCCTTTAGCCCTCTAACGGGTAAAACAAAACCTGAAAAAAGTCCTAAAAATAAAAAAATGAGACCTATCACTAAAGCCACAAAAAAAACAAGAGCTATAAATAGCCTCACCTTCCACGATGATTCAGCTGCTCCACTCCAAATGTCTTCTATAATTAGATACTGGGCTAAAACTATACAGCCTACCAGGAGGATACGTAAGATAGTGTTTTTACGCCAGAATTGCAGGAGATTTTCCATAACAAAACTCTAATACCGAGAGCGGATTGTGCGTAAAGAGGGGCGAAAGAGCTTTACTTGAAGACTGTCACGTTTGAAGTATAATTAAGTTTGCCTGAAATTACAAGTGTAAATAGCATTTCCAGCTTTTATTTACCACCGCTTCCAGGCATCGAATGCAGCTTTCGCCGCCAGCAGCAAATTTGATGCGCTGCCAAAAACTAACGCCATGGGCTGCTAAACCACATTACCAAAATTTACGCGGGGAGAAAATATGGGATTACACATCAGCGCGATTATCCTTACTGAATGGCTATTCATTGCTGGCTGGTTTAGTGAAAATTCTCTCTATAATTGGGGAGCATTAGCCGTAGTTATCATATGGGGAATAAGCTGGCAAAGAGACAAACCACGTTGGCCCGGCAATAGATTTATCCAAGTTTCTATTTATATTGGTTTTGGCATCTTTACAGTGTTGGTATTCTTCCTCACGAAAGCTTTGCTCGCTTTTCTGGCAGCAAGCTTAATATTCGTTTTCATGTTTACAGATTTATCTAAATTAACATCACAATAACTAGTAAAGGAAAAAATTCTATGTATGATTTCCCTGGAAAAGGTAAAGTTGCCGTACTAAAAACCACCCCTGAGACCGTTTTAGAGGACACTCACCGCCTAATGAAACTAGCCGGCGTGGAAGAAGCTCTTCCCAAAGATGTCCAAACTGGCCTGAAAATTAACATCTCCTGGCAGACTTGGTACCCGGCCTGTTCCACCACTCCCTGGCAGTTGGAGGGCGTCATCCAAAGCCTGCAAAAGCTGGGCTACAACGACTTGGTCGGCGTGCACAACGACACCGTTGTTGTGGACACCTCCGATGGCGAACGCAACAATAAACACAAATTCGTCACCGACAAATATGATGTTCCCTGCCTCTATCTCTACAACCAAGATTTCGAATGGGTTGAATTTTACCCCAAAAAGCATAAATACTTGGTTTTGGATAAAGTTTACCCTGACGGAGTCTTCATCCCCAAGGCTTTACTGGGGATGAACATCATCCAACTCCCCACCGTGAAAACTCACGTTTTCACTACCATCACTGGGGCAATGAAAAACGCTTTTGGCGGATTGCTGCATCGCGACCGGCACTGGACTCATGCCGTGATTCATGACACCGTCGTTGACCTCCTAGCCGTCCAGCAAGAGATCCACCCTGGCGTTTTCGCCGTTATGGATGGCACCTTCGCAGGGGATGGCCCCGGTCCCCGCGCCATGCGTTGGCATGAAAAGGACATCATCCTCGCTTCCGCCGACCAAGTTGCCATCGATGCTGTTTCCGCCAAGCTCCAAGGCTTTGACCACATGAGTTTGCGTTTCATTCGCCTGGCCCACGAACACGGATTGGGAATCGGCAACCCGCGCGACATTAAAATAGTTGGCTATGACATTGAGGAAGAAAAACCCTGGAACTTTGAGCAAACCGATACATTCGCCAGTCGAGGGCAAAAAGCCATTTACCACGGCCCCCTCAAGCCCCTAGAAAAAGTATTACTTCGCAGTCCCATAACGCCTTGGTCATATTTCGCGAGTAATTTCTACCATAACGTTTACTGGTATCCCTTTGTGGGCCGGCCCCGCGTAGAAGAAGCTTTAAAAACCAAATGGGGGCAAAAGTTCAAAAATTATGGTAACGGAGAAGTAGTCTTACCCGGCATGGAAACTAAAACTGTTCTCCAAGCAGTGGTGGGCCTGACCATTTTAGCCGCTGCTATAGCGGGAATAGGACAGTTGATGACAGGAAAACATAGGCAGGAAGCTGAAGACTGAAGACGTAAATCCCGCATTTAAAACTTCAAAAGCCAGGCCTCCTCGCGGAAACCTGGCTTTTTGATTAACTACTAAACTATTCAACTACCCAACTAAACAATTACATGAACTACTCCGCCCGCTTGCGGCGGGGTAATTTGTTGCAGATACTCCAAAAAAAGTCTTAGATAATTTCAACGGGCGATTATCTTTTCAGCCAACAAGTAAACCCTAGAACCCAAATCATTAGGCCACCTATCATTCGGGCGTGTATCTAAGTCACGTGCTCGTTGGATAGCCTGCTCAACGGATGGAAGAAATTGATCAACATCTAAATTGCTCTTGTTGTATTCCCCAAGTATATTGAGCAATTCCATACCCAAACGTTTACGTTCTCTTCCAACTCTAGGGTTCTCCAAAAATTCATTTAAAGTTTCCTGAGAATACTCGTCCAATGGCCTCAAATGCAACAACAACCACAATTCAAAACAAGGGTTACTGACAGCCAATTCGTAACCTTTTTGATGACATTCTTGGGCAATTTCAGCTAATTTCGCATCTCCCCAGCGGTCTACATCAATCACCAGCCAAAATTCATCGTCAGATTTCAGATCGGGATACTCATCTATAAAACCATCTAGTTCCCAAATCACTCGCTCAGGCGAAGAAGCCGTAACATCCTCTCTTTCCAGAGGGTAAACCTTGACTTTAGAATTGGTATAATGAGAAGCTAAAGCCCTGAAATATTGTGGCTCGGTATGCGCACCTTCAGAAGCTATAACAATCAATCTAGCGTCTCGTACTCCACTTAGACGCGAGCGGGGCTTAAACTTTCTTGGCATTTACTCCTCCTCTTGTGTAGCAAATGACATATTTCCAAGAATTGGAATAGCTCCATATCGCCCCGCCATATAGCCTTTTTCTATGTCTTTATCGTTACGAGGTGCATACTCTTCTAAGGAATAAACATGTGAAGCACCTTTCTTGTCTTTTTCCACAAACCAGACTTCATCACGCCGTAATAAATCTTGATCTAGTAAATGGGATGCGTGCGTAGTGGCAATAAGCTGACTTTCTGGAACTTCATTTTCTAAAAATAACTTAACCAACCTATGACTAAGAACAGGATGAAGACTGCGATCTAGTTCGTCTACGACATATACCTTATCCTCATTGTTAGGATTTGCCAAACCGGGTAATAAATCTAATAACCGGCGTGTGCCATCAGATTCTTCTGCCATGCCCAACAAAATCTCTTGTTCGGAATCAGACATTTGATGACGAAGAGTAAGCTTTTTGGCTTTTAGTTCTTCATCAACAATCTCGGCCAAATACCGTTCATCTTGAGGATCGCCAAAGAAAACCATTTTGCTATCGTCATCATTTTTATCTCTTTCTTGAAGCGACTTTAATAGTATATTTATCACATCTTCAGGAAATTCTTTTTCGGGATCAACTTCACTTAACTCAAAGCCACAAATTCCTGTCCCGAGTTGCTCTAAATAATTGATGAGCATATTTGCTAAGTCTTGGTCAGTTCCAATTGTGGCTAGCGGTATAAATTTTGAAGCAGGGAAAATAATGATTAATTTTTCTCTGAACCATTTATAAACATCATCAAAATGCATAATGTTGCGCTCTAAGCTCTCTGTAAGAAACAATTGATTTGGCCTTGTTCCCATTGCTACAAGATCAAAGAGATCTTTTTCTTTTTCGTTTTTAAAATCAATTTTGCCAAACTCTATGGACGTTTCTCCAGAAGACCCCGTTGCCCGTTCAAACAACATTGTTTCTGTAGTTTTCCTAATCTCATATAACCATTCTTCATAAATACGCTGGCGATTTAATTCGAAACCATATATATAGCAACGCTCACCTGCTTTAAATTCAAATTCAAATTTAGATGGGGTATTTACTGTTTCTTCTTTAAGTTTAAACCGAGTACGCGGAATTGATTCTTTAACGTGAGTTCCTTCCACAATCAATTCTTGCGCGAAAGCCATGGCTTTTACTATATTGGACTTTCCAGAGGCATTGGCTCCATAAATGATTGCAGATCGAAGAATATCGATATCATGTCGTCCTTCACTTTTCGTCACATGCCCCGGATGCTTACGCGTCTTGCCTGGGATCATTGACAATTCAACTTCTTCATCAAACGATAGAAAATTACTAACATGAAAACGAATTAACATTTTTTATCTCTCCTTATGCGGGAAATTATCTCGCGTGTATAGCATATTATGAGTCTAACATAAGATAATCTAGCTGTCAACGAGATTTTTTCTCAGTATACGCCAAAAAATGATAACTAAAACCTCAAAAGCCAGGCCTCCTCGCGGAAACCTGGCTTTTTGATTAACTACTAAACTATTCAACTACCCAACTAAACAACCAACAATCGCATATACTCACCAAGGTCTTCTACTTCTTCAAAATTCCACGTGGCCTCAATGATGGCGTCTTGCCGGTCTTTGGCGAGGACTCCGGTCGCGTTAGCGCGGAATTTGGCGACGACCTCATCATCGCTGAGGGGATTTTGGGGAGAGCCTTTGGCGTGGTCTACTTGAGCGGTGTGAGTCGCGCCCTCGGTGGTGGTGATGCTCACGCGGGCGCGTTTGACGCCGGGGAAGAGCGCATCGATTTGGGGGTCAGCGACTACCTTTATCTTGCCCAGCAACGCCCAAATGCGGGGATCACGCAGCTTTTCATCGCTGAATGAATTGGGGAGAACGTTTCCATCCGCTACGGCGGCGGCGATCACGTAGGGGAGGCTGTGATCGGCGGTTTCTTTCGTCTTCGGCGCAAACTTGCTGGGGTCAGAGAGAATATCCGCGCCACGGGTAGTGGTCTCTACCAAAATTTCGGCCACATCTTCGGCGGAGATATTATGCTCTCGGCAAACCTGCAAGGCCGCGCTGATGGGCTGATGGGTGAGGGCTTCGGTGGGGAAAGCCTTATAGCTGCATTGGGTAATCATAAATTCGGTGCCCAAGTTTTTCAGGAGCCAATCGGGACGCCATTCCACGTTATTTAGCACCTCGAAGAGGCCCTCTTTGCCCTCCATGACTTCCACTGGGCCTTCGTAGCCCTCACGGGCCATCAGGGCAGCAATGACGCCAGCCTGAGCGGCCAATGGGTCGGCGGTGTTTTTCATGTTTGTCAGATGACCGGCCACCACGCCTCCGAGGGTGAAATGACTGCTGCCGCTAATGCCCACGGCGGCTGCCATTTGATTTACGTCTAGGTCGTACATGCGCCCGGCCACGAGAGGACTGACGAATTGCGTCAGGGTGGCGTGATGCCAACCCACCTCGCGGACTCCCGGCTCGGCGGCGTGACACCAGCGCATTTCCAGCTCGTAGGCGATGAGAATGGCGACCAGCGCGTCTCGGCCTGATTTGCCATTGACCTCCGCCGCGGCCAATGCAGCGCCGATGATGTCGGAGGGGTGGGAGGGGTCTTGTTCCCAGTAGATGTCGTTATAATCCAGCGCGCGGGTGAGCAGGCAGTTCATTAGAGCGGCGTTGGGGGCGTTGGTGCGCAGACCGTTGCCAATCACCGTAGCTTCGGGCGTTCCGCCTAATTTCTCGGTGAAACGGTACATGGCCTGCATATCTTCGTTGCTGACTGCGGCTAAGGCGCAGCCCACGCTATCCAACAAAAAGCGTTTCGCTTCGTGGACGGCGTCTTTTGGTATATCTTCAAATTTTAGGTTGATGGCAAATTCTGCCATTTTGTGACTGAGTGAGGGCATATTAATTTCTCCTAAATCCAAGTTGAATCTTTATGGCGCGTTCAATTTTGCGCATATCAGCAGCATCTAGCTGATATGCAAGATCGAGTATTCGCGCTTTGCTTACCGTGGTGAGTTGGTCTGCCATGGCTTTGTTTTGCTTACCGCTGACCGTTACCAGTGCTTCGCTTGGGTACACGCGAGCGATATTGGTGGTTAAGGGCACGACCTGAACCCGGTTGAGATGTTTATTGGCGGCATCGTTGCTGATGATTACCGCGGGCCGTTTCTTCTTGATTTCACCGCCGACTGAGGGATCGAAGTTCACCCACCAGACCTCACCGCGTTTCATCGCTAACATCTCCGATGGTGGCTTCTGCCCATTCTAGGGCTTCCGCTTCGCGCATCTCGTCCTGAGCCATTTGCTGGTAGGCAGTTTCCAGACCTTGAGATATCACATACGGGCGTACTAATTCCTCAATGAACCGGCTGATGCGGCGGGGGCCAACCACGTTATACAATCCCTGGTAAACATCTTCATCAATAGTGATGGTTAGTTTTTTTTGCATGTCTGCCTCCTTTTAGTTTGCACGTGCACTACACGTATAGTAACAATGCCCAAAGGAAAAGTCAAGCCTGAATTTTTTCCGCGTCCAATTTCAAAGTTTCACAATGGCAGTAAATGCATAAGGCCATGTTTTTTGATCAGCCCAAAAAAACTCTTCTTTTTCTGGATGAACTGAAATATAAGCTTCACTTAATGCCACCTTACTACCATCATCTGCCTGATAATACTCAGGCCAACAAGTAATTGTTTCGAGTTGAGCTAAACTAACTTCTAATGGCTCATCACCAAGAGCTTTATTTTTCTGAGGCTGAAGAGTCAAAGTACGAGCTTGAGAGTCATAAGTAAGCAACTGCCCTCTGACCGTTTTAAGGGCCGTATAAAGACTAGCGTCATGTTTAGCTTGAAGTTGCTTAGAGTTTTGCTTTGGCTCTAACTCTTCACGACCTAAGTCAAACTTATCAAACTGAGTTTGTTTTTCTCTAGTGGGCGTATCTAATTGTAAATGAGTAATCCGCTCACGACGTAAAAACAAAAACCAAACAAAACTCCCTAAGATTAGAGTTAAAAATAAAAAAAATAAAAACAGTTGCCAAAAACTAGACCTACTCATACTTTTATCATAGCAACAAAAAAGGTAATTTGACTAGCAGAGTTACAAGACAAAATTACTCGGTATTATCATCATCTAAAATGAAATCAAGAACAACTAAAGCAACTCGCTCATTCATTCTTGTATTCTTTGATTTCTGAGAACTTAATAAGAAATCATTCAATTCTTCAATACTGTTAAAGCCAACTCCTGTATAACTAGCTATACTATCAACCAAGCTTGAGTTATTTTTTCCTGGAACTTCAACTACCACTGCGACTTCATCACCAGGCTTTATGACAATAGTGTTATCACCAGTCAAATTTTTATGCCTATCATAACTGGCCAAATCAAACTCAATTATGCCACCGTCTAGTGCTGTAGCAAATCTATGCAATGCGCCGCTTCTAGCAGTTATCTGTGTCACTGCTCCCTGCTCATCAATTTTCTGCAACATAATGGAATGCCCACTATTCATAATCATTACTGGATGATATACACCATGAGAATCTTGCACCGCACCTTTAAACCAAGTATCTGTTGTGAAATGACTGCCATCCACAGCAATCATTTTTATGACTATTGCAGAAACATCAATTGGCTCAAAAGCCTGTAATTCCTCATCATAATTAATGGTAGTCGCAATCGTTGACAAGCCAGTAGTTTGAGGATTGGCCTCAGGGTCACTAGCAACCCTGCTTCTAAACTCTTCCAACGTCATCATATTTGGAAAAATTTCCCCATTCTTATCAGCCGGAAACTCACTCACTTCTACCATTTCACCATCAATAATAATTACCCTGATTTCCTCATCTGCTTCGTTAACAGTCTGATAAACCTGATACTCTTCCCAATCAGCTTGATTTTCTGGCAAAGCTGGAGCTTCGCCGGGGGCTAGGGTCGGAGTTGAGGTGGGTTCGGGGGTGGGGGTCTCTGATGGAGTAAGCGTAGGGGGAATATCTGTGGCAGTTGAGGTAAGAGTTTCTGTCAAATCCTTGGTCGCAGTTATGGTCACG
>Ga0164318_10000880_pt1 | contig 24975 bp, 24 predicted proteins | sample GuaBasSedimGuay9_FD_113734 | JGI IMG/M metagenome (GOLD analysis project Ga0164318, IMG submission 113734) | Subseafloor sediment microbial communities from Guaymas Basin, Gulf of California, Mexico - Guay9, Core 4571-4, 0-3 cm | ecosystem: Environmental > Aquatic > Marine > Hydrothermal vents...
CCTGGCGCAAAAGACGCACGCCCCCAACCTGGTGACCATCTTTGAGTTCGGCGGCACCGGCGCGCGGTTGGAGCGATTGCCCCGCGCCGTTGGTGAAAGCCGCACCTTTTATCGCGGCGTGGCCGCCTCCGGCATCTGCGACATCATGGAGACCGCCACGCGCGGCTTTGTTGACTTTGGCTTCCTGGGCGGAGCGCAAATTGATCCCTATGGCAACCTGAACTCGACCATCATCGGCCCCCGACACCACCCGCCCAAGGTGCGCCTTCCCGGCTCCGGCGGGGCCAACGACGTCGGCTCCCTCTGCTGGCAAACCATCAGCATCATGCGCCACGACAAGCGCCGCTTTGTGCCCAAAGTTGACTTTCTCACCACCCCCGGCTACCTGAGCGGCCCCGGCGCGCGCGAGGAAGCCGGCCTCCCGCCCGACACCGGCCCCTACCGCGTGGTCAGCACGCTAGCGCTCCTCGACTTTGAGCCAGAGACAAAGCGCATGCGGCTGCTCGCCACCCATCCCGGCGTCACGGTCGAACAAGTGATCGAGAACACCGGCTTTGACCTGCTCCTGGCGGACGAAATCAGCCAAAACGAGCCGCCCACACCGGAGGAATTGCGCCTCCTGCGGGAGAAAATTGACCCGGAAGGATTCTACATCTAATGCCCAAATACAAAATCATCGTCAATCCAACCTCTGGCCGGGGGCACGGCGAAGAGTCCATCCCCCAAATCAAGCGTATGTTGAGCGGATACAGTCTGGACTTTGACCTGGTGCGCACCGAGCGCCCCTGGCACGCGGCCGAGTTGGCCCAAGAGGCCGCCAGCGCCGGATACGACGTCGTGGTTGCGGCGGGCGGCGATGGCACCGCCAACGAAGTGCTCAACGGCCTGATGTGGGCCAAACAGGCGGGCACAAGTATGTGCGCAATGGGCATCCTCTCCGTCGGGCGGGGCAACGACTTTGCCTACGGCATGAGCATCCCCGACGACCTGGAAGCGGGCTGCCGGGCGCTGGCCCAGGATCACCGCCGCACGGTTGACGTTGGGAAAGTGGCCGGCGGCGACTACCCGGAAGGCCGCTACTTTGGCAACGGCGTCGGCATCGGCTTTGACGCCGTCGTCGGCTTTGAAGCGGTCAAGATGACCCATCTAACCGGCTTTCCATCCTATATCGTCGCCGTGCTCAAAACCGTCTTTCTGTACTATAAAGCCCCGCTCGCCAGAATCGAGTACGACGGGCAGACCATCACCCAACCTTTTCTAATGATCTCGATCATGAATGGGCAGCGTATGGGCGGCGGGTTCTTTATGGCCCCGGACGGCAAACCCGACGACGGTATGTTTGACCTGTGCATCGCCCGCGAAGTGAGCCGCATTCGCATCTTTGAACTCATCCCTCACTTTATGCAGGGCACACAAGCCGGTCAGGAGCCAATCACGATGGCGCAGGCGTCAAAGGTCGTCGTCACCGCCGTCGAGGGGGTGCTGCCCGCCCACGCCGATGGGGAGACGCTATGCACTGAGGGGGAGCGGCTGGAGATAGAACTGCTACCGCGCCAGATTGAGATGCTCTGCCTGCCGCCGGAGAAGCTCGAATGACACTCACATACCGCGTAGTGACATCGTCAATCAAAATCCTGACCCATATCCTCTGCCGGATAGACGGTGACCAGTTGGCACAGGTGCCGGAGCAAGGGCCGCTCGTCCTCACCATCAACCACGTCAATTTCCTGGAAGCGCCTATTTTCTACACTCACCTGGACCCGCGACCGCTGACCGGCTTTGTAAAGTCCGAACAGTTGAAGCATCCTATTTTCGGGCCGCTGTTGTTCGACGTCTGGGGAGGCATTCCAATACGGCGGGGTGAGGCCGACGTGGCTGCCTTCCGGCAGGCGCGGCAGGCACTGGCGGATGGGCAAATCCTGGCCGTAGCTCCGGAGGGCACTCGCAGCGGCGACGGACGGTTGCAGCGAGGCCATCCCGGGATCGCGTTCCTGGCATTGCGCAACTCGGTGACTGTGCTGCCCGCTGTCTGCCACGGCGGGGAAATCTTTTGGCACAACCTGCGCCGCTTGCGGCGCACCGACTTTCACATCGTCGTGGGGCAGCCTTTCCACCTGGATGCCGGCGGGGTCAGGGTGACCCAGCAGATACGCCAGCAAATGGCGGACGAGGTGATGTACCAACTAGCGGCTTTGCTACCGCCAGCCTACCGGGGCGTCTACTCTGACCTGTCGGCGGCCACCGAGACGTATCTGCGCTTTCCTCCCGGCGCGAAGAGCAACCTCTGTCGAGCACGAGACTCGGTAGATACCAGCAATTCCCGTTATGGGTGAAAAAGTCAGGTCGTAGCCGCGATTTCGCAATCGCGCAGGGCGCTTTACGTGGGAAAACAGACGCAATTTGGAAATCGCGGCTACAAAACGGGAATTGCTGCACCGCTACTCACCCGATTGGATCGGTGTTCCTTGCAGCCGCCACCCGCTCTCTTTCCACTCTAACGGCCACGTCACAGTGATCTGTTCCCCTGAGCCATTCTCATACTCGCAGACAGCCTTTGTCGTGACAAAGGCCCGGTTTGTCGCCGCTGCGATCGCATCGTCTGGAGGACAGTACTGGGTTGTGGGGCTTATGACTTGCCTGGACTCGGCTATATCCATATTAGTCACCCGCACCTGAGCAATTGGGCTAGACTGCGTCGGGCACCCGCACTTTTCGTCTTCGCACTTGCCCACCGACTGCCAGGCGTCATCGGCAAAGTACCCTTGTATCGCTGTCGTGTCCGCATACGGGACATGGCTATAAAAGGCCAACACGATCACTTCTGGATAAGGAGACGTCAGCACATCGTCGGGCAAACCATCTGGAAAGACAAGCTCGCCCTCCGCAGATGTCATCTCCTCGTTGGAAGGCGACGCGCCATCACGCAGGGAGTATATGCAGCGAAAGACCAACCCCGCCCCACTGAGAGTGTAATTGTCCACTGTGACCTGATCTGTCTCCCAGGCAATACGATCCCCATCAAAATATGCCAGTATCTGGTACTTTTTAGTCTCTGTTATCCAGCGGTAGGCATGCAGCCTGATCCACTCATCTTCACGTTTGTCCCGGATAATCAATTCATCTCCCTGGTATGCAGAAAGCAGATTGGCCCTTTCGGCCTTGCACTCGCACTGGCACATATAGCCGTATGGCATATCTAGATCATAGGCCACAAACGATGGCGTCTTATTCGATACATGCGGATACCTATCCCAGATCAGCCGATACGCGACGGCATCAATGGATCTCTCGGACGAATCGCCGGTTCGGTAGAACACGATACATTCTTCATCGGTGACGATTTCCTGACAGACGACATCCCGCCAATCGTCTGGGACAATCTCCCTCAGGCAACGCTTGCATATATTTGATTCCGATGAAGGGATACAACCAGCAGAGAGAACCAGCAGCATCAATAGAGTAAGAACCAGACAACCCTGTGCTCGCCGCATTGTTATCCCTCCTCTCACTATAATAGATAATTTTGCTACGCTCATATCAGACGGTCAGCCGGCTCAGCGTCCCGCGAGGCGGGTAGAGTAACACCCAACCGGGGCACTAGCAACCGTTCGTACAGTCGGTTATACTCGTCCAGGCATCGCTCCTGCCGATAGAAAGCACGCACCCGCCGCTGCCCGGCGCGTCCCATTTGCGCCGCCATCTGCGGGTCGCGGCACAAGGCCAACACCGCCTCGGCCGTGGCCTGCGGATGCTGCGGCGGAGTGACCAACCCAGCCGGTCCCAGCGCCCGGTCGGTCTGCGCCCCACCCTCCACCATCTCCCGGCAAGCACCCACGTCGGTGACGACCACCGGCCGCCCGGCGCTCATAGCCTCCAATACGGTCAGCGGTTGCGCTTCGCTGCGGCTGGTGAGCGCCAGCGCGTCCAGCCCGGCGTAACATTCCTGAGGCGGCAACTCGCCGGTGAAGGTCAAGCGCCCGTTCAGGCCCAGTTCTTTGGCCAGGCGACGGCAGTGGCAATAATAAGCTGCGTCCTGGTCGGTGGGGCCGACGATGACAAATTCAGCTTCCGGCAAGCGCGCGGTCAGCAGATGCGCCGCCCGGATAAAAGTCTCGACGTCTTTGATGGGCACGACCCGTCCCACCAGGCCAATGCGCGGACGTCCGTTAGCAAAGGGAACGCGGGTTGCCGCGAGCGCGTCCGCCGGCACGCCGTTGGGGATGACGCTGCACTTGGCCGGGTCAGCTCCTTCCTCTAACTGGAGACGGCGGTTGGCCTCACACACAGTCACGATGGCGTCGGCCTGAGCGTAGGCCAGGCGGGCCAACTGGCGGAAGGTGGAGGTCCAGTGACGGCGCAGGGCAGCTATCTCCGCGCGTCCCGTCTGCCGGATGACCTGGAAGCCACATTCGACCTCCGTCGCGCCGTCGGCGATCTCGCGCCAGTAGATAGCGTGCTCGGTCAGGATGAACGGCAGGCCATTCTGCTCCTTGATTTGCCCGGCCAACAGCCCAGCAAATCCGGTCGAAAGGGCGTGATACGCCCGCGCCTGGGGCAAGCGCAGCGGGCCGGGTTTCCAACGAGCTATCTGGTAGGGCCGCTGATAGCCATCAATCTCGACGACGACAATTTCTCGCAAATTGGGGGGGAGATCGAATTTTATCCGCTCTCGCTTGTCACGCGCGGTCAGGTGCACCAGCGAAAAGTCGAATTGGGGCAAACCACCGATCAGAGCGTGGACCCAAGTGGAGACGCCGCCGACGATGTAGGGGTAGGTTCCTTCCAGAATCAGACATACGTCGGTCATAGCACATATCTCGATGATTCACAAGTCAGAAACCAGGTTTTTTAAGAAAACCTGGTTTCATAACTACTCAGCCAACGTCATTCCGAGCGACCGAAAAGGAGCGCAGTGACTGAAGGGAGTCGAGGAATCTCTATCGAGATTGCTCGCGCCACTGCAAATGAAGATTCCTCGACTCGCTATCTTTCGACAAGCTCAGGACAGGCTGCTCGCTCGGAATGACGCATCATGGAGAGGCTGAGTAGTTACCTGGTTTCTTTGATCTTTGCCTATCTCTCTGTTTGACCAGTGTCAAAGTGGTGCCAACTCCCGACGAGGTATCGTAGCGCACTTGGTCCATCAAGCTCTGGATTAAAAAAACACCATAACCGCCCTCCTGAAGTTTGTCCAGGTCGGGCATCTGGTAGAGGCTGGCGTCGAAGGGGCGACCAAAATCACGGATGGTCAAAGTCAGCGCTTTATCGTCCACAAACAACGATAGGATGATCTGGTGACCAGGCTCGCTGTCATAGGAATGACATATCACATTGGAGAGTGCCTCGGTGAGCGCCAATTTGAGGTCGCCGACCGTTTCACGAGAGAGCATGGCCTGGCTTACTCGTTCTGCCAGCCAATCGCGCGCCCGGGCTATCTCCTCGAGCCGGCTATCAATCACCAGCCGATTATCTATGTCCATGTCCGAGCTAAAAACTGGCTGCTGCCTCAGCGCAAGTGTCAAAGATGTCAAACACACGGTTCAGACGAGTCAACTCAAAGACCTTTTTGACCTCCTCCTGCAAGCCGCACAGTTTGACGTCGCCAGCGCCTATGCGCACTCGCTTGAACAAGTTGACCAACGCGGCAATGCCGGAGCTATCCATAAAAGGCACGCCAGAAAGGTCAATCACGTACTGGTTTTCTCCCTGCCCGATTAGTTCCTCGAACTTGGCCCGCAGGTCGGGGGCGTTGCTGGCGTCCAGGTCGCCTTCCACTATGACGACAACGACACTTTTTTCTTTGCTCGCGTCAATCTTCACGATGGATCTCCTCCCCTGTTCGACGGGCGAGGCCGTGCCTCGCCCTCACTTTTGCAGACGGGCGAGGCCGTGCCTCGCCCCTACTTTGCTTTTCGCGTTAGAAACTGCGCAATCCCTCATCCACCGAGTCGAATATGGTGAGGAGTTTGTCAGTCTGGGTAAGAGAGAACACCTTGCGCAGATCTGCCTGTGGGTTGGCGAACTTGACGCCCCCTCCCACCTGCCTGGTGCGCTTGAAGGCACTGATAAAGATACCCAGCGCAGTGCTATCCATAAAGGGTACCTGGGTCAGGTCAACCAACAGTTGATTCTTTTCCTCGTCCATCAGCCCTTGCAATAGGGCCTTTAATTGCGGGGCGCAGCTCACGTCAATTTCTCCAGATAGCTCAATGACGGTGACTTTGCCATCTTGACGGGTCGCGTACTCCATAATTAATCTCTCCTTTTCTGGTCATTGATTGCGTTCCTGCCATTCCACGTACAGAAAGCAGGTCTCACAAGTCGGGTCGCCGTGATCCTTGCAGCGCACGCCTTCCTGTCGGTAGCGGAAACAATGTGCTGGATCAACCCGCGCCGGGCAATCGGCCTGCAGGTCTGGTGGGCAGGCTTTGAAGGCAATACAGCCACCCAGCACGCCGTCGCCGGCCGCGGCCCGTTTTTCCTCTACGAGGGCCAGCAGCGCGTCTACCACCGCCGGATCGAACTGGCTGCCCCGGCGTATTTCGATCTCTGCTTTCAATTTGGCCCAGGTAAAAGTAGGCTCAAGTTCAGTGGCAGTGGTCGCCTCGACGAAATACTCGGCCAGGGCCAGGATGCGCCCACCCAGGGTAATCTCATTCCCCTTTAGCCCGTTGGGATAGCCCCAACCATCGAACCACTCGTGGTGGCTGGCGATAGCATCGGCCACGCCGGGCGGCAGGGCCAGGATGCGCACCATATCGGCGCCGATAGTGGGATGGTTATAATCGGCCTGAAAGCCCTGGCCCGCCTCAGCGATGCCGCACATGCCCACGTCGTGGATCTCAGCGGCGGTGCGGATGATGTCCACCTCGTGGGGCGAGAGTTTCATCTCTTGGGCGATCTCTACGGCGATCGCCGTCACCCTCTCGGTGTGCGATATGGTGGCCGGGTGGCGCACGTCTACTGCTTTGTCCAACGCCTTGAGGGTCTCCAGGTAGCGTTGGGTGAACTGGTCGAGCAAGCGCACGTTATCCAGTACCAGCCGAATCTGTTCGACAAATGACGAGAGCAGTTTCAGGCTATAGTCGGCAAAGGTCTCGCTCTTTTGAAAGTTGACCAGGGCAAACAATCCCAGCAAGCGCTCCCCTTCCACCAGCGGCACGGCCAGGATGGATTTGATGCCCATTTCCTGGACGAACTCGTAGTCGCTGACCATCAGGCTGCGAGACTCTTTCGATATCCAATCGAACAATCCTTCGCCCACCACCAGGTTGACCTGATCCAGGAATTCGTCGGACATTCCTTGAGCAGCGCGAATGGTCAGCTTGTCATCGTCAGGACTTGCCGGCTCGACGATAGCCACGAACCCGGCTTCGGTGCCGGTGGCGGTCAGGGCCAGGTCCAGCAGCAAATCAATGAACTCACCGACCTCAAAGGCCGAACTGAGCAACCGCCGGCTCACCTCCGCTTGGCTCTCCAGAGATTGCAGCCGCTGACGTATGTCCTCTTCCTGCCGGGCCTGGGTGACAGCAAAGGAAAGTGGAAACAGCAGGTCGGCTACTCGCTGCTCGATGGCCCTGGGCACACTGCCATCTTCCAGGGGGCCCATCTGCAATAGGCCCGCCAACTGTCCCTCGCGCCGCAACGGCACCGCGTACACCGGCCCCGCCCGAGTGGTGGTGACGTGGGGTTCGTTGTGGCGCGTGTGATAGGGGAAATCCAACAAAGGGGAGTTGAGGATAGAATGCACGCTTTCGTACTCGTCGCCCCCACTCAACACCGGGATTCCCCCCTCTACCTTGGCCTCCTCCTCCAACGACTTGGCCTTGATATGTTCGAGGGACAAACGTTTCCCGGTCGCATCCAGGAGGTAGAGGTAGTAAACGTCGAGACCAACGGCCTTGTCCAACGCAGTCAGGATCGCTTCCAGCCGTTCGTCGTATGAACTGTCCGGTTTCAGCGATTCGAGGATGTCATTCCAGACAGCGGGGGTTTCCAGTCGGGGAAACTCTTGCGGGCTGCGCTTTCTAAAACCGATCATATCTCTCCTCCCTGGCCTGTGGGTTGTGCGATCATCCTGTTAGGCAGACGCAAGGCCTGCCCCTACTCCGATTTGTAACTATTCAGCCTTTGTCATTGCGAGGGCGCTTTTTACCCGAAGCAATCCAAGGTGTCCTAAACGGGGATTGCTTCGTCGCTATGCTCCTCGCAGTGACAAAAGCGGCGTTGTTGCGCTGTATGACCGAGTAGTTACCCCGATTTATTGAAAAGACGAAAATGTAGCCGCGCTTTCCATAGCGCGGAATGGAATCCGCGCCTACGATGTTATTTTCGAAATGGGTACATGTCTCATTATATACCATGTTGCCCCTGAATACAAAAACTGCCGAGGCGCATCTCACGCCCCTAATACCCGGTACAGGTTCTCTATTTCTGAGATGATGGTCTTCCAGCGATACTTTTGCTCGACCAACTCCCGACAAGCGGCCGAGATTTCTTTGGCGGCGCTATCGTCATTCAAAATAGAAAGCAGAGATGGAACGTTCTGACTCAGGTCGTGGATCATTGCCTCCGGCGCGTGGCCGATTTTGACATAGTCGCCGAGCGCGCCTAGAGCGTCAGCCACTTGGTCCAGGATGGGCGTCAACCCAGAGAAATATGAGGCCAGCGGCACAACCCCACAGGCCAGAGCTTCGATGGATACCAGCGGGAAGGCCTCTTTGATGATCGAAGGGACGAGCGCGACGCGAGCGCAGGGGAGCAATGTCGCCAGGTTGGCGCGCGTCAGGTAACCGGTAAAGATGACGTTTTGCACCATCCGACCGCGCGCACGGGCCAGGTACGCCATCTGATCGGTGCTCTGCAAAAAACTGGTGATGTATTCGTAGAACGCAGCGTGTTCTTTCCGGCCCGCCATGCCGGCCTGCATCACGCAGTAAAAGCAGTCCAACCGTCCCCGGTCCAACGCCGCCACGCCCATCTCCAGAAACTCGCGATCCATTCCACTGCCGATGATGAGCAACTTGGTGTTGGGAAAAGCAGCCATGATATTAGGCAGGGCCATTATGAGGCAATGCACGCCTTTGTCAAAGAGAAGTTTGCCAAAATAGATGAGGACGTTATCCTCTTGCCAATCTATTTGGGCCAGCTTGTGAGATAGATCAGCGTCGGGGTAACTGGCATTGTAGCGGCTCTGGAGGTCAAAAGCCACAGCCGCTACATTTTCCTCGCCAGAAATCTCGGCCGCCTGCCACGTCTGCCGTTGCAGTTGAGCCGTCTTGCCCAGCTTTTCCCCGGCGTTCAGGCGGCGTATCAAACGATTCAGGGCCGCCGGTCTGCGCTCGACGGGCAGCGGTCGGAACAGGTCGCCATCTACTCCTACGGGAATCTGGATCAGCTTGCGCTCAATGTTGGGACAAATTCGCAGCACCCTGGCCCGCACGTCCCGATTCAGCACGATGATGCTGCCAGCTCCCTGCAACCCCTCAGTGGCGCGATACCTGTAGCGCGCGTCTCTCAGAACTACGTATTCGATGGTGCTGCCGTGGATGGTCACGATATAGGGCAGGCCCAGTTCTTCTTTGACCAGGCGGGCGACGTAGGGAGGGAGCACGGTGTGATGGACGTGCATGATGTCAAAAGCGTGCACCTGAGCCAACATCTTGACCTTGTCGGAAAAAAAGGTCACGTAATCCTCAATTTCGAGATCGGAGAGGGTGACAAAAAGTTTAGTATTGGGCAAGTCTATGCGGTCGTAGGCCACGGGGACGGTGCGGTAAGATAGTGTATGGGAGATGCAGGTAGGGGAATCGGTGCGGCGGAAAAGGAGCTGGCTGCCGCTATCACTATGGAGATAGGCAGCGTCGAGAAAGTTGTACCGTTCGGGATGAGGCTCCAGGGATATCAGGTGGACCTGGTGTCCCAAGCGAGCCAGGGACTTGGTCATGTCTCGGGTGTAGACGCTGCTGCCAGAGCCATAGAGACTGTATTGGTGCAATATGCCGATTTTCATATTCTCGGCTTTGGTGTAAAAGGAACCAGGTTTCTAGCCCTGGCGCTGCATCGCCAGCGTGGCGTCAATCAGTTCGTACAGGCTCTCGGCATACCGAATATCGCTCAGGCTCTCGGCAAATTCCAGGTGGTGGGGGTCATTGATACCCAGAGTTTCTTCCAGCGTGTCGCTGGTGACGGTCTTTACCGTCAACCCCTTATCGGCCATGATGCCCGCCACGTCAGTCAAATAGTACTCACCCTGGGCGTTGTCGGTGCTCAACCCATCCAAGGCGGCCAGCAACTCTTGGCAATCAAAACAGTACATACCCACGTTGACCTCTTTGATAGCCAATTCCTCCGGCGAGCAATCCCGCACCTCGACGATACGCAGCACGCGTCCGGCGTCGTCGCGGACGATGCGGCCAAAATCGGGCGGATTATCCAGCACGATGGTCAGGAGCGCGCCTTTCACGTCGTCACTCTCACGGGCATCAATCAGCTTTTTGATCGTCGCCGAGTTGATGAGAGGCATGTCGCCGTACAGCACCACCACGTTACCGTCAAAGCCCTCCAGGAAAGGCCGGGCTTGCATCACGGCGTGGCCGGTGCCCAATTGCTCTTCCTGGACGGCGTACTTTACGCTGTCGCCCACGACCTCTCGAATCATCTCTTTCTTGTAACCGACGACAAGGATGACGTCGCTCACACCCAGTTCTCTGACCTTGTCTATACTATGTTGGACCATAGCTTTGCCCTCGACTTTGTGCAAAACCTTGGGCAGATCCGACTGCATCCGCGACCCTTTGCCGGCGGCGAGGATGACGACTCTTGTGTCTTTCATTATCGGGGCCTCCTTACATTGTGCCAGAAATCTGGTTTCTTTCTTGTTAATCTCCACTCAATTGGCAACGCATCACCAAAAGAGTGAGGTCGTCCGACTGGGGCGCGCCATCAACAAAGACATCTACATCCGCCCTAATAGCTTTGACGAGTTCCTGGGCGGAGGCGGTCTGATGGGCACGCACTGATTCGACGAGCCGCTCCTCGCCAAACATCTCGCGGTCGGCGTTGAACGCCTCAGTCACTCCGTCGGTGTACAGCGTCAGCACGTCGCCAGGGTTCAACTGACGCCATTGCGGTTCGTAGGACACGTCGGGTAGCACACCCACGATCAGGTCAGTGGGCGCGAGCCAGCCCTGCTCGCCGGTACGCGCGTTGTAGAGAAAAGGCGAGTTATGCCCAGCGTTGACGTAGACCAGTACACGGCTGCGCGGGTCGTAGACGGCGTAAAAGAGGGTGAGAAACATTGCCTGTTCGGAGTGATGCTCTGTCAGATATTCGTTGGTTATGCGGATCGAGTCCAGGGCAGACAGCGCGCTGTTCGGAACGGTACGCATCAATTGCCGTATGTGCGCGCTATCCATAGCGCCGGTGAGGTAACGCGGGCGCGCGATGTTGAGGGAATGAGAGCGCAGCAGCGTGCGGCCCAGAGCCATGTAGAGCGCAGCGGACACCCCTTTGCCGGATACGTCGGCGATGATTATTCCCAGCAGACCGCCGCTCAGGGGAATGACGTCGTAAAAATCGCCGCCCACCTCGCGGGCCGGGCGCATGATGGCCGCGATTTCTGCGCCCTCAATGCTGGGGAAGGTGTGCGGCAAAAAGCTCTGCTGCATCTCGTAAGCGATTTCGCGCTCCCGCTCCGCGCGTTTTTGCGATGCGGCTAGATCATCGGTCATCTCGTCTCCCTCCTCAAATCCTCCACGCTGAAACTGCCCGGCAGCAACTCGGCTACGGTCGTCTCGCGGCAAGCGCCCGTGATGTCGGCGATCAACACGATAATGTCCTGGCCAAACTCGCGCAGGGTCTGGCGACAGGAGCCACAGGGAGAACCGCCGTTCTCGGTCACGACGGCCAGCGCCGCGAACTCGCGCTCGCCCTCAGAGACCGCCTTCACAACCGCCGTGCGCTCGGCGCAGGTGCAGAGGGGGTAAACGGCGTTCTCCACGTTGCAGCCAGTATAAACCCGGCCAGATTTCCCCAACAACGCCGCCCCGACTTTGTAGTTAGAATAGGGGGCGTAGGCGCGCTCCCGCGCGGCGACAGCCTGGCGGATCAACTCCTGGCGGTCAAAACCGTCACTCGTCATTGCTCTTGCTCCGCACCTGGGCTGGCACTCCGTAGGCCAGCGCGTCGTCGGGCACGTCGCGGGTCACCACCGCCCCGGCCCCCGTCTTGGCCCGCTTGCCCACCCGCACCGGCGCGACCAGCATCGTGTCGGAGCCGATGAATGCGCCTGCTCCGATCACTGTTTTGTGCTTGCGCGTGCCGTCATAGTTGCAGGTGATGGTTCCCGCGCCGATATTCGCCTCGGCTCCCACCTCGGCGTCACCCAGGTAGCTGAAATGGCCCATCTTGGCCCCAGGCCCCAGGGTCGAGTTTTTCAGTTCGCCAAAGTTACCCATATGCGCGCCTTTACACAACCGCGCCCCTTTGCGCAAGTGGCCAAAGGGGCCAACGTCGGCCTCGTCTTCCATCACCGCGCTCTCCAACACCGAGGCCAGTACCCGGCAGCGGTCGCCGATGCGGCAATCCACGACGATGGTGTTGGGGCCAATGTGGCAGCGCTCGCCGATCGTCGTCTGGCCGCGCAGGTGGGTGTTGGGCCACACAACCGTATCCTGTCCGATGGTCACGTCAGGCTCAATGTAAGTGGTGTCCGGGTCCACAATCGTCACCCCGGTCAGCATCCAGCGCTCGTTGATGCGACGGCGCAGCACACGCTCCGCCTCGGCCAGGTGTACGCGCGTGTTGATGCCCAGCGCCTCGGTCGCATCATCGGCGATCACGGCCTCGACCCGCAACCCCTCGGCGACGGCCATCTCGACCAGGTCGGTCAGGTAATACTCTTGTTTGGGCAAACTGAGGGGAATTTGAGCCACGTGGGACCACAGCCAATCCGCGGCGAAGCAATAGGCGGCGGTGTTGAGTTCTCGCACGGACAACTGTTCCGGCGTGGCTACCGCCTCCTCGGCTATCTTGACCACAGCGCCACTTTCGTCTCGGATTATGCGCCCAAAGCCGCGTGGGTCGTCGGCCATCATGGTGAGCATGGTGATCGGCCCCGAGTTCTGCCGCTGTCGTTCGACCAACCGACGCAGCGTCTCTACAGTCAGGAGCGGCATATCGGCGCAGCTTATCAATACCAGGTCGCTCCGACCCTGAAGCGCACCCCGAACTTGAAGCACGGCGTGACCGGTGCCCAGCCGCTCCGCCTGCTCGACAAAAGTGGCGTCGTCGCCCACTGTCTCGCGTACGGCTTGCGCCCCGCGTCCCACCACCAGGATAGGTTTGGCGCTCGTCAGCGCCCGCGCCGTATTCAGCGCGTGGACAATCATCGGCTGTCCGCCCAGCGGATGCAGCACCTTGGGCAGGTCGGATTTCATTCTGGTTCCCTGGCCGGCTGCCAGAATCACGAAAACTAATTTCACCTCTAGCCGCCTCCTTATGCCAAAAGTGGCCGTGGTGTACCGCTCCTATTCTAGAAGAGTACGACACAGCCACCGAATGACCTCACTGTGTGAGGGATTGACAATCCAAAATGGGGCGGTAGGATTCGAACCTACGATACACGGATTCAAAGTCCGTTGCCTTACCACTTGGCCACGCCCCAGCGAGTTACCAGCCGCTTTCAAAACAATTTTACCACATCTCCCCCGTGGTGACAAGACTCTCTCTCCAGGGCAATGATCCTCACGCGCCTTGTCACCACGCCAGGTTGTCCACCGGGGAGGCTTGGGCGTGCGCCGCTTCGAGGTGTGTGCGTTTGCTGGCGATGTATATTGTGAGCATCTGCGCCAGCGTTTCAGCCGACCAGCCCATCAAAACGCGCAGCCGCTCTGCATCCCCTTTGTTATCCAACCAGTTTGTAGCGAATGTTTTGCGAAAGATGTGTGGGTGTACCCGCTTTTCAAGGCCCACCACGCGCGCGTCGCTTTAGTGCGTGTGACACTCCGCGCGCCGTGAGGGCGCCTTTCCGCCCAATCCATAGTTCTGGTGTGTCGTCATCCCGTGTATCCAGATATTCGAGCATCGTTGTCATAGTCCGTTGCCCTAAAATGACGAATCTGTACTCTTTTGTTTTCGGGGCATATACCTGCAACATTTGTTGGAACGCAGCCTGACGACGTAGCGCCGCACGTCAGAGCGTGTCAGGTTGTCCAGGGAGAGTGACTGATCGGTGCACCAATCCGCGAACGGGTCCAGGCAACGATGATAGTCATGGATGGTGCGGGGTGCGCGCCCATCTGCGCGTTTGGCGAGGATGAACGAGGCTACGACGGATTGCATAGAAAAATCCCTCCTTTTGTTGTGGGAGAGATTTTACCAGATTATGGGAATGGTGACACGGATGCCCTGGGCCGGAGACTGATCAACGTGGGGCGTGTCACCACGTGCGGGAGAGAGTGGCGACGGATCCACCAGCTACCGCTCGATGATTTGTCACCACGATGACACTATTTCACGTCCACTTTGATTTCTTTCTTGGGGGCGAGCGGACGCATCGCGCGCATTCGCTGTAGCTTCCATAGCAGCGGTTCTTTGCCGCCGTCCACCGCCGCCGCTTCGACAAGCCAGACTACAAACCGCTCGATCTCGTCAGAGACAGGGACACGCGCCTGTTGGTGTACCCAGTCCAGCCCCAGGCCGCTGTACTTGGCCTAGCAGGGCAAGTAGATTGTCCATCACGGGTTGCAAGTCGTCGCCGGTGGCATTGTAAAACACTTGAGCATAGCGCATCAGCAGCGCGGCGACGGCTGCCTCGGCGCGCTCGCGCACGTTCCCCTGTAGAGACCCGCCGAGATTGTCCTTCAAGTGCACCTTCTTGCCGCTACCAAAACTCGGCTGGAAATTGGAGAGGATACCGCCAGTGCCTGTCTGGCCGCCAACATAGCCCTGCTCTGAGAGCGCGGACGATAGCCCCAAACTCGATTCCATCGAGCCGTGCATCGAGGAGCGCAGCCGCCCGCCGCCGCCCCAATCGGTGGTACCGATGCGTCCCGCCCGGCCCAACGAGGACCCCCAGCCAGCGTTACCGCCCTTGCTCAGCCATCCCCGGTAGTTGGTGCGCCAGGAGGATGTCACACCGCCCCCCTGCCGCTTGCCCCATTTGCCGCCCCAGCGGCTGCTTTTCCAGCCTCGCCCTCTATTGCCCATCTACATTCTCCCCGCACGCCGATGGAGCGGCATCGAAGCAAACCGCGTCACCGATAATAGCGCCAGCCTCGGTACACAGGCAGATGATAGACTGACCGTCCACAAAGACATTGTAGAGCAACCCCTCCGGTGTAGCAGTGGGCGGCGGTGGGGTGACGGTGGGGGGCACTGGCGTGGGTTCAGTAGTGGGAAAGAATCCAGATTCCGCGCCGCTATCATCAAAAAAGCCTGCCGGTTCCTCGATAGCGGGGGCAGGAATCGCCGTTGGAGCGGGCACGCTCTGGACAGCAGGCGGCGCAGGCTCGCGGATAAAGACCCACCAGCCACCAATCACAAAGACGAGCGCACCAAAAACCAGCAAGCCGTTAGTCTTGAGCCAGTTGGGACGCGGGTGCGAGTTACGCTGGCGGGGCAGCCTCCCTGGGCCACGCCACCGGCTGTTCGTGCAGCGCGATAGCTCTTCCTTGCCCACGTTGGGTTGTTCAGGTGTGTTGGATTGTCACCATTTTACCATGCTATTACACCAATATCAATAGATTGGTTACACGAATTTGAATACTTGGTGAATGACGCGCAACAAAAAAAGCGGGCCAAAGCCCGCTGACTTTCTCCTGTATTCTAACCCCCGCGCTTTATAAACGCTCCCATTCCTGGCGGTCAATTCCCGCCTGGCGCAGTATCCTGCTCAGTAACCCCCGGCTGATGTCGCCACTATGAGGGTTGGGAACGAACAGCTTGACGGTTCCCTTGACCATAAACTCGTGCCGCCCGCCAGAGTAGGGACCCTCAAACCCCAGTTCACGCAGGCTGCGGATCAGGTCGCGGCGCTTGATAGGGCCAAAGGGTGGCATCACGCCGGCACCAGTTCTGCCGTGAGCGAGATATTGTCCACGACAGGTAAAGAGTGCCCCATACGCAGGCCCAACACCAGCCAGTCCTCCAGCACCTCCTCCAGTTGCTGGCGGCAGTCCTCCAGGTTATCGGCGCTGGCAAAGACGCCCTGAAAGCCCGGTATCTCGCCGTAAAAGTCACCATCTTCCAAGATTTCGTACCTGGCACGCCGCATAGCGGCTTGAAGGTATCCGATCAGCATCATTCCTCCACTATTTAAAGTATTCCATCGTGCGCTTGAGCACCCACCCGGCCTTGATTGGTGAACCGGTTTCCTGTAAGGCTCTCTTATAGATCGTTGTCACCCGCTTGACGTCCGCCTCGTCTAGCTCCAGGTAGCTATGTCGCTGATGGTCAATGACACGGATGTAACCAGCGTCAACCCATCGGTTCAAATTTTGTTGATTGACGCCATACTTTTCGGCCGCCTTGATAGCCCTGATTGAAACCCCTATCAACTTTTTATCCAGTTCAATAGCCAGAATCTTTATGTCCTCCTCGGCGACGGCGACACCGCCGTCTACTTGCACTGCCCTCATTCTACCAGTTTCTATAGCCTGGGTCAATGCCAGGCGGTTGATCTGGTAGCGGCGAACGGCGGCATCGAGGGGAATGTAGGTTTGTAGGTTCGTCTAAATAGCTCCTGCTCAATCTCGTCGAGCATTTCAGTAAACTTTTGGCAGGATTCTAACTCGCGGCCTTCCGCCTCATCACACCAGGCGGCCAATTCCACTTGAGCCTCATCTATCTTGGCCTGGGCGTTTTCAAAGTCCGTTGCCTTACCACTTGGCCACGCCCCAGCAGCGAGAATAGACAGAAAGACGTTGGCTTCTCAGCAATCTTACCACAACTGGGAAAGAATCACAAATAAGGTAACTGCGGAGGGTGTCCGTCAAATTTTTGCGCCGGGTAGTGGATCTTGCCTGGGAGCGCGGGCGTGCCTCGCCCATACGACAAGTCAGGGTGACTCCAATGCCCGCGTTCCGATGACTGCCTGGGAGCGCGGGCGTTCCCGCCCGCATGCGGCCAAGATGGCCGCGCTCCAATGACCGCGTTCCACGGCGCGCAAGAAAATGACGAACACCCAACTGCGGATATTTACTCAAAAACAGGACAACGAATGGGGAAAGGAAGCCGTCCAATTCGTTCTTTTGGCATGGTTCATTTTCGCTCCTCAAGGAGCAAAAACATCTTTCGGTCTCACTCAGCCAGCACTCGCTCCCCCAAGATTTATATACGCCCCCCGCTAGTTCTCCTTCTTGCGCCCCCGCTTCTTTTTCAACAACTGCCCGGCCAGTGTCCCTCCCTCAGCAGCAAGGGTAGATGGCGCAAGCGGCGGCTCAGCCTGACTTGCTATAGGCAACGGCGGCCGCTCGCCCGGCGGAGGCGTTGTCTCCGGTTCGGCAGATATAGAAACCTGCTCCACAGGCCGCCGCTCCCCGGCGCGGGACTTGGCCTCGAACAAACGCCCTACCGGTGATGGCGCCTCGGCGGCAACGCGCGGGCGGCGACGCGGCAATCGCTCCAACAGCCAGGCGCGCGCCTTTTCCAGGTCACGACGGCCCCATGCCAACCGCCGCACGCCCACGTCAAAGGGCAGCAGCAGCGTCGCCAACGCCAGCAGATAGGGCCACAAATCGCGGGCGGCGCCCTCCCCGCGCAGCGTGTGGGCAAAGGCATCGGCGGGTTCCTCCAACACCGCTCCATCCCCCATCTCAGCCAGATGCTCCAAGTAGGCCGGGTCTCCCTCCAGCGCGGCGTATTCGGGCGAGTAGCCCATCACCCAACCGGTGGTCAGGGCTACGGCGCTCTCTCCCGCCAGCGAGCCGGTCAGCCGCATCAGGTAAGCCCCCTCCTTATGAGGCGCGAACGTCCCCTCGTAACGGCCCGGCGCGGTCTGAACCAGTTCCACCAACAGCGGATCGCCCTCCGGCCCCACCAGGCTCACGCCCGCGTCCAACCCGTTGACAAAACCACCGCCCTCGTCCACCGCGTCCACAGTGATGCGGGCCCCGTCCCCCTCCAACGTCACGTTTACCTCCACCGGCACGTCGCTCCGCTCGACAATCGTCCAGCGCACCGCCTGCGCCCAAAAGCGGCTGAATCCATCCCAGCCCACCCAATTCTGCGCCCAGCGACCGGTCGCGTCCGAGGTCCAGGCCACGGAGCGACCCAACCCGTACTGCCAGGCTGCCAGCAGCGGGTCGTCCTGGTGAGTGGAGAGGATCACGCGCCCGGCCGGCTTGGGCGTCGTGGCGACGTAGCCCGCCAGTTGCGGCACGGTTTCGATACCGGTGAGGATCGGGCTGGTGGAGGTCTGGCGCGGATAGAATGGCTCCTCGACGATGTAAGAGCGCATCGCCAGTTGCGTCTCCTCGGCAAAGATGACGGGCAAACTGGCGGCCTGGTCGGTGAAATGGTAGCGTCCGTTGCCCAACTCGGCGATCTCCTCCAGAAAGCGCAAATCTGACCCGGCCCCGATGGCGACGGTGCTGAGGGTGATATTCTGGGCGGCCATCTCCTGCTCGACCATCTCCCGCACTCCATCCTGATGCTCCGAGTCGGAGCCGTCGGATAGGAGGATGATGTGGCGCACGGTGCTGTCGGAATCGTTCAGGTAGCGCAGCGCCTCTTGCAAGCTCTCGCGGACATAGATGCCGCCGCCGCCGGCCTGCAAGCGGGTCGCCCGGTCGATCACCTCGTCGCGCCGGCTGCCAGGCAGGGGGCCGATGACGTCGGCGGGTCGGTCGTCAAAGGCGATGACGGTGATCTCGTCCAGGTCGTTGATCAGTTCGGCGACGCGGGCGGCCGCCTCCCCGGCCAGCCGTATCTTTTGCACACCGCTCTCCTGCGCGCTCATACTGCCCGATTTATCTATCACGACGACGATGGACATTGGCGGAAAGCGCTCCTGGTCTTGAATCGTCATCTCGACCGGCAGGGTCTCCTCCAACGGGGTGTCGTACCAGCCGCCGACCCCATAGCTGTGTGGCCCGCCGACTGCCACCAGTCCGCCGCCCAGGTCGCGGACGTAGGATTGGAGCGCAGCCATCGCGCGGGGGGAAAGAGACTGCGCGGGCGTGTCCACCAGCAGGACGGTCCCGTACCCCGCCAGGGACGCCGGGTCGGATGGAAGAGCGCCGGGCGTGCGCTCCTCCACCACCAGGCCGGCGGATTGGAGCGCGGTCACCAGATGCTCCCCCTCGAGCGGGAGGGAAGCCACGACGAGGACGCGCGGCGGCCCTTCGATCATCGTAAAGGCGGAGAGCGTGTTGTTCTGGGAATAGGTGTCGGCAAGAGGGGTGAGGTAGGCGCGGAAGGAGGTGAATCCAGGCTCATCTGCCGTGAGGGGAATGGCAAAGGTGTTATCACCGGGATTCAGATGTACCTGCTCCTGCGCCGCGACCGTGTCGTCGGTCAGCACGGTCAGCACAGCCTCGGAATCGCGTGTGGCGCGGGCGGTGATAGAAAGAGTAAATTCCTCGCCCTGGTGCAGCCGGTCGGGGGCGGCGAGTTCGGAGAGCCAGGCTTCGGCCGGCAGCGGAGCGCCGAGAGAGACCACGTCCACCTGGATACCCTGGGCGCGGGCCAGCCGCGTGGCCTGCTCCGCCTGGCCCAACGTGGGGCGGCCATCGGAGAGGATCACCATCCGCCGCGCAGAGCCAGCGGGGAAGAGAGCCGTGCCCAGCCGAATCGCCCCTTCCAGGTCGGTCTGGTTGGTGCGGGGGATGGAGGTAATTTCGCCCAATTCCCCCCCGCCCATCATCGGTCGCTCGACCAGCGCATCGGCCCCAAAGAGCACCAACGCGGCCCGGTCGTCCGGCCCCATCGCCGCGAGCGACTCTTCGACAAAGGCCAGCGCCCGCTCCTGCTCCGCTTCCGAGACGCTATCGGATACGTCCACCAAAAAGAGGACGGCCAACTCGTCGCCGCCGTGGACGGACTGCATCCCGGCCAGGCTGAGGAGGAGAAGCGTCACGATCAGGCAGCGCAGGATGAGCGCGGCCCACGCCCGCCCGCGTCCGTAGCGGCTCACGGGCCGGCCCAAATAGACAAAGTAGGGCAGTATTGCCAGCAGTAACAAGAACAGTGGTTGTGTAAAAGCCATATCAATCTTATCTAGACTGAATCGTTCCCCGCTGATACGTCCACCACTCGACGACGAGCACCACCAACGCCGCGCCCGCCAGCCAGGGCCAAAACTCGCGGTGACCCTCTTCCTCACGCGCCGCAGCGGTGATCTCTGTCTGCCCCACCCGCACGCTCGCGCGCGGCGCGATGTCCGATTCGGCCTCGTCGAACAGGTTGACGGTTAGAACGGCGGATTGCAGGACGGTATCGGAGCGATCACGTTGCTCGATCAGGTAGAGGCCCAGTTGGTCGGTGGCGGCAAAGACGGGAACCTTTTCGCCAACCGGGAGTACGTGCCGGGTAGAGTCCGGCGCGGTGACGCGGATTTCTGTTGCCTCGGGGTCGGACGGGATGGGAACGGGATCACCGGGGCGGATCCCTTCCCAGCCCTCCCCTGCGATGGTAGCGAGTCCCCCGCGCGGTAGCAGCCAATCAACCAGATTGGCGGTGAGGATGGGGAAGGCGATTTGCAGCGGCAGGTCCGAGTCGCGCAGGTCAAAGGTGAGCACCGCCAGCCGTCCCTCCGACCGCTCGGCGACGAACAGCAGCGGCCCGCCCTCGGCCTCGACCAGCACCCGCGCGCCGGGCGGCGGCTCGACTGCGTGCGCCTGGAGGATGTGAACGTCGCTCAGGTCTACGTAGCGCAGCAGGGGATCGTCGGCGGCGACGTGGGCAACGGTCGTGGCGGTGAACGAGCCGCCCGACGAGACCGCCGGCCCGATGAGCCACAAGTTAGCGGAGGGCAGCGTTCCGGTAAGCGCGGTATCGAACACATAGAGGGCATAATCCTCGTCGGGCACAAGCTGATCGGGCGACAGCCGCACCAGTTCGACGCCGGGCAGCGCGGTCAGCGCTCGCTCCAGAAAGAGGTTGCCCTCGGAGACGAGCAGCACCCGCCCAGAGGCAGGGGGCGTGTGCGTGGCCCAGGCAATGTCGTCGAGCGGCAGCGCGTCCTCGGTGGAGAGTTGCGCTTGCAAAACGCGCATGTCGTAGGGCAGATCGGTGAGGGTCAGAGCGGCGCTGTTGTGGGCCGAGATGGGCAAGCGGCGGACATCAAAGAGGACACCATCGGCGGAGAACTCGATCAGCGGCTCGGCGTCGGACTCGCCATAATTGACCAGGCGCAGAAACGCCTGCGGCCCCTCCGCTCCCTCCCGCGTCGCCAGCGCGGTGATGGCGAGATTGTCGCTCCCGCCGCCCACGCCCACGAAGCGTATCTCGCCCGGCAGCGGGGGCAACGTCTCTGGCAGCGCACCGTCGGAGATGATGATGGCGCGGACGTCCTCCGCACCGACCAACCCGCCCGCGGAGAGCGCAAAGGCGGCCTCCCAATCGGCGGGGCCGGCGGTGGGAGCGGCGTTGTCCAGGGCGCGGCGCAGGATCGCTCTATCGCCTGTGGGTGAGGCCAACAGGCGGGGCTGCGGCCCGACGGCGATGATGGTCGCCACGTCGCCCACGCCCAAGCCCGCGACGATCTCTTGCGCGGCCTCGCGCGCGGCGTCAAAGCGGGTGGGAGCGACGTCGCTGGCCTGCATACTGGCGGAAGAGTCCAGCAGAATGACGACGCTGCCACTGACGACGGTCGGAGCGGGAACGAAAGGCCGCGCCAGGGCCAAAGTCAGCAGGGCCAGGATGAGCAGTTGGAGCAACAGAAGCAGGTTGCGCCGCAGCCGCTGCCAGGGAGCGTTCGCCTCCCTATCGCGCAGGAGGCGCCGCCAGAGGAGCGTGCTGGAGACGAGCACGTCCCGCCGCCGCAGCTTGAGCATGTACATGATGAGGATGGGAATGCTCAGCCCGGCAAATATGAGGGCGAGTGGTGTTAGAAAGGACATGGTGTTAAACGTAAAGTATGATTTGACTACACTAGAATAAGGTGTATAATTTAGACACCATTCGGAGGTGTATTATGACTATATCAACGACAACCGCGAAACGGCGTATCAATGTGACGTTCCCGGTCGAGGTGTTGAAATTGGTGGACGCGGTGGTGCGACCCCGGGAACGGAATCAGTTCATCGTCCAGGCAGCGGAGGAAGCGGCCCGCCGCGAACAGTTGCGCAAAGCATTGGACGCATCCGCCGGAGCCTGGAAACTGGAAGATTACCCCGAACTGGCGACGCCGGAAGATGTGAATCACTGGATCCGCCAACTGCGCGAATACGGTCACTCCTCCTACGACTGGGACACGCAACTGGCCGAGGATATGCAAGATGAACCATTATCTTCTTGACACCAACGTGTTGGTTTTTCATCTGCGCGGAGAGCGCGGCGTACCCGCCCTGCTCAACCGCTGGTCTCAATCTCACGAGTTGTGCATCTCGGCGGCGACCTGGGTGGAGATTTTGGCCGGGATGCACACCCGCGAGGAAAAAGTGACTATGCACCTGCTTCAATCGCTGACCACCATCTCAGTCAACCCACCAATCGCTGACCGTGCGGGACGGATGATATATCAACATGCCCGCAAGGGTTTCCAGGTCTCGTTTCCCGACGCGCTCATCGCCGCCACCGCACAGGAACACAACCTGATGTTGGTGACGAGCAACGGTCAGCACTTTCCTATGCTGGGCGAGCAATTAATGCCCTTGCAGCAAGCCCTCGTCACTTGAGCATTCCCCTTCTTGGCAAATCGTATAGCAGCACACGGTCGCAGGGGGTGTCCGTCTCGACCGGGACGTAGCGCACGTCGCGGGCGCGGCAGGTGGCCCGAATCTCGTCCCGCCAACCGGTCAGACGGCGGCGGTAGAGCGCCCGCATTCCGCCGTCAATCGTCACCTCTTGGGGATCGCCGGTCTCCACGTCGAGCAAGCGCAGGTCACCGCCCAGTGGCGGCTCCACTTCGTCGGGGGAGAGCGTGTGCAACAGGAGCACCTCGTGGCCGCGAGCCGCCAACGCAGTCAATCCCGCGACGTAACCCGCAGGGGAGAGCAAATCAGAGATGAGCACCACCAGCCCGGCCCGTCCTCCGGTAATGGCGTAACCACGCAGCCCCGCGTTCATGTCGGTCGTGCCCTCCGCTTCCAGTCCCCCCAACCACTCGAACAGGCGTAGCGTGTGGCCGCGTCCGCGCACTGGGCCGAATTGGATGTTGGAGATTGGAGATTGGAGATTGGCAACGGTGAGCCTATCGCCGGAGGTCAACGCGACATATCCCAGCGCCGCCGCCAACTGCCGTGCATATAGCCACTTGTTCTCCTCTGCTCCTCCGCTCCCCTCTCCCCCCCAATCCATCGAACCGCTGCCATCCAAGAGGATATGCACCGCCAAATCCTCCTCTTCCTCAAACAGTTTGACATAGGGACGTTCCAGCCGGGCGTAGATGTTCCAGTCCACGCGGCGCAAGTCATCGCCCTTGGTGTAATCCCGATAGTCGGCGAACTCGACCGAGCTGCCGCGCCTGGTGGAGCGACGCTCGCCGGCGGTTTGCCCTGCGCGGACGCGGCGGGCGACGAGGGAGAGTTGGTCCAGTTTGCACAAGATGGTTTCGTCGAGGATCATAGAACACGGGTTTCCAGGATTAATGGATCAAGGCTATTCGTAGATTTTTTCGTCGGTGCGCTCCGCCTGCGGCGCGTCCGGCTCCACATCCCGCACGCCGGGGCGGCCGGGCAGCAGTTCTTTGTAATACTCGTGCTGGATGATGAGATCCATCACCTCGTTGGTGCCAGTCCAGATCATGATCAAGCGCGTGTCGCGCAGCAGCCGCTCAATGGGATAGACGTCGGTGTAGCCGATGCCGCCCATGATCTGCATCGCGTGGTTGACCACCTGCCAGGCGGCGTCGGTGGCGAACTTTTTAGCCTCAGAGACGAGCCGTCGGGAGCGACGGGGGGCATCGCCGGAATCAACGCTGCGGGCGGCTCCGTAGACCAGCCCACGGGCCGCGTCCAGCAGGGTAACGGAATCGGCCACCTTGAAGCTGACCGCCTCAAAACGACGGATTTTCTTGCCAAAGGCTTTGCGCTTGTCGGAGTAGCGAGCCGCCACTTCCAGCGCCGCCCGCCCCATGCCGATGGCCCCCGCCGCGCTGGTCATCCGCTCCGGGATCATCATCTGGTAAAATATCTCGCCCGCGCCGTTCTCTTTTCCGATGAGGTTCTCCACCGGCACGCGGACGTCGCGGAAGACGAGCCGTCCCGTGCCGCCACCCCGCGTGCCTAGCAGGCCGTAGAGGTACTCGGCCTCCACTCCCTCTCCCCGCTCGACCAGAAACGCGCTGATGGACTTGTGGGGCGGGGCCTGGGGATCAGGGTTGGTGCGGGCGTAGACGAGGAAAAAGTCCGCCTCGGCCGCGCCGACGACGAAGCGCTTCTGGCCGCGCAGGACGTAGCAATCTCCCTCGCGGCGAGCCTCGGTGGTGGTGCCGAAAAAGTCAGAGCCGCCGCGCGGCTCGGTGAGCGCTTCGGCGGCAATCTTTTCGCCGGTCAGGAGCGGGCGCAGCCAGCGAGCCTTTTGCTCAGGCGTGCCAAAGAGGTTCAGCGCCTCGCCGACGATGCTGGGCATGACGTAGGCGCAGGTCAGCGCCGTGCCCAGCACGCCCACCTCCTCGATGGCAATAATCTCGTCCTCCCACTTTAGCCCGCGCCCGCCGTACTCGCGCGGGAAGCGCAACCCCAGCAGATTGAGCCGCCCGGCCTGGCGGACAAAGTCGCGGGGGTACTTGACCCGGTCGGCGTCCATATCCAGGATCAATTGGCGCGGCACGGAGAACACAAACTCGCGCACCTCGTCACGCAGTGCGCG
>Ga0164318_10000881_pt1 | contig 24972 bp, 21 predicted proteins | sample GuaBasSedimGuay9_FD_113734 | JGI IMG/M metagenome (GOLD analysis project Ga0164318, IMG submission 113734) | Subseafloor sediment microbial communities from Guaymas Basin, Gulf of California, Mexico - Guay9, Core 4571-4, 0-3 cm | ecosystem: Environmental > Aquatic > Marine > Hydrothermal vents...
AGATGTTTCCATCTCACCATACATGGGCAGAAGCTCATCGTGATAATACTTTTTTATTTCGCGCAAAAGGTTGCTTCGTACTTTCATGGAGGCAAAGGTAGTATATTGAGGCCATACGAATGATACCGGATAAATCGGAAATATCAAAAAAATGAACTCAAAATCTTCAATTATCGATCAAAAGTGCCTAAAGTACTTGGAGTGCCTAGAGTGCCTAGAGTTGGGAGTGAAAAGTGAAGAGTGAAGAGTGAAGAGTTGAGAACTCTGCTACATGAAAAATCGGATATCGTATATCGATCCCGAAAGCTTTCGGCTTAAATCGTCAATTAATATCCGATATCCGAAAGCGATTTGCGATTTACGATGTGGCCGCGTAAAAAGTGCCTGGAGTACTTCGAGTGCCTAGAATGCCTAAAGTGCCTGGAGTACTTAAAGTTAAAAGTGTAAGTATAATAATTGAGGGAGAAAATAATAAATGAACGACCTATCCCAAATACTTTAGCGCACTCCAAACTTTAGGCACTCCATACTAAAAAAGTAATTAAAGTGCCTAGAATGCCTGGAGTGCCTAGAGTACTTAGTGTGCATAAAGTTAAGATTGATGATTGAATCCAAAACTACAATCCTATATTAGGCCATCCTGATTTTTTCTGATGTCAGGATAAAAAAAATGTATCGACGGGCGACCGGTATGAAGCAACACAAAACATAATACATGATCCTCATGATAAAATTCAAAACCTCAAGCACCAAAAACCAAATATGCACCAATATCAAAATAATAATAACACCCCCCAATAAACGAGGTAGTTTGGAATTTTTGAAGATTAGTACTTTGAAATGATTTGCTTTTTGGTGCTTACCCTCTCCATGATGAGATACAATTTTCTTCCATTGCATTGCAGAAAATTACACACGATTACCAGCCATGAACTGATTCAGAATTATTGATAAAGGGGCAACGCCCCGAAACGTAACACCCCGGAGTGTAGCAGAGCGAAACTCCGGGAATACTCAACAGAAAAAAGCAGCCCTGTAAGGGCGGCACGTTATAACATGAAACCCTTTCAGGGTTATGTGCTGATCCGTACATGGTAAATAGATAGTCACTTTCAAAACGACGAAATAAGCAACCCGCGCGCTAACCCGCGTGAAGGATTGAAGCGGCACCCCACAGCCACACCTCCTGTGTGGCGAGGAGTATAGCGGAAAGCCTGACCCGCAGGGGCACGCCCAACATATTTTTATCGAAGGGAAGTCTTTTATAGATATTTTTGTTGTTTACAAAAAAATGTTACCAATGAAAGTTTTTATCATTACAGGGAATAGAGGTGAAGGAAAAACCACGTTTTTGAAAAAATGCGTTGGGGAGCTGCAACGCCGAAACCTGGCGCTTTTCGGATTTTATGCCAATAATGTTAAAACGACGACAGGAAGCGAAGGATATTTGATTAAGAATGTAACCACGCTCGACTCACGATTGCTTTGTCAGCGCGACATCCCTAGTAACATGGACGACCTTCATTTGGCAGACTTTTGGTTTGACAAACGGGCAATAGAAACCGGTGAACAATGGCTAAAGGAAGGGTTTAGTAATAATAGTCCTGTTTTTATTTTGGATGAAGTTGGGAAATTTGAGCTTGATGGTTACGTTTGGGACAAAAGTATTAACCATCTTTTACGGTTTGAAAAAGGTGTATTGCTCATGACGGTGAGAGACCGGTTTTTGCAGCGCGTGATGGAAAAGTATCGTCTTGACAAAACGAATTGCAGTGTTATTGACAGCCTACTTTTTACAGTTGAGCTTGTAGATGAAATAGAGAGAGGATAAAATGGTAAGACTGTACAAAATAAAAAAAGGCGTAAAGCCATAGTGCTTGATAATATAGCCACCCAACAATGGAAAAACGGCTGGTAATATGTTTCCGGCACCTGCAATTCCTGTGTAAAGCGCACGGTTGGCAGTTCCCGAGATTTCGAGCAGTACCCCGTTCATCGAAATCGAATAAGCTGTAAACACCACACCTCCCACCACGAAAATAGTTATCAGCGCGGGCATGTGTACCGGTATAAAAAGCAGTAGCGGCATCAACACCGAAAACAGAGCGCCGCCGTAAAGCAGGTTACGATATTTGTATTTGCCGGCCAACAGAAACAGGATAAACCCCGTTGTTACACTTCCAATAATTTTAAAAAGTAAAAACCACCCCGTAGCCGTGCTTTCGGTATGATAGATTTCTTTTCCAAACAAAATGATAAATGGCAGCAACGAAATACTAATCCCCATAGTATTAATGAATCCAAGAAAATATTTTAACCTGGGATTGGATTTCAATTCTGCTTTTATCAGCGACAAAAAATGAGAGGGACTGCTCACTTTCATTTTCGAGGGTACCACCTCCTTTAAATTCCAGAAACCCAGCGAAGCCACGAAAAGCGCACCAAAAGCAACAAAAAACATGTATCCGTAATTGTAAGGATAATCGGTAATGCCAAGGGCTTTTTTGGCCAACAGCGCCGAAATAAAAAGCAAGGTTCCATTGACAACCTGCTTTAATGAAAAGAAAGGTTTGCGCGATTCCTGCAACACAGACTTTCCAAAGATATCGGTGTAACTTATATTGGCAAATGCACCACTTATGGAGAAGATGGTGATGAGCAAAAAAATCAGCCAAATTACCATGGAAGGGTTTATGGCTGCAGAATAAAAAAGCATGATACCCATACCAAAAAGAGCCAGGATACGGGAATTGATACCTATGAGAAGAAACTTCTTTTTATAGGCATAGTTGCTAATAAACGGCGCAAATATCAGCTGGGTAAAACTGGAACCGCCCATCATAATGGCGGTAAGAATACCGATTTGAATAGCACTACCGCCCGCATCGACCAACATAGCGGGAATAACCGTATCCACATCCATAAACGGCCTCGACAACGCCAAAAACCCTGCATGCCAAAGTAGTGAATAAAAATTTTGTTTCGATATACGGGTGGTTAGCTTCATGAATCTCCGGTGATTTTTCCGATTGGCAAAGATAGGTAAGTAATGGTATTCAAGGTGATTTCAGCAAACAAAATTAAACCCAAAAAAGTCATTAGACTTTTTTGAACTTCGTTTGACGATTGAAAATGAAAGCAATTCTCTTCCAGGCAATGTAAAGATATTTTTCATTTTCAATGTCAGGTTTAACCCTGACGAAAAACATTGTATGACAATGTATTTCGTCAGCCCATTATACTGATTTGTCACTTCTAATGACAAAGCTAGGTTAAAAATTCGCAAACCATTTTGAGAAGCCCTTGTTTTTACTATTTTTGCCGCGGAGAGTTGCCGGAGTGGTCGAACGGGGCGGTCTCGAAAACCGTTGTACCCTTCACGGGTACCAAGGGTTCGAATCCCTTACTCTCCGCAAAAGGAAACCCACAACGGTAGTTGTGGGTTTTTGTTTTTTTAAGCGCGCCAAACTTGTTTGGCAAAGCGTAAAAAACAAAAACCCGAAAACCTCGCCAGAGATTTGGATTTCTATGATTGTACAGGAATCCCCTAATGGGATCAACAAAGTTAATCCCTTCTCGTTTGACTAAACTAAAGTTGGGGGTGCACCAGAGTTGGGAGTGCCTGGAGTACTTGGAGTTTGGAGTGCGCTAGAGTTGAGAGTGCCTAAAGTTAAAAGTTAAGCGTTAAAGTGACTTGCCCTAAAATAGGTTGACTCGAAAAGTCAACAAGATTCCTTCTGCCCCGCCCTGAAGGACGGGGCAATGAGGATGCTACTAATTTCCTACACACATCCCAAAACCTTTTGGGAAAATCGTAAATTCCACCTACATCAGACACGCCGTCACTATTTAACGAATATAGAAAGTGACGGTGTGTCTTTTAGACTAAAAACAGCCTGCTGCATACAATCAGGCCTAAATACTATTCGATTACCGGATTAAGGTTAAAACATCTAGCTTTCTAAATATATCTTACTATTTTTGTAAAAAATTAACCGCATGAACAAATTTTTTCTTTTATCCCTATCGATTCTCTTTTCAAGTTTACTTATTAGCCAAACCAACAACGGCTTCCCTGCCCCCAACCGCGGATGCCTGTCGTGCCACAACGGTATTGAACCCATCCGGCAACACGACACCAGGATGATGAAGGAGATATACAAACTGGGCATTAAGGTTGGTGACCCTAACGGTTGCGTGGTCTGCCACGGAGGCAACCCCGATGCCACCACTGCTTTAGCAGCACACAGCGGCACACCCAACTACTTTTTCAACCATAAAGGACCCAAAAACTTTTACCCTGACCCGGGCAGCAGTTGGATTAATGAAAACACCTGCGGACAATGCCACGAAGAGCAAACAGGAGCCCAAATGAATTCGTTGATGATGACCGAACAGGGAAAAATTCAAGGCGCATTGTGGAGCTTTGGTGCTTTGGAAGGGTACAATCATAATGTTGGAAATTATGTTACCAAAAATCCTAACGACCCGCATGCCCGGCTGGGAACGGAAGACTACCGGGCTTATATGCAAGCCATTCATGATAAGAATCCCAATGTCTATCCCGGAGAGATGAAAAAACTGCCGAAGGCTCCAACCGCCGATGAGGTTCAACGAAATCCGCAATTGGCGGCCTATACTTACCTGCGGCAGGAGTGTCTTCGTTGCCATACCGGTTCCAAAGGGCGGCAAAAACGGGGCGATTTCCGTGGAATTGGTTGTTCGTCTTGTCATATTCCCTATTCCAACAACGGCTTCTACGAAGGATATGACCCCACCATCAACAAAAACAAACCCGGCCATTTTTTAGTCCACAGCATTCAGTCGAGTCGCAATGCGAAAGTTACTGTTCATGGTATAACTTACACAGGCGTTCCCGTTGAAACCTGTACTACCTGCCACAACCGTGGTAAACGCATCGGGGTTTCTTACCAAGGTTTAATGGAAACTGCCTACTCCCCCACTTTCGATAAAGAGGGAGACAATCAGCCTAAACTACACACCAAGCGATATATCCATTTAAAAGAAGACATCCATTATCAAAAGGGGATGCTTTGTCAGGATTGCCACACCACCAACGATTTGCACGGAGACGGTTTTCTAGCAGGAAGCACGCTGGCACCGGTTGAGATTGAATGTCAGGACTGCCACGGCACCACCAAAAAATACCCCTGGGAGTTGCCCTTGGGATACAGCGATGAGTTTGACACCATCCCTGCAACGGGAGCCTCCAGAGGTTTAATTCAACAACTGGCAGAATATCTTAAAAAAGGAACTACCTACCATAAAAAAGATGGTTACTTACGAACGGCTCGTGGCAACCCGTTTAAAAATGTGGTAAAAACCGGCGACAGCGTTCTGGTACATCTTGCCAGCGGAAAAGATTTAGTGCTACAGCCTTTAAAAAAACTCAAAGAAGAGAAGAGACTCTCCGTAGCCGGAATGGTAGCCATGGATCAAATCGGCATTCACAACGACCGGATGGAGTGCTATAGCTGCCATGCCACCTGGGCGCCTCAGTGTTATGGTTGTCATGTTAAAATTGATTACAGCAAAGGGGTAAAACATACCGACTGGCTGGCAGCAGCCTCCGACCATGATGACCATGGCCAGACTGCCTGTGCCCGTGGCGATTTAGACAAACACAAAATTGAAGGTGTAATATCGGAAACCCGCAGCTACCTTCGCTGGGAGAACCCTCCCCTGTCGCAAAACGGCGAAGGCCGTGTTTCACCTACCATCCCTGGCTGTCAGACCACCATCACTGTTATCGGGAAAGATGGAAAAGCGTTGATTCAAAATCAGATTTTTAAAATTCCGGGGGTAGAAGGTGCAGGAGAAGAAGGACAACTGGCCATCGATATGTCGCCCGTACAGCCCCACACCATACAAAAGATTGCCCGCGATTGTGAAGAGTGCCACGCCACAGCCAAAGCCATGGGATATGGTATTGGCAGTGGATTAATTTTTAGCGACCCGTCGCAGGATTTTGAAGTTGACCTGATGACTGCAGACGGAAAAGTATTGCCCTCAAAAACAACCACGCAAAAACCGGGCATTGGCAACCTGACCATGGATTGGTCAAGATTTGTTACAGAAAAGGGGAAACAGCTTCAAACGGTAGGACACCATTTTAAGCTTTCGGGTCCGTTAAACAACAAAACACGCTCCAAACTCGATCGTCGCGGTGTTTGTTTGTCGTGTCATAAAACCATCCCCGATCAAGACTTAGCCGTTTCGTTTATGAGCCACGTGGCAAAGTATTCAGGCATAAAAATCGACAACAAAGAGCATCAGTCTATTTTAGGCAAACTGGTTTTCTTAGGTGCCTGGGGACAGCTTTTGATGGGAATTGCAGTTGGTCTCGGACTCTTCTTTTTAGGCTACAGGATTTTAAAAAGAAAATAACACCTTCAGAATAACTGAGGTTGGCGGTCTCGCATATGCACAGTGGCGATGTTTTTCGCACTTCTGTTTGATGTTGCTATGTCAGTTAACTTATTCATAATCATTTTATTTATTTTATTTATTGCATTACCCACCATTGTGTATATGCTGTGTTGTGTGTAGTGTGTTTGTTTCAAATAAATCTAATTGCATATTTATTATTGAATGTTCTTTCACTAAATTTTTTTTGTAAACCAACCAAGTATCAATACTTATATATCCAAATTCTTTATGTAATTCTTCGAAATTTGTTTCCTCAATGATATTTTTCAAGTCAATTCTCATCAACAAATCCTTTGTAATCATTCTTTTTGCATCTTTAAATGCAATCGCTTTTATAAAATTTTGAGTAATATCTTTATTTAATAAATAACTTGTTATTTTTGCTTCAATTAAAGTATCAAAACCAATAAAATAACAAGTATCATCAAGCATAATAGGTTTGTTGTTATCTGGCTTTACAAGTGAAAACAGAGTTGTTTTATACATTCCCGAAATAGCAACTTTAAAGGGTTTAAATGAATAATCGCCAATTCCAAATATAGAAAAGAGTGGTTTACCTTTGTATATTGTTGATTTTCTCTTGGTAAAAAAGTCTATGTTTTTTGAAAGATATTCATAAGTTTTGGGATATTTATATTTTATATAATTTGTTGCTTGTCCAACTTTTGTTTGTGTTACAATTGTATATTTTCTTGATTTATCAATCACTCCGCCTTTTAAATCCGAACTTTTTAATAAACCGAAAACCAAGTCTTCTTCTAAATCAACCGTTTCTTTTTTATTGTTGATGTAATGCCCATTAATTTTTTCCAGTTCCATTACTTTTGAGGCATCGTGTTTTAAGCCCTGTCTCCATTCGAAAGGGAATTTTCCGTCAATCTTTTTAGATTTTTGATATAAAGTAAGATTTGCAACAAATTTGTTGTCGCACCAACCGTATTTATTTATTAACTTTTCCGAATAAAAATCATATTCATTAATTGTGGTTTCAATTTGATTGTTGAAAGAACATAAGAATAAACAGGCATTAACGGAAACATTAAATTCTTTCTTTGCATCAATATTATATTGTCTGATATTTGATATTCTGTATTTGGTTTTGTTTTGTTCTAAAAGAATATTTTTTACGACAGAATTCTTTACTAAAAAAGCAAAATGTCCGTTAAATTCTGAGAAAACAGATATTAATTTGATTGAAATATATTCTCCTATATCAAAATTTCCTTTTCCGGTAATAGCATCAAAACCATTATGATTTTTAAAATTTGACTTGTGAGGTAAATTATTAGAACCAAGAGAAGATAATTTTGAATTTGTTACCCAAGGCGGATTTCCTAATATTAATATTTTTTGTTCTTTGTGTTTTTCTGTAATTGTTTTAAAATTAAAATCAAAAACATCATAATGAAAAATATCTATTTCAGGTGGATTTATTTTCGGGTTATTCAAAAAATAGTCTAAAATTTGAAATTTTGTTTCCCAAACATAAGGTTTGTATATCTCTATGCCGTAAATGTATTTAATTTTGTTAAATGTTCTAATACTCGAAATTATAAAATTTCCTTTTCCACAAGTTGGTTCTACTATAATTTCAGGATTGATATTGTTTTTTTTTAATAAACCACAAATTTTATCACTTAAATTTTTATTGGTTTGAAAATCTCCGTATTCGCTTCTGTCTGGTTCTTTTAATATTTTTTTTTGAATTGAAATAGTATTTGTCAGTTCATCAAATTCATATTGTCTTTTGAAAAAAGTATTTATACCAGATATGGATTTTAATTTTTCATTAATATCTTCAAATGAAAGTTCTTTTGATTTTTCAAAAAAATCAATTACAGAATAAGTAATATTTGCTTCAAAGACTTTCATATGTTAATTATTCACTTTATCTACAATTTTTGTAATACCTGTTACTTTTTCAGATAAAGAAACAACTCGTCCATATTGTAATCTCCATTGCAATGCGTTTGAAATAGTTAAATATCCAAGTTTAGGTGGGTTTTTTATAACTTGCTTTGCAATTTGACTTAAAGCAATATCATCAGCAGGAATATTTTTATCGTTTAAATAAGCAATAATGTCTTCTTCATTTGCTCCATCTTTTACCATTTCAATTAACCTGTATGTTGTTGTGTAGTCTGCTGTTCTTTCTTTTTCAATGAATGAGCAACTTTTGAAATCCAGTATTGCTGTTTTATTTTCGTTATCGTCTGTTTTTTCGTAAACAAAGACAAGCAAGTTATATCCCAATCCGTATATTTTTTGTTTTGCATCTTTAAACGGACTTGAAGACTGCGGTTGTTTTATTGAAGTTACTTTAATATCTGTATTAATTTCAGGTGCAGGTAAATCAATTCCTTTTGCAGAATTTCCACTATCAACAATAAAATTTTCATTAAGAAAATCTTTGAATTTGTGTTCAATATATGTTCCTACTGCTTTTCCGTCTGTTACTCCAAACAAATCTTTATTTGCAAATTTTGTTTCTTGTTCACAAAATTCTTTTGCCGAATTTATTAATTCTTTTATTGTCAATTTTTTCTTACTCATTTAAAATTCTTTTTTTTACAAAGTTACATATATTTTTTGTATTGAGTTCTCAATCTTAACCTTACATTACACACAACAATAGTATATTTTTCGTGTTGTTGATTTTAACAAAAATTGCCACATCGCAATCTGCAATCTCTGATTTTTAACGACCTTTGCCCAAAAATTACTTACTTAATAAGAAAATGGCAACACAACCTCTCGCGGAAGAGTTAAGACCAAGTACTTTAGACGAGTACATTGGCCAGGAGCATTTAATTAGCAAGAATGCCGTATTAAGACGTAGCATTGAGTCGGGAAGAATTCCATCGATGATATTGTGGGGGCCTCCGGGAGTAGGCAAAACTACCCTGGCCAATATTATTGCCAACAGTTTAAACCTGCAATTCTATACGCTAAGCGCCGTCAGCTCGGGGGTTAAAGATGTCAGACAGGTTATCGACTCGGCTTTTTCGTTGGGCGGCAATGCCATTCTTTTTATTGATGAAATTCATCGTTTCAGCAAATCGCAGCAAGACTCGCTGTTGGGCGCTGTTGAAAAAGGTACCATCACCCTGATTGGTGCCACGACCGAGAACCCAAGTTTTGAAGTTATCTCACCACTTTTGTCGCGTTGCCAGGTTTATGTATTAAAACCTTTGTCGGAATCGAACCTGCAGTTGATGCTTGAAAAGGCAAAAAGCGTACTGGAAAAAAGATACAACATTGAAATCGTGTTAAAAGAGTCGGAAGCCCTGTTCAGAATATCAGGTGGTGACGGACGTAAGCTATACAACGCCATCGAGTTATACGTCAGCCAGGAGATAGCCTCAGGAAAACAAAAAATAGAAATTTTAGATGAGAGGGTGTTGGCAACCGTTCAGGAAAACCTGGTGATGTACGACAAACAAGGCGAGATGCATTACGATATTGTTTCAGCGTTTATCAAGTCGCTGCGAGGAAGCGATCCTAATGGAGCTGTATATTGGCTGGCTCGGATGGTTGAAGCCGGTGAAGATCCTAAATTCATTGCTCGCCGCATGCTGATATTGGCATCCGAAGACATCGGGAACGCCAACCCCAACGCGTTGCTGCTTGCCAACAATTGCTTTGATGCCGTCAGTAAGATTGGCTGGCCCGAAAGCCGGATAATACTATCGCAAACGGCCATCTACCTGGCTACCTCACCCAAAAGCAATGCAGCATACATGGCTATTAAAGAGGCTCAGTCGCTTGTAAAAAAAACAGGGAATCTGCCGGTACCTTTACACCTTCGCAATGCCCCCACCAAACTGATGAAACAACAGGGTTATGGCAAGGACTATAAATACGCTCACGGATACGAGGGCAATTTCGTGAATATAGAGTTTTTGCCCTCTTCCATTTCAGGAACACAACTCTTTGTTCCGGGCAACAATCCCCGCGAAAGTGAGATGCGCAGCAAACTAAAAGCTCTTTGGAAAAGATATGGGTATTAAACTAACGTTAGGCACTTTTGATTGATGATGGCCGATTGAGATTTTTGATTTTTGATTTTCAGCCTCTAAAAGCTTAAAGCACCAAATTGCAAGCACCAAATTTCAAATAATATCAAAATACCAATTTTCAAAGGTCCAAAACTACCTCGTTCAATGGGTTTTGGTTATTCTTATTTTGATATTGGTGCTTATTTGTGATTTGGAGCTTGGGTTTTGGAATTTCACATCCGTCATACCGTCCAGAGTGGAGACATCCCCTTGTTACCGAGAGACTTCTCGACTCCCACTTCGACATCCTTCGGCGAGCTCATGATTCACTCAGGATCCGCTCGAAGTGACGGTATGTGGCAGGAAGAAGGTAAGTAAGATTTAAGAATGAATAATAGTGATAGGAGATTTGATTACATCGTTTTCACTCTTTTAACTCTCAACTCCAGACTGACATAATGCATTACTTTTCAAACAGCCTCAAAAAGCAAAGAGATCACTTCTTCATTAGCGCATTAGCGGCCATTTTCCTGTATATGTTAGCTTGCGAAAGTTGAGTTAATTATTCTACTTAACGCTTATGTAAACCGCATTCTCTGGTATCGGGGTTTTCCCACCACCAGCGGCCTGCACGAGGGTCTTCTCCAGGTAAAATAGCCCGCGTACAGGGTTGACAACCAATGCTTACAAACCCCTTTTTATAAAGCGGATTATAGGGTATGTTGTCTTCTTTAACACGTTTCCACACCTCCTCCTCGATCCAGTTGATAAGAGGATTTAACTTCAGCAGGTTGTTGTTTTCATCCCACTCAATCATTTGCATATCTACACGGGTAACCGACTGCTCACGACGCAGGCCTGTGATCCATACTTCCAGCCCTTTCATGGCTCGCGCCAACGGTTTCAATTTTCGCAGATTACAACAGAGTTTCCGATTTTCGATACTGCTGTAAAAAAGGTTCATCCCTTTGTCATGAACCATCTTTTCAATGTCAGACGATTCAGGAAAAAAAACTTCTATCTCTTTTTTGTATTTTTTGGAGGTACGGTCAATCAGGTCGTAGGTCTCAGGAAAAAGTCTTCCGGTATCAAGGGTAAATATTCTTGCTTCCGGGTCAATATTCACAACCATCTTTGTTAGCAACTGGTCTTCCACGCTCATACTCGAAGAGAGGGCAATCTTTCCCTTATACTCTTTCAGAAAAAAGCTCAACAAATTTTCAGCCGAACCATCTTCAAATTCAGCATTCCAGTCATCAATTATCGTTTTGTCAATCATAATTCAAAATTATCGTGAGGCAAAAGTAGCTAAAAAGAGATGATCCGGAAAAATAAAAAAAACCAAAGTGCTAAAGGCTCTTATCAGGAAACTTGCGAGGAAGCCTAACGTTTTTAGTCTCTTCAGAATATGCCTTATTGTAAAAAAATATTAGCGACAATATTTCAAGCTGAATGTGCATGGACTGCGATACCGATTTTTCAAGAGAAAGCACCAACTCAACAACCTCAAAAAAAAGCAACAGGGTAAAAGCCAGCTCGATTGATTTAAAATGATTGGAATAAAACTTACCTTTGCAAAAAATTTTTTTGATGCTTACTACTGAAAGAAAAACAGATGCCTTTGCAGCGCTGGGAGCCATTCTTGCGAATATTAATAACAAAACGCGAATTGACAATATTTCTGATTCTACACTTCGTGAAAAAGTGATGAATCTTGTTCAGCTTATAAACACAATTCAACAACAAAACGGCTGGTTTACACCAGACTCTGTCAGCAAGGCACTTTTATCGCTGGGTGAAAGTTTAAAAAGAGAAAAACTGGAAAAGTGGGTATCAGGTTACCAAAATAGCTTTGAAAAATTTAACGCTCCTAAAACAGTAGCCGTGATAATGGCAGGTAATGTGCCGGCCGTTGGGTTTCATGATTTTCTTAGCGTTTTGATATCGGGTCATCGGATACTTGCCAAACTCTCATCAGACGACGACAAGTTAATGCCGGCCATTGCTGCCATTTTAACAACCCTTGAACCTGAATTTGAAGACCGGATTACCTTTACCTCGGAGTTTTTAAAAGACTTTGACGCGGTTATTGCCACCGGTAGCAACAACTCATCGCGCTACTTTGAATACTACTTTGGAAAGTATCCCAATATCATCAGAAAAAACAGAAATGGCGTAGCGTTGTTATCGGGTTTGGAAACCAGAGAGGAATTAAACGGCCTTGCCGACGATATCTTTCTCTATTACGGAATGGGCTGTCGCAATGTAGCCAGGCTATTTATTCCTGTAAACTACGATTTTAACCCGCTTTTAGAAGTATTGGCAAGCAGAACCGAAGTGGTTGACAACAACAAATACTTTAACAACTACGAATACAACAAAGCCATTTTTCTGGTAAACAGCATTAACCATTTTGACACGGAAAACATCCTGCTTACCGAAAATGAGCAATACGCTTCGCCGGTAAGTGTACTTCATTACTCCTATTACCAAACACCCGAAACCCTGAAAAACGAAATCATGGTTAACAACCATCAAATACAATGTGTTGTAACCAATTTAAATTTTCCGGCCAACAAAGTTACCTTTGGACAAACCCAATCGCCTGAGTTGTGGGACTATGCCGATGGTATTGACACGTTGCAATTTCTTTTAAGTATTCCTTAAGACATTAATAATCATATTTATACACCATCCATATCGTGTCAGTAAAAATATTCCTCAAAATAATAGAAAAATGTTAGGATATTAAGTTGAACCTTACTATTTTTGCACCCCTTAAAATAAAGCATCGAAAAACATAAAGAAATGAAGAAAGATATTCACCCAACCAATTACAGACTGGTAGTTTTTAAAGACATGTCAAACGATTATGCTTTTATCACCAGGTCAACAGTAAACACAAAGGACACCATCGTTTGGGAAGACGGCAATGAGTATCCGCTGGTAAAACTTGAAATTTCACACAAATCGCATCCTTTCTTCACAGGTAAGATGAAACTTGTGGATACAGCCGGTCGTGTGGACAAGTTTATGAACAAATACAAAAAGCATTACACCAGAAAAACTCAGGACGATTGATCGTTACCGGTTTTTTAATAAAAGTAAAAAAGGCTCGCAAATGCGAGCCTTTTTTTTATTCAATCTGTTAATCTATTTCAAAACACTTTTACCAATAACCAAACGCTGAACCTGATTGGTTCCTTCGTAAATTTGGCAGAGCTTAGCATCACGCATCATTTTTTCAACCAAATAATCGGTTGAGTAACCATCACCGGCCATCACCTGAACGGCATCGGTAGTAACTTTCATGGCCACATCCGAAGCATAAAGTTTTGCCATGGCTGAAAGCATGTTCTTTTGTTTATTACCGGTATCGTACATCCATGCCGAATACCAGGTAACCAAACGGGCTGCTTCAATTTCGGTAGCCATGTCGGCCAACATAAAACTAACACCCTGGTTAACGGTTACAGGTTTTCCAAACTGGATACGTTTTTTACCCCAATCGCGAGCTGTCTCAAAAGCAGCCCTGGCATTACCAACACTTAATGCAGCAACTCCTGTGCGTGTACGTTCAAAAGTTTTCATGGCAAGCACAAAACCCTGGCCTTCGCCACCAATCAGGTTTTCTTTTGGTACCTCAACATCTTCAAAAATAAATTCGGTTTGCATACTGGCACGCTGCCCCATTTTGCTCAGATTCTTTACAATCTTAACACCGGGTGAATTGGTTGGAACCACAAATGCCGAAAGGCTGCGAGCGCCTCTTTCGGGATCAACCAAAGCAAAAACAGTAATAAAATCAGAAACACCACCGTTGGTAATAAAACGTTTATGTCCGTTCATTACATATTTATCGCCTTTAAGAATCGCCGTTGTTTTGATACCGGCTACATCGGAACCGGCATTAGGCTCGGTTAAAGCATAAGCCGCAACGCCTTTGTTTTCTATAATTTGCCCGAAAAAACGTTTCTTTTGCTCATCACTGGCTCCCAACAAAAGTGGTGTTAAAGCCAGGGTGTTTGCATCCATACAAATACCAATACCCACACATCCGGCACCCAACTCTTCGGATGACAAAGCACTTTCAAAAATATTATGACCATGTCCACCCAACTCTTTGGCCACAGGACCGTTCATCAACCCTTCATCGTAAGCCTTTTTTACAATTTCCCATGGAAATTCCGCCGACTCATCGTATTTTCTGGCATTAGGAATCATAACTCTTTGTGCAAAATCTCGCACCTTTTCTTGCAGTTCTATCTGCTCTTTTGTCAAGGAAAAATCAATCATTGTACTGTTTTTTATTTTAAGTATTTAAATTTGAATAACTTACAAATTCTTACAATTAACAAGCGCAAACAAAAATAATTCTTTATATTTATCTTTTCTATTTTAGGAGAAAAATTAAGATTATTTAAACCGAAGTATAAATAACTTCATGCATGAATTACCTGCCCTTTAAAAAAGGTTTTAAAACCTATATCCGGCTGGAAAGAGGACTGTCGAATAACACCATAGCAGCGTATATGCATGATGTTGATTTGCTGTTTGATTTCCTCACGAGTCAAAAAGGGGGACAAAGTCTTTCCGATATTAGCTACTCCGATCTTAAGGATTTTATCGCGTTTATTAACGAGATGGGGCTTGGCAGCTATTCACAAGCCAGGGTAATATCCGGTATTAGGGTATTTTTCAAGTATCTTGATTTAGAGAAAGCCATTGGCAACGACCCTTCCGAGATGTTGGAATCTCCCAAGTTAGGAAGCAAGTTACCGGATGTTTTGGATATTTCAGAAATTATTCAAATTATCAATACCATCGACCTGTCGTTACCTGAAGGACAACGAAATCGTGCCATTATTGAAACCCTTTACGGCTGCGGATTACGGGTTTCAGAATTAATCAATCTTAAGCTGTCGGAACTCTATTTTAATGAAGGCATCCTTTTGGTAACCGGAAAAGGTAACAAGCAGCGTTTTATTCCTGTCGGGGATGAGGCTAAAAAAAGTATTCTGCTCTATCTGAAATATGACCGCGTAAAAATAAGTCCCACCAAAGGCAATGAAGACATCCTGTTTTTGAGCCGGCGTGGCGGGAAACTTAGCCGTCAGATGATTTTTATCATGATTAAAAAGATGGTGGAAAAAACCGGCATCCGTAAAAAGATAAGCCCACATACCTTTAGGCATTCTTTTGCTACCCATCTGGTACAAAACGGTGCCGATTTAAAAGCTGTTCAGGATTTGCTTGGCCATGCTTCTATTATCACCACGGAAATCTACACCCATCTTAACAGAGAGGATTTAAGAAGAGCCATACTTACTTACCACCCACGAAACCAAAAAGAGGAATAGCCTCTACATTCTTAAATCAGGAAACCACAAAAGACTATTTCCCGCTCATCACTTTTTCGGCAGTCTTAACAATATTTTACCCCTAACCTCAGCTCACGGTTTGCAACCGTGAGCAATCCCAAACATCGACTGTTTCCAAACTGTCAGGAATAAGTTTTTATATTCATCTCTGCTTTTTCGATGGTTTCGGTAACGATCTTTTCCATAATCACGCTTACTTTCTTCGACATTGGAACAATGTCCAGCTCAGGAAACATAAAACTTACCATCCATGGTTTCATTTTCATGAACCGGAGTGTTGTCAGACCATTTTCCCTCGCAACAATAATACTTTTAGGCATCATGATACCCATATCAAAGCTTAGTTCGTTTAATGCTTTGTGAGATTTAGGAGCATTACAAATTTGCACAATCCTATACTCAAAATCATCAGGAATGTCCAGGTTCTTTTTTACATAAGTTTCTCTTAAATTATGTGTAACCAATACCGAAAATGAGTTACTCTTAACGGTGTTGGTTAACTCTTCTATAATAGCGTTATAGGGGGCGTTTGTTGTATATTTTTGTGCAACATTACCTAGTAGCCATCTTGACAGGGTTTTCTTCATACTTTTTAATTTTTCGTATAAAACTTTTTTAAGGTTAAAATAATGAAGTTGTTTAAAGTTAACTACGTGGATGATTATGAAATACCTTGTAAATCAGAAAACAAATATCTTTTTAATTGATCCTCCTTTGTTTTCCCTCCAAAGAGGGAAATAATGAAATTTATTTTCTGATTTACAAGATGTTATTGATAAAAAAGTATTTTAACTTTAAACAACTTCAATAATAAAAATGTTAGTTTTTATGTAATTTATATACGACAAAAATAGATATAAGCAATGTGTGTCCGCTAACCATATATAGGTATTCTTTTTCTCATGAAAAACGGAACTAAAGAGCCACTAAAAGAACAGGTTAAAAATTATTCAAATAAAAATTTGTAATTACTTATAAGGAATTCTGCGACACACAACTTCCAAAAACCAAAAGTAGTTATTATTAACGACTAGAGAATACATTTTTATGTTCACAGTTGCAAACCGTGAACTAGAATGTGTGAGATGAAATAGATAGAGGATTTAAAAAGAGCAATACTTACTTACCATCCCCAAAAATAAAAATAGGAATAGCCTCTACTTTCTAAAACCAAGAAACCTCCAAAGGTTATTTCCTGGTCATCACTTTTTCGGCAGCCTCAACAATGTTTTTATCCTTTAAACCGTAAAGTTCCATCAACTCATCAGGTTTTCCACTTTGTCCAAAGGAGTCTTTTACAGCCACCATCTCCACAGGAACGGGCATGGTACGAGCCAGCAATCCAGATATACTTTCTCCAAGACCGCCCATCACATTATGCTCCTCTGCCGTAACCACACAACCGGTTTTTTTAACCGATTTCAAAACGGCCTCTTCATCCAGCGGTTTGATGGTATGAATATTTACCACCTCTGCATTGACGCCCTTCTCTTCGAGCATATCGGCAGCATTAAGCGCCTCCCAAACCAGGTGTCCGGTAGCCACAATCGTTACATCCGTTCCCTCTTTTAACACAATGGCTTTACCAATTTCAAAAGGCATATCCTCCGGAATAAAGGTAGCTACCTTAGGCCTTCCAAAGCGGAGGTAAACCGGCCCTTCAAAATCGGCTATCACCTTGGTTGCCTGTTTGGTTTGGTTAAAGTCACATGGGTTAATGATGGTCATACCGGGAAGGGCTTTCATCATGGCAATGTCTTCTAAAACCTGATGTGTAGCACCATCTTCCCCCAAGGTAATACCTGCATGTGAAGCACAAATTTTTACATTCTTACCTGAGTAAGCCACCGCCTGACGGATTTGATCAAATACCCTGCTAGTTGAAAAATTGGCAAAGGTTCCGGTAAAGGGTATTTTACCACCGATAGTAAGTCCGGCTGCCATGCCAATCATGTTGGCCTCGGCAATACCCACCTGAAAAAACCTTTTGGGGAAAGCCTCGGCAAAAGCATTCATTTTTAGGGATCCGATCAGGTCGGCACACAAGGCCACCACCTTCTCATTTTCCTGACCCAATTCAAAAAGCCCTTCCCCAAACCCTGAGCGTGTATCTTTATAATTTAGAACTTCGTATTTCATTTTAGCTACTTTTATTTATCTCTATTTCTAACCTTAATAATCGCCCAAAGTTTCTTCAAGCTGAGAAAGGGCTTTTTCAGTCTGCTCGTCGCTGGGCGCAGCACCGTGCCATTTATGTGTTCCCATCATAAAATCAACACCCATGCCCATTTGAGTATGCAACAAAATCATTACAGGCTTTTCTTTGCCTGTATGCTCTTTGGCTATTTTCAGTGTAGATACAACCTCATCCATATCGTTTCCATTGCATTCGAGCACATCCCAGCCAAAGGCTGTAATTTTGGCTTTTAAATCCAATAAAGGCATCACATCGTCGGTGTCTCCATCAATTTGCTTGTGGTTATAATCAACTGCCGCGATAATGTTATCAACTTTTTTCCCACCGCAATAAGCCATTGCTTCCCATGGCTGACCTTCATCCAATTCACCATCACCCATCAGGCAATAAACGAGCTTATCGTCGTTGTTAATTTTTTTAGCCCTACTAACACCAACAGCCACCGACAGACCCTGTCCCAGCGAACCGCTGGCAATACGAATGCCCGGAAGTTTTTCCATGGTCGCCGGATGACCCTGCAAGCGTGTATGCAGTTGACGAAAGGTACTCAGTTCCGAAATCGGGAAGTAACCGCTTCGAGCCAACACACTGTAATAAGCCGGGCTAATGTGTCCGTTTGAAAGAATAAAAATATCCTGTCCCACCCCATCCATATCAAAAGGTTTGGACGTGTGATTCATGATTTCAAAATGAAGTGCCACAAGATAGTCGGCGGCACTCAACGATCCACCCGGATGCCCGGAAGCCGCCCCGTGCACCATCCGAACAATGTCGCGTCGAATCTGGCTGGCTATCGCTTTTAGCTCCTTAGTAGTTGGCATATTATAATTTTTTTGTATTAATTTTTAAACGGCAAAAGTAATCTTTTTGTTCGATTATTATTCACATTTTAACATCATCAAACCAGTAAATAAACATCATCTTAACACTTGAAATGTTGCTTACTTCCGTACCTGACCAATTATTAAACCCGGGCACATCATACAACGCCCCCTAAATTGACAGGTTATAACTACCGAATCGGAAAACACCATGTTGTACATAAAAGAGTTGTTACCTAAGCTGTTTTTCAATATTTTTCTGTTGTCAAAAGTAATATTTATAGATTTTAGCGAAACAGAAAAAAATACCATGTTCTTTTTCATGTTTTATAACAGCTGTTATACCAATAAATTAAAGCCTTTCAGAAGAATAAAAAAATTAAAGAAAAAAAATTCTAAACTCTATGCTTTTAATTTAAATAAATCGGCGTATATTTGCACTCATTTTTGAAAAACCACTCCAAATCTGTAATAAAATGGGTAAGAACGAATTAATCAAATTAGTAGAAGAAAGTGTTGAGGTAAAAAAATTCCCCGCATTCAAGGCAGGAGACACCGTTACTGTTACTTATAAAATTAAAGAAGGTAATAAAGAGCGTTTGCAGAAATATACCGGCGTTGTGTTACAGCGTGCCGGCAGCAGCTCAACCGCTACCTTTACGGTAAGAAAAATTTCGAGTAATGTTGGCGTTGAGAGGATTTTCCCCATTGCTTCACCATTCATCGAAGAAATTGAGGTTAACAAAGTGGGGGTTGTTCGCAGAGCCCGTATCTTCTACTTTAGAAAACTCAGAGGCAAAAAAGCCAGAATCAAAGAGAAAAGAATGTAATCTTTGTTTCAATGCATACATAAAACCCGATTCCGATGAATCGGGTTTTTTTGTTGATAACAAATTACAGCAAAGAGGGCGAAGATGTATTTGCAAAGGACGCAAAAAAAAGAGAGGTTCATCATCAGGCAGATGAAAATCTATGCAACCATTTTTTCTAAATCATGTAAAGTTATCTCCATTGCAAAACATTGCCTACAAAGAGGCTCCCTCCTACTTTTTCACGGGATTAAAACGTTTTTTTATTATTGGCAAAAAGAATGAAACCAAGGCCAGCAAAAGGATTATTAGACTCCAGGGGCGGGTTACAAATTCGGAGAGATCACCCTTGACCAGCGAAAGACGCAGATTTTCTTCAATCATTTTACCTAGGATAAGTCCCAAAATAACGGGTGCCGTGGGATAACCACCCCGCTTTAACATCCAGCCCAGGAGTCCGAACGCCAGGCAGATACCAACATCAAAAAGGGAGTTTTGAATAAAATAACTTCCAATAAACGAAAGGGCGATGATTATCGGGTACAACAACTTTTTGGGAGCTTCAATAATTCGTACCCACAGCTTATTGCCCAGTAGCCCCAACGCCAGCATTACAAGGTTGGCAAAAAACAGGCTAATGAACAACCCGTAAACCAATCCCGGTTCTTTTTCAAAAAGCTGCGGACCCGGATTCAGCTTATGCACCATCAAGGCACCAATTAATACCGCTGTTGAAGCACTTCCGGGAATGCCCAATGTTAACAACGGAACCAGCGCTCCCCCCACCGAACCATTGTTGGCAGCTTCGGGAGCAGCCACCCCTTCCAGCGATCCTTTTCCAAACTCCTCCGGCGATTTACTGGTGCTCTTGGCATTATTGTAAGCGATAAATGTGGCAATAGTGCCCCCTGCACCGGGAATGACCCCTATCAACGTTCCTATAACAGACGAGCGCAGCATAAGCCATCGCAGTTTCCACAGTTTATTAAGTGGTAGTGTCTTGTTCTTCCGGATAGCCTTTTTTGCTGACACATCCTTTTTCAAGATCTTAAAGTTTTCGATACTGAAAAATATCTCGCCCAAAGCGAACAATCCTATCAAGGCAGGAATAAATTCTATTCCATCGGCCAATTGAGGAATACCCATAGTAAAACGGGAAAACGGCAATTGCGTATCAAACCCGATAGTTACCAGTAGCAATCCGATTAACGAGGCAATATATCCTTTCACCGGGTTATCACCTGCCAGCGATGATATAATGGTCATACCAAAGACTCCCAGAGCGAAATATTCGTACGACTCAAACGACAAAGCCAGACTTGCCAGAGGTATGGAAAACAGGATCAGGATAATGGCCCCTACCAATCCACCAACCGTGGAAGCCGTGAGTGAAGTCATTAGAGCATGCATGGGTTTGCCCTGTTTGGTTAGTTCAAACCCATCGAAGGTAGTTGCCACTGCCCCCGGTGTTCCAGGTGTATTAATGGCAATGGCGGTAATGGATCCGCCATAGTTTGCCGAAAGATAAACCGCGGTTAGCAGCACCAATGCACTCATGGCATCCATTCCAAAAGTAGCAGGCAGCATCAGGGCTACTCCAATGGAAGGAGAAAGTCCCGGCAAGACTCCTACCATAATTCCAACCACCACGCCAATAACAATCATCAACAGGGGCGTAAGGTGCATCAAAGAGGAAAAGCCCAAACCCAAATTATTTATTATCTCCATAACAAGATTTTCATTAGACAAAGAGTGCCCCCAAGGGTAAATCAATTTTCAACAACAGCTGAAATACTACATACGAAAACAACACAAATCCAATACTATAGGTAAACATTACCGGCCATTTTCGATATTTAAGAATATAAAATCCAGCCAATAAAAAGAATGGTGTTGAAACAAAATATCCCATCTCGGGAATGGCAATAAAATAGATCAGCAACGCCAATAATATTTCAGCAACAAGCTTTATCCTACCTCTTTTAACCGGTTGATTTTTCTCTTTCAGCACATTAATCAGATTCCATATCGAAGTAATAAACAGCAATATCGACCATAATCGCGGAATAAGAGCCGGGCTGGTAATATTCAATCCGGCCGGTATAGCAAACAAAAGTGTTTGATAGTAGAAAAATACCGAGACCCAAATAAACAGACCGGACAATAACAGGCTATAGGTAAACCTGCTACGATTAAACCCAATCAATAGCCATAAAACAAAAAAGATTATCAAACCAAAAAGGAGTGCCATCGCCGCCAGTAGAATGGAGCCTTTTTTAACATAGTTGTTTAACAGCCCTGCTTTCTGAAGAGCATCAATGGTTTCCGACATTTCGTCGTCGATTTTTTTTGAAAAGGTTTTACTCTCAAGATAATCAGGAAAGGAGTAAGCCCCCTGGCAGTATTCTATCCATTGAGGATCGGTTGAAACTTTTTTCAGAACTTCTGACAGATACTCAACAGCCTGTGGGAGCGTTCCTTTTTTAAGGGCAAACCCCCGCCACATCGATTCATCAAGGTCATATCCTGATTCTTTAAAAGTGGGCACATCGGGCAAGCTCTCCAGTCGGCTTCGAGCTGCAATAGCCACGATTTTCAAATCATCTTTTCCTAAAATATCAGAAGGGTTTCCCACGTAAACAGGAGCTTCGTTACGCAACATAGCCAAAACCGATTGCGGTCCGCTTTTATAATCGACCCATTGCGCCTTAATACCCATCACATCCCAGCATTTCAAGGCCATCAGATAATCGCGACTACCCGTACCAGGCCCAATCCATACCTGCTTACCATTTAATTCATTCGCTTGGCTTACAACGTCACGTATTGTATTAAGGCCGCTCTTATTATTGGTAATAATCGCTTCGGGATCAGCTATCATATTAGCCAAAAACAAAAAGTCAGAGATGGCGACATGGCTCTTGTTCACAACCAACGTACTTAAAAATGATTTGGTAACCCCCAACATGGTATAGCCATCAGGCTTTTTATCCATAACATACTGCATGGCCACGATACCCTGTGTTCCCGGATGGTTTTCAACAATTAAAGGTTCTTTACAATACTTCCGTGCCACTTCGGCAACCTTGCGCGACATCAGGTCGATGGAAGAGCCCGGTTTGGAGTGCACCACTATGGTAATCGGCTTGTTAGGATAGGCCTCACTTCTGTTTAAACCTCTGTATAAATAGAAAAGTAACCCCAAGTAAATCAGGAAAAAAATAGCTGCAATTAGTTTATAAACTCTCATAAGGTTTCCTTATAAAAAACTGATACAATAATAACTCATTTTTTAATGGCTGACTCAATTAAAATAAATTGATATTGCAAACTCTATTTTGCATTATAAGTTCATTTTTGCAAAGTACATATTGCATTTTTTATTACTTTATGCAAAAGTAAATAAGTCGAAATGGAAAAGCTATATCAATATTCAGCATTAAGAGTAAGTAATGTTACTACTAATTTTAAACGATATCTTTATGACAAGATAAATTGGAAAAACAGACTAATATAACTTTTCGAACAATATCTTCAAATTGGCTATTATCCGTTTTTTTTAGAAGATGAGGACGGCTTTGCACAAAGGTTAAAACAAACCGTTAATCAGGTAATCGAAAGTGACCTCCCTGCCATTGAAAGAATTAATTTCACAGCAGTACAAAATTTAAAAAAACTGTTGGCGGTTATTACTGAAATATCGCCGTTTAAGCCCAACATTTTAAAGCTCAGCACACAAATAGGAGTAAGTAGAGAAACATTACAAAAGTATTTGTATCTATTTTCTAAAGCAGACCTATTGTTGCTATTGCAATCCGACACCCGTGGAATAAGCAAAATGAATAAGCCGGAGAAAATTTACCTTAATAATCCGAATTTAATTTATGCCCTCACCGATAGTGTAATTAACAAGGGAACATTAAGAGAGACATTTATCTTTAATCAATTACGAACATTGTATCAGGTGACATCATCAGCGAAAGGAGATTTTACCATCAATCAAAAATATACGATAGAAGTGGGAGGCAAAAACAAAAAACAGAAACAAATAGCAGGGTTGCAAAATGCCTTTATCGTATCTGACAATATAGAATTTGCACATCACAATGTCATTCCCTTGTGGCTTTTTGGTTTTTTATATTAAAAGTTCAAATACGGAATGCCCCACGTTTACAGAAACCCCGATAATACATTAGTTCCTCATTCCCTGCTCTTCGTATCAATCAAGATAGTAACCGGTCCCGAGTTGACCAAGGCAATGTCCATCATAGCTCCAAACTCACCGGTGGCGACAGGTTTTCTAAGCAGGCTTTCCATCTCTTTTACAAAATTATTGTATAGTGGAATTGCTGTTTCAGGTCGGGCGGCTTTGATATAGGATGGCCGGTTTCCTTTTTTGGTAGAAGCATGTAAAGTAAACTGGCTCACCACTATCACCTCGCCTTCCACATCCTGAACCGAAAGATTCATTACATCGTGGTCATCTTCAAAAATCCGTAACCGGACAATCTTTCCGGCAAGCCATTTAATGTCGTCACTATGGTCAGCCTCTTCGATACCCAGCAAAACCAGCAATCCCAATTGAATAGATGATTTCACTAATCCATTAATGGTTACCGAAGCTTTTTTAACACGCTGGATTACTGCTCTCATAATTATTATTTGAAGCAAATATCTGAAATATTTAAACTCCAAATTTCAAAAGCCAAATAAATCTCAAATCCCATTCAAATATGCTACCTTTGTTCCTTCATTATTTAACCATTAAATATGACCCGATTAAGTGTAAATATCAACAAAATAGCCACTTTGCGCAATGCTCGCGGTGGCAACATGCCCGATGTTCAAAAAACAGCTCAGGATTGCGAGCGTTTTGGTGCGCAGGGTATCACGGTTCACCCACGACCTGACGAGCGCCACATCAGGTACAAGGATGTGGAATTGTTAAAACCATTAATAACCACCGAGTTTAACATCGAGGGGAATCCCATTCCCAAATTTATCGATCTGGTGTTGAAATATAAACCCCATCAGGTAACGCTTGTCCCGGATAACCCTAACCAGCTAACCTCCGACCATGGCTGGGACACCATCAAGCACAAAGATTTTTTAATCGACACCATAGCAAGATTTAAAAAAGCCGGCATTCGTACTTCTATTTTTGTTGATCCTGACCCTAAAATGGTAGAAAATGCAAAGTTAACAGGCACCGACAGAATAGAGCTTTATACTGAAAGCTACGCGGCCGGTTTTGCCAAAAACCCGTCAACCGCCATCGCTCCTTTTGTAGCCGCTGCCAAAGCAGCTAAAGAGGCC
>Ga0164318_10000882_pt1 | contig 24958 bp, 17 predicted proteins | sample GuaBasSedimGuay9_FD_113734 | JGI IMG/M metagenome (GOLD analysis project Ga0164318, IMG submission 113734) | Subseafloor sediment microbial communities from Guaymas Basin, Gulf of California, Mexico - Guay9, Core 4571-4, 0-3 cm | ecosystem: Environmental > Aquatic > Marine > Hydrothermal vents...
TGGACTGAGCCGTTTTCGATTGAACTCATCAGAGGTTCAGAAAACACCCGGTAGGTTGCCGAATCGTAAAGCTGCGTATAGAGTTCGCCGTCTTCGAATGGAAAAGTACCGCTGAGTTGGATTGTTTCACCTTTTTGGGGATTGCTTTTATCAGTGGAAAGGCTGGCCCTTTGTTCGGGGAAAGGAATTACCACGGTGGGATCACCGATCAGATTGTAGGAGTTCACCATAGAATATTTCAGGTAATCGAAGTACTGGTCGGCAAGATATTTGATTTTTGAGTACTGAATGGCTTCACCAACGGTAATCCCGGGTTCGAAGATAACATCATAGAAGAATTTCGCCATCAGGTAATCGTTCTTGATCCAGCCAACGCTGGTTGCTCCCCAGAGACCGATAGCGCCGCCATTTTCTGCCAGAACAAGATGTTCTCCGAGACCAGTCATGTGGGCAAAATCGGCGGTAAAACAGGTGAGACTAGTAATAAACGGCAGTTTATCATAGTTATCAAGATATTCAATGTGAGTTGTATTAAAAAGCGATCTGTCTGACCATACAGCGCCGCCACCGTGACCCATGAAATTGATTAACGCCAGTCCCTGGTTCCAGAGGTAGAGCAGGGTGTCGGATCCGCCGAAAAAGGGCGTTTTCACCGAAGAGGGATTGATGAAGATTCGGTTGATGCTGAATTCCTTGGGAATCTGCCGCTGGATCATGTTCTCGGTCTGATTCTTGAAAGCATCTTCATAACCGGCGATGTAGAGCAGCTCATTGTGCCATTGATCGACGGGAGCCTTTGTAACATAATTGATGCGTTTGTCGATCATCAACTCCAGTTCTTCCTGGCTGGATACCGGCCAGCGTCCAATCGTATATTCCGGGATACCGGATTTCTCATCGAAGACGACATACCATTGATCGCTGGCACAGGCGCCGTATTTGAAGGATTGATTGAAGAACGCCGGAACGGACTTTTGCTCGCGGATTTCCGAGTCTCCGATCAGCAGAACCGCATTGGGCTTATGCTGCCAGTTTTCTTTGACATATTCCAGGAAATTGCGAATGGCGTAAGGGCTGACAATTCCATTGTTGAATTCATTGTAAACATCTTTAATACCGACAACAAAAGGCGTAATTTCAATATCTTCATAAAAGGATGTCAGTCTATTCAGCTTATATTTGAATTCCTCACTGGCGATAATGATCAGGTCGGTTTTCCCGGGCTCCTGAATAATATTAAAGATGGTATCCGGCTGAATGCTGACCGGCTGTAATGTTCCGGATCGGGAAGCCGCAAAATATTGATCATTTTGATTTCCGATCTCATCTTCGATCAGAATCGAATAGTTTTTTGTCAGGGTACTGTATTCGACACTGAAATCCATCAGCTTGCTTTTTCCGACTTTATAGACGGAAATATCCGGGTCGTTAAAACCGCTGATCCTGAAGTGATAGGTGCCAGGAAGTCCGGTTTCCGGTTTAGTGAATTCAATCTGCTCGTTATCAGCAATGTACAGGCGTTTATATCTCAGGTCAATATAATCGAACAATACTTTATCATAACGGTTTGTCGGATCGTCTCCGGCAACGGCGATCTGGATTTTATTCTTGCCGTGGATTAGATAGCGGTTCTGAAGGGTTTGAGCGGCTTCACTTTTAATAACATGAGGTACCTGATCGCTCCAGCTGTCTGTCGCGGCATAATAATCATTGATATAAACTGTAACCCTATGACTGCCATCCTGGTAAGTCAGCCCGTGCATGCCCACATTGACGCTGTAATTTTCAATGGTATTCTGGTTCGGGTGAGTCAGGTTGAAAAAATAGCTTTTCGTGGTGCCGCCGTTGATACCGCTGTCAAAAAACCAGTGGTCCCGGGTATGGGTCGGCAGATCAACATCGACTTTACCCAGATTTTCGAAATGGTTATTCTCCTCGAAATGCTCGGTGTATTCATAATCCGTAGGGATAATCGCCTCATCGTCTGAGATGGTTGCTTTGGCGGATTCTTCCGCATAGCGGAGTCCGTTTGTCTGGCCCCAGGTCAAAAAATAGACATTGTTATCTGTGAAGGGATCAAAGTAGTAGTCAGCGACACTATTTCGATTTCGTTGACCATAGAATTCAATATAATCGGATTTATTGAAGCTGCCGTCGGACTCGCCGCTGACAAAGAGGGGGATTTCACTTCCCTGATTGAATAACTGAAAGGTTCGGGGATCGATGTTTTTAACCGCAGCGCCACTGTCTATCAGCGTTGCGCGGCTGATCCGGTAAATACCATCGGTATTAACCACAATCCGAATGAGATTCTGATCCTGTGAAAATTGACGGTTCGGTTTTGATAATGTCCGATCTGATTTAAATTCCCGGACAGACCCCTGAATGCCGATGGCTTTATCGAGATTCGAGGTCTGCTTGATGGTTTTTTCAAGGATTTTGGAATCTTTTTTGATTGATATTGAAACCGTCAGTTGTTCAAAATAACGCAGCTGTTGACCGTTATCGATTATTTGATACGGGTAAATCTTTATAGCGGTCAACGGTTTATTATCAATGGATCCCAGATAGACTATTTGAACGATTTGCTGCGGATAAATCGGAAAAGTCTTAGAATTATCCCGACTTTCTTCGGTGACCAAGCCGTCGGGAATAGAAATATCATTTGCCGTTTCCGGTTTTCCGCTTAACGGTATTATGACGGGGTGCGAACCGTTGGTCTGAAAGGTGATATTCCCGGCCGGAGCATTAATGATTTTTGTAAAACAGGGCAGGGAAGGGTAGCCGGTTCGATATTCATTTTCGAGATTAGCAGATTTTATTGATATTGAACCGTCAGACGTTATGGAAAGTATCGGCTTTTTTATATCTGCCTGCCATGACCAGTGTTGATTATCGGTCCATGTTTCGTTATATAAGATTGTTTGGGCCTGAACGCATTCAAATCGAAAAATTATCGATAGGATAATTGCATTGACTAAACAGACACAAATGTGCCTGGTATTAACGTTTTTCATTCACGATAAAGAAGAGTTTGTTCAGCAGTCCCCTGAGCATGTCTTCATCAACGCTGCGATAGAACATTCCATTATAAGCGACGGCGATTTTTTGAGTTTCTTCGGAAACAACCACAACGACCGCATCGGATTCTTCGGAAATTCCCAAAGCTGCGCGGTGTCGGGTCCCCATGAGTGGATCCAGATCAGGGTTGTCGGATAGAGGTAAAATTGCGCCGGCAGCTTCGATAATATCATTCTGAATGATAACGGCGCCATCATGCAGCGGACTGCCGGGATTGAAAATTGAGATTAGCAGACTGGATGAAACTTCGGCGTTTATATTGGTAGCGCTGTCCCGGAGTGTTCTCAGGCGGATTTCACGGCCGAGCACAAAAAGACCGCCCCATTTGCGCCGTACCAGTTCCATGGAGGCTTCGATAATAGCATCGATTGTCTTGGATTTTGGTTCCGCAAAAAATCGCCTTAAAATCCGGCTCTGTCCGATCATGATCAGAATTCGCCGTAATTCCGGCTGAAATACGATGACGAATGCGATGACCCAGACTGTCTGAAGGTGCCCCATCAGCCAGGATAAGCTCTGCAGGTTCAAAATCCGGGCGACGAAAGATAATAAGAATATCATAGCCAAACCGATGATCATCTGAGAAGCCCGTGAACCACGGAAAAACTGGTACAGCTTCAGGAAAATCCAGTAAACAAGCAGGATATCCAGAATATCCCAAATCGTTACCGTGATGAATTTGATTGTAAATAGCGTCATGTCGGTATTTTTCCCACAATGGCATCGGCGATAGCCGCCGCTTGAACGCTCTCCCTGACGTCGTGAACCCTGATAATTGAAGCTCCGTTCAGAATGGATGCCGCCAGACCTGCCAGACTGCCTTCCAGACGTTGATCGACCGGTAAATCCAATAGTTTCCCGATCAATGATTTCCGGGAGAGTCCCACCAGAATCGGTTGCCCAAGAGATTCGAATTCTTTTAAATAACGTAAAATAGTATAGTTGTCCGAAAGGGTTTTTCCAAATCCTATTCCGGGGTCGATGATAATTTTTTCCCTGGTAATGCCGGCCTTCTGAGCTATACTGATACTGTGATCGTGATAATGTAAAATATCATCAATGAGATTATCATAGACCGGATTCCGCTGCATATTACGGGGGGCGCCCTTGATATGCATCAGACACACCGCCGCACCGGATGTCGCAATTACGTCCGGCATGTCGGGATCAAAGTTCAGTCCGCTGATATCGTTTACCATATCGGCTCCGGCCGTCAACGCCCGCCGGGCAACTTCCGCCTTATATGTATCAATTGAAATCGGGATGGATGTCTGTTTTCGGAGGGCTTGAATTACCGGGATGACCCTTTCCATCTCTGTAACCGAATCGATGGGTTCAGCGCCGGGTCGGGTGGATTCACCGCCAACATCAATAATATCGGCGCCGTCATCGATCATTTTTAACGCATGCCTGACAGCATTTTCAGTTGAAAAATGCTCACCTCCATCGGAGAAGGAATCGGGGGTGACATTTAGAATCCCCATAATGGCGGTTTTCCTTGAGAAATCGAATTCACGGGAACCGATAGTGATAACAGATTGGGAAAAGTTATCCGAGAAGTAGTGTCTGATTTCTTTACTGAGTTTTTCCAGACCAAATACCTGATGAGCAAGTCCGTCAATCAGTTTTTCATACTGTTTGCGTGTACCAAAAAGAATGACCGGCGCTGAATCGATGGTACAGGTTGCCGCTTCCCGGGAGACAGCGCATTCGCCGCCTACCGAGAGCATCTGTTGTTTCAGAATATTGGCCGCCGGTGCGGAAATGGGGTCGGTTTTCAGAATATGAAATTCGCCCTTAGGCGTCATAATCTGAATTCCCCCCGAATCCACCGGAAGGGAATTCATTTCTTCAATGAAGTGAGGGATATCATTTACTTTTAGTTGACGAAGCAGGTTTCTTCCCCTTATCAGTTGTTTTTCGGGTCGTTTTTGTTATCGATTTTTTTCGGGTTTTCGGTTTGGATTGGGATTTTACGTTGTTCTTCGGTTTTCTGATTTTTTTTCCATCCAGTAAGCGTTTTATATTATCACCGTCAATGACTTCATACTCCAGTAATGTTTCAGCCAGGAGCTTCAGTGATTTAAGATTATCCTTCAGAATTTTAATGGCCCGTTCTTCAGCGGTTTCCACAATTGTCCGGACCTCCTTGTCAATGGCTTTAGCAGTTTCCTCACTGAAATCCCGATGCTGAGCAATCTCCCGTCCGAGGAAAATCTCCTGATTCTTTTTACCGAATGTCAGTGGCCCCAGTTTTTCACTCATACCCCATTCACAAACCATTTTGCGGGCCAGTTCGGTCGCCCGCTCAATATCGTTACCTGCACCGGTGGTTAACTCGTTGAAAATAATTTTTTCCGCAGCTCTTCCGCCGAGCAGGATGCTGAGATTACCCTTAATGTAGGACTGGGAATAGTTATGGCGTTCATCCATGGGGAGCTGATGAGTAATTCCCAGGGCGCGGCCGCGCGGCACGATGGTAACTTTATGAATGGGATCGGCGCCGGGGATGTTCATGGCAACCAGCACGTGTCCGGATTCGTGATATGCGGTCAGCTCACGTTCTTTTTCCGAAATCTGGAGACTTTTGCGCTCAACGCCCATCATGATTTTGTCTTTAGCCTCTTCGAAATCGTCATTATCAACGGCCTTCTTATTTTTACGGGCTGCCAGCAAGGCCGCCTCATTGACAAGATTTGCGAGGTCGGCGCCCACCAGCCCGGGTGTCCCCTTCGCAATGGTGCTCAGATCAATATCCTTGGCCAAGGGTATTTTTTTCGTATGAACGCGTAAAATACCTTCCCGTCCCTTGACATCGGGAACATCGACAACAATCTGCCTGTCGAAACGTCCGGGGCGCAGGAGGGCTGAATCCAGGACATCCGGACGATTGGTGGCTGCGATGATAATGACGTTGGTATTTTCGTCAAAACCATCCATTTCGACGAGTAGTTGGTTCAGTGTCTGCTCACGTTCGTCGTGACCGCCGCCGAGTCCGGCGCCGCGGTGGCGACCGACGGCGTCAATTTCGTCAATAAAGATGATGCACGGTGCATTCCGTTTGCCCTGCTCGAAGAGATCGCGGACCCGCGATGCGCCTACACCGACAAACATCTCGACAAAATCGGCTCCACTGATACTGAAAAAGGGAACACCGGCTTCACCGGCAACGGCTTTGGCCAGGAGTGTTTTTCCCGTACCGGGAGGGCCAAGCAACAGGGCTCCTTTGGGAATTTTACCACCCAGCCTTGAAAATTTTTCCGGCGACTTCAGGAATTCGATGATTTCCTGCAATTCTACCTTGGCTTCCACACATCCGGCGACATCTGCAAATGTGGCTTTCGGGCGATCGGAAGTCCAGAGTCGCGCTTTGCTTTTTCCGAAACCAAAAATTCCTTTATTGTTTTGTCCCTGCATCCGGCGCATGAAAAAAATCCAGATGCCGATAAAAAGAAACCATGGTAAAATCTGAAAAAGATAGGCCGTCCACTTAACCGTCTGTTCCTTGAAATCATATTTGAGATTGTTGTCATCCCAGTCTTTCAGCATATACTGATCGTAATTCGGCGGTAAAATAAAAAAGAATTTTTTTACTTCGGTGGGCCTTCCGTTGAGAATCAGGGTTGTCGGAGATTTCAGTACGCCATGAAATTCACGTTCGATTATGGTCGCTTTGCTGATCTGTCCGTCAAAGAGCAGCTCTTTGTACTGGTCAAATTCAATTAGGACCTCTTCTTTGCTACCGGTTCCGAGTATCTGAATCAGGAAAATGGAGCTGATAATGATAATGATCCACATCAGAGATGTTTTTGATGCTTTTTTCCATCTGAACTCGTTATCGGGTACATCTTTATTTTTATTGGATTGTCGCAAATTCCGATTTGAAAACTTTTTGTTTTTGCCCGGTTTCTTTTCCGGTTCTTTAGAGCGTTGATAGGGGTGATTTAAATGCATTCAAAGACCTTCTTGGTTAAGATAATAAATTGATTTCAAATTGCGCATTTTCTGGGCTAAATCCAGACCATAACCGACGACAAATTTATCCGGAATTTTAAACCCGACATAGTCGATATCGAAATCCAGTTTGGTGTATTCCTTAATCAGCAGGGAAGCAAATTTTACGGAACTTGCCTGACTGTCCTGGAGTCGGCGTTTTAAAAAATCGATCGATAGTCCGGAATCAACAATATCTTCAACGACAATGATGTCACGTCCGGTAATATCACAGCTTATATCCTTCAGCAGACGAACGGTTCCACTGGTCCGGGTTTCATTGGCGTAACTTGAAATTTTAATGAAATCGACTTCAGCGGTAATGTCCATTTCACGAATAAGATCCGCGAAGAAAATGAAACTTCCGTTCAAAACGCCAATCATAATCGGAGATTTCCCCCGGTAATCTTCGGATATATCCGCAGCCATTTCTTTGATTCGTTTCTGAATTTTATCATAGCTGATCATCTCATGCAACGTCATTCCGCTGTATTTGCCGTAAGTATCGTCGAGTACCTTTGTTTTGGTCATAATTTTTTATCCTTATAGGTTAATTTCAAAATCTTTGTTGTCGTCGAATCCACTTTAAAAATATCCGACAGCTTTACTCCGCAGACCCAGATAATCGTTTCACCGGATACGAGAAGGGGAATGCGCTTTTTCATAGGCAGGGGAATTTTCTGATCCACAAAAATATCGCTGACTTTTTTTGAATGGCGCTGTCCCAGCGGAGTAATCCGGTCCCCCTTTTGCCAGGGACGAAGCATTAGAGAGCGATCAGGCAGTTTTGCCAGGTCAATATATTCGATATTTTTATTCTCCCTAAGGGCATGAAAATCTGCCGGATCAAACACATCACAGTGAAAATCGAAATAATCGGTGGAATAATGCTTTCCTATCTGTACAACAAATCCCGACCAGGGACGAAAATTATCTGAACGGAGGATCAGTGTCCGACGATTGAGCAGCGCCCGGATCTCCCGGGAAATCGGTATCTGTTTTCCGGTTTGACTCGTTTTTATTAGGTTGATTAGTCTCTCCATCATGCTGAAACTTATTGATACTGCTTTGGGGTTAAGCAAGTTTACGCTTTCGCGAATTACCCCATATTTGATGATATTAAAATAGTTTTTCAGACGGGAAATATCAAGCGTAATTTCACTTGGCGACTTATCGATCAGACAGTCCCGAAAGGCTTCTGAAACCATCTCCCGGTTTATTGCGGCAACGTCTGAAAAAATACTTTGCAGATGCAGAATCGAAGTTTCCAGAGATGGATTGACCTTTGATTTTATTTGGGGAATGAGAACCTGGCGAATGTAATTCCGTGGAATGGAGGTATCGTTGTTGGTATGATCCTCATTAAAGGGAATTTCATGTTTATGAGCATAGTCATAGATTTCCTGTTTTGATGCAAATAAGAGCGGCCGGATAATGTTGTCCCGTTTAACCGGGATGCCCTGAAGGCCCTGCACACCGGTTCCCTTGAAAATCCGAAGAAGGATTGTTTCGACCTGATCATCGGTGGTATGGGCTGTGGCAACAAAAGAGCCCGGATATTTTGCGGAAATCTCGCTGAAGAATGAATAACGCGCTTCGTGACCGGCCATTTCAAGGGATGCTCCCGTATCCGCTGCCAAAGCGGGTATATTGACGGATTTTACGACGAATTTACAGTTATTTTGTTGGCAGTAACTCTGAACCAGAGCTTCGTCTTTGTCCGCCGACGATCCCCGGATTTGGTGATTCAGATGGGCCGCTATCAGGTTGATGGGCGCCTCTTTCCCAAGTGTTAAAAGACAGTGCAGCATGACCATCGAGTCGACACCGCCGGATACCCCCGCAATCACCGTGCTGTTCGGGGGAATTAGTTGGTTCTCCGCCAGAAAAGCAGAAAATTTTTGATAAAAAGAGGACATTTTATTTGATTTCCTGAAAAAAGGGATTTGTTTCCAGCTCTTTTCTGATGGTTGTTGTTTCGCCGTGACCGGGATATATCCGGGTATCTTCGGGAAGCTGTCTGAGCCTTTTCAAGCTGGCGGTGATTTGCCGGGATGATCCTCCAGGGAGATCGGTCCGACCAATGGATCCCTGAAACAAAGTATCGCCGGAAAAGAGATGTTTACCGGTCAGGAAACAGACGCTTCCCGGTGTATGTCCCGGCGTGTGCATTACCTGCAGATGATGACTGTTGATTTCCAATAGCTGACCGTCATGCAGAAAATTCGTGATTTCGGGAATCTGGAAATTTGGGAGTCCCAGCAATTGAGCGGTGTCCCGGGCGGAGTTGAAAATCGGTATGTCGTCTTCATGAATTGCGAAGAGCAGCTCAAAACGTTTCTGCAGTTCGGCTGCCGCTCCGATATGATCGGGATGGGCATGGGTATTCAGGATAAAGATCGGCGTTAAACCCAGTTCACTGAGTTTGGCTACGATCGTGGAAGCATTGTCGCCCGGGTCAAATATAATTGCGTGCCTGGTTTGTGAATCGCCCAGAATCCAGCTGTTTTCAACAAAGGGTCCGGTGATGATAGATTCAATAATCATGGTGTGGGATTCCTTAAATTTCGCCAAAAATCAGATCATCGATAGCGGTCATTTTTTCCCGGTAACTGCGGGGAAAGAAGAACCAGATCGCCGCCGCAATGGAACTGAGAATGGAATTGCCGTCCTGAAGAGAAAAACAGTAGCCGGATAATTCTTTTCCCTTGCGCAAATTCAAGGTCGGAACCACAACAACGGATTGATTCAGAACCCGGCCGAGATAACCCATATCCCGTGAAAATGCGACAATCTGTCCGGTGAGTGTTTTATTTGTTAATGCAATTAGCGGGTTCGCCTGCAGGCGGTTAATAATTTTCTGTAAGGTGGTTTCCGACTTCAGGCAGATGTCAAAGTGAATAATATGAAGATACTGGGAATTTACTTTCAGAGTGGATGAAAAAAGATCGAGATTAAAACCGATGGATTTGAAAAGAGAAGCGGCGTCGAGTGCTTGATATGTGCCGTAGTTATTATCCTTGTGAACGCCGACTTTGGGTGATGCAATTGAGCCGGCTTCTTCACTGATATCATTTTCACGGCGAATGCAGACAAATCGGCCGCATTCGATGTGTTGGTTGCCATCAATAATTCCGATCGTATTGACCAGTGCGGCAATATTATGAGCATTACAGGATACAATTCGCAGGAATCGATCTTTGCCATAATTCAGCGCCCGGTCATTGATGGTGTAGGCATAATCTTTTCCGAATTCCGAATCCTGTGACTGAGCGACAAACAATTTATCGCCTTCGAATTTTGAATAGATGTTGTTTTTATTTATACTGGCCTGACCGGTTGGAGAACAGTCAATGATAACGCCGGCCCGCCGAATTGCTTCCTTAGCATCATAATCGATTTTACAGCCTGTGCTGGCATACTCGTCTTTATACTCTTCCGGAAGGCATAATTTTGCGCCATGGTTGACCATGCCTTTTACCAGAGCAATATTTCTTATCTCGGTTAAATCCGGCTGAAATGTGATTTCATCAATTCCCAGGGATTTTCGCCGACTGGTCAGAATGCCGATTAGGGGTGTTCCTATTGTTCCGGTTCCGACGATGTGAATAATATTTCGAGGCATCTGTTATCTCGTTTTTAATAAATTCAAAAAAACCGCCGTAAGTTAATAACAATTTAGCTTTTATAAAATTGAATGTTAAAAAGGGTTGAAGAAAAAAACTTCAACCCTTTATGATTAAAATAAAAAGAGGAAGCGATCTATTTCAGATATAGCATCTTAATGGCAGCCTGTCGACCGTTGTGCGTCAATACTGCAACGTAAAAACCGTTTGAAACCGCCGATCCGGATTGATCTTGTCCGTTCCATTTGATCGAGTAAGCACCGGGAAGAGCGTGAGCTTCCACCAGGTTTATTACCAATTGTCCAAGGGCATTAAAAATTGACAGGTTGATATTTCCGGGGTCGTGGATTTGGTAGGGAATAATCGTTGTTCCATTAAATGGATTTGGGTAATTCTGAGCCAGCTGAAAATCTGCGGGGATAAAATTGCCACTGTTGATGACGGTAGCATTTCCGCTTTCGTGGAAGGCAAAGGAACCGGGGATAGCCCCGACCCGAAGAGCGGCAAGCTGCGTACCATTGGAATCGAGCACTGCCACGGTATCGGGGGCAATATAGTTGGTCAAACCAAAATAGATCAGGTCGTTGTGAGTCGCCATCGAGTAAATTGAAGAGTAATTTCCGATTTGGTCGCCGGTGTCCATTGTCAGGGAGTCGGTCAAAGCACAGATACCCTTATTATATACCCGATAGATTTTATTATTGAATACTGTAATGTCACGGCCGAAGAGGAACGAGATGCCAAAATCCTTGCGTGCAACCTCTCCGGTTGACAGGTCAATCTTCGAATTACCGGCATAGATATTCCAGTTTTCATCGTAATAGGTGCTACTAACATAGATGCAGTTATCGTGAGCGACCATCTCCTCGGGCCCGGTAACGACAATAAATGTATCCGTCGGAACGGGAACGGTATCCGCAATATCGAACTCCATGACCATATTCGAAGAGGTCCAATCGGCGTTCATGGTGATTGAAGAATAGAGTTTATCATTATAAAACAGTAAATCCTCAGGCAGCTTTCCAAGACTCAAGGTATCAATGATCGAATAATCAGATAGATCTATACAAAGAATACCGCTGATATACCAACAGGAGACATAGGCGATATTATTGACAATTTCAATATCTCTGGGACCGGCAAAGGGGAGATCAATTGATGTGACGAATTCAAATCCGTTGCTCAAATCTGCGACTTCAATCGTATTGGAATTGTTCATTACGATAAATAGTTTGTCGTTATAAATTTTTAAATTTTGACCGGTATCACCCAGCGGATTGCTTGAGATATCCCAATGTAACGGGCCGCTGATTTCTGAAAATGTTGAATTCGCTGACCATAGAGTGGAATTGGTGCTACCGTAATTTCCTTCGCATAGAATGTATGTCGTGGCCTGAGCAAAAATTAAAGTACTTAATGCAATTACCAGTAGTAGAATGCGTTTCATGGGATTCTCCTTTTCCTTTTGACATTGTTCTTCATTTCATAGTTAAGGGTTAACCGAAGCGAACGGGGCGGTTCGGGATAACCGTATAACGTTACATATTTTTTATCGCTGAGATTATTCACCGCCATTGCCAGAATAAATCTACCGATGCCGGTATTCAGACGGTAGGAGGTATTAAAGGAATAAATGGTATAGGAATCAAGGATCAGGTCTTCCGGCCAGCTGTACATGGCAACCCGCCGTCCCACGTGAGCCATTTGCAGTGAAAAGTAGCAGTGACCCGGAACCCAGCTGATTGCCAGAGCGCCGGTCTCCTTCGGAGCGTACCGCAGCGGTTTTTTATAGTAATCTCCCGGGGTCAGATTTTCAGAGACGACGTAATTATACATGGCATCGAAATGAATCGGGCAAATCGGGCAATGCCAGTTTGTGGTTATTTTATAACCTTTTCTGATGGCTTTTTCGATATTTTTGGGTTGCCAATAGGACTGAACTGGTGTCCAGAGAATCAGGTTTTTACTCTTTTTGTAAAATAAATTGGCTTTCAGAGTGATTCCGGCAATTTCAATTAATTCAAATCCGCCGGATATTTTATCTGTGTGTTCCGGCTTAAGGTTGGGATTTCCTCCCGGTTCCCAGTATAGATCATTAAATGTGGGATAATGAAAAAACCTGCCGGCTGTCACATAGAATTTTCCGTAATTGCCCGGTATGTGCCATCGTAATTGCAGGTCCTTGTCTATTTTCGAATAGAGGTCGGGTGAGAAATTATAGGCAATCATCGGAACAATTGATAAACGCTTAGAGGGAAAATAAACCGCCGCAGCTTTGGTCTGATAACTTAAGCGATCATGAGAAATTGTTTCCGAACTGTGCATAAGATCATATTTCATATCGGAATAGAGGTGTAACCGGATGTTTGGTCGGATATTTCCGGTTTGCTTAATAATCAGTTGATACGTATACAAAGTGTGATCAGTGTCAATGGCGCTTTGAGGGTTGATATAACGTTCAAATGACTTTTTTCCTAAAAATTGCAGATAGCCCGGACCGAAAGGATTAATCCATCCCAATTTTGTTCCGAGTATGGATAACCGGTCCTTTCGTCTGGCGTTGAGAGTTGGCGACCAGATCAGCCCGGCCACTCCCCGTTTTTGGGATGATGTCATCAGCATTGTTTTCCAGAAGAGATTAGACGAGAAGAGAGTGGTGACAGTTGAGCTTACAAATTCCTGGTCAAAGCTGTTATTTTCACGTTTTGTTGTTCTGTTATTGACCGGGTTTGTGGCTTTGTAATCGGCATTGTCATGGCGTTTACCGGAGGAAATATTCAACCGGGTTCGCTTCGACTGTGAAGCAATGTTACCGGAAAACGACCAATGACCATAGGAGCCGAAGCTTGTCGTGAATCCGCTGCCGGTCATTTCCGGTTGAATGGCAATGCTTCCTTCGGCGTTGCCGATTTCCATTTGGTTCTCGTCCAGATTTGGTGAATAGGAGATTGTACTGACGATGGAAGCGGGCAGTTGAGATATATCCATTTGACCATTTTGGGCGCTGGTTAGATCAAATCCGGCATAAGAGATGCTTGTGTGAGATGAGGGGGCGCCGTCAAGGCTGAGTGTTGTAATGCCCGCCGGACCTCCGTAAGATTTAATGTAAGTTCCGGGAATGCTTGCCAGAATCTGCTGGGATTCAACGACTCCCAACTCCGGCAGAATTGTGATTTCGGTGAATTTTTTTTCCGTCGTCCGGGAATAGCGTTGCCCCAAAATGTTTACAGCATCGGTTTGTATCGGTGCAAAGGGCATGGTAATGTTTATTTTGTCGCCGTATTCGGGAAGAATAATGATAACCTTTTGGAAACCGATACGTTGAAATTCAAGGGTGTCACCGGGCGAGTACCGATTTGTAAAAATGATTTTACCGTTACTATCGCCGATCAGCCAGTTATTATTGGTTTTATTATAAACCGAAACAAAGGGAATGGCCGTACCGTTAGGATCGCTTACAAAACCGGTAAGCGGAGGATTGGCGAATAGTTCCGCAGAAAAAAGCAGAATTAATCCTGCCGAAATCAGAAATATATTTAGTATGTGGAAAAAGGTAGAAGTGGATCTAAAGGTCACGTTTCTAATCCTTAAATTGCCCGCGCAAGCGGATTAGAATGGAATCTACAGGTATCCTGACTTCCGAATCAACCGCTCTATCTACACCTTCCAGCATTTGCCGTGGTCTACGTAGATGCGTCCTCGGTTACAGTAGCGGGGCTGTGCCCGATTTTCACGAGCTTCCCTGTTAAAATCCATATCTAAAATAACGCCTCGAATATACGGATAATCTCCAATCTTATCAATGCTATTTATTTTAATGTTTGGACGCCTTCTGTTCTTTGTATTATGTGTAACAGTTTATTAATTAATAACTAAGTGAAACCGTTCTATTAATAGCAGGGTGGAAAAAACCTTAAATAAAATGTTGACAAACTGGAATGGTTATGATATATTAAAGTTGTATGGACAACCAAACAACCGGACAAATCTAAATAACCCAATGACCAAGAAGTTTAAATTCGCTGTTCGCAAATGCTTTTTAGTGCTTTTTTTTAGTCTTGGGCTTTTCTCCTGTGACGGATACCGGGAGATTACTATCGGGATCGTCGGTGATCAGTTTGGCGCCTATGATGCGGAAAAGTCATATCAGGTCATGCAGCAAGCGGTTGATAAACTCTGTGCGAAAAACCCTGATGTTATTTTACATGTTGGCGATATTGTTGAAAGTATTCGCGGCATAGATACGTTCGAAGATTTCGAGTCCAATTTTAGACGCGCCGTGACAATCATGAACGGTACTCAAAAGCCCTGGCTAATCGCCCTTGGCGATCATGATGTTGTTCCGCCTCGTTATCTGGCTTGTTCACCGGACAGAAGTCGGGAAAAATGGTTTATGGATTGTTGTCAGCGCTATGAAACGCCGGTTGGCGACAAACCCTATTATAGCAAAAATGTGGCGGGATACCATTTTATATCGCTTTACTCAATGGAAAACCTCCATACAGACCCTCGCTGGGGCTCCATTTTCCTTAATAAAATAAAGACCGAGCAGCTGTCCTGGCTGAAAGATGATCTCGAAGAAAATAAATCTTCAAAAGGTATTATTGTGCTCATCCATCATCCGCAATGGTATGTATGGTCAAATTGGATGGAAATACATGGGATACTGAGAGAATACCCCGTCATTGCGGTCATTGCCGGACACTATCATTATGATCAGGATGATGGGCTGATTGACGGCATCCGGTACATTGTTATGGGGGCGTCAGGCGGGGTGGTCAAAGATACTGATGCACACTCCGGAGGTGCGCAGGAATATGGACTTCTCAAACTTAAAAAGGATAAAATTACTGCTTTTAACCTTTTTGAAGTCAATTCCGACAGTATGCTGGAATTAACACCGCGGAGAAGTATGGATCGTCTGCAGGCCATATCCTGCATGCTGGATAATCTCTGGAAGGATGTAAATCTGGTTGCAAGTGATGGCGAAAAGTCATTACAAAAAAGCGATTTAACGAAGGATCAACAGATTATACTAACGTCTCTGGCAAATCCGATAGACATTCCCATTGAAATCAGTATTGAATTTCCAGATACACTGCTGACCGATCCTGTTTGGAATGCGGGTGACTCAACGATATCGGGATACGAACCGATTAAACTTAAACCCGGTGAACGCATCAGTTGGGCGAATTATTCCAATGTTGGTCAATGGTACCAGCCGCCGGCATTATGGCAGGCGAAAATTATTTCCGACGCAAAAGAAAATACGCAGATAACTCTATCAGTATTAGTTAAATTACAGGATACTAGGCAACGGTTTATTCGTCACGCCGTAATTTTTAATGTCAATTAGAAGGTGACCAGATGAATAAATATTTTAGCAAGATAGACAAGAACAGCATCGTTCCCTATTACTATCAGCTTCAGGAAGTATTGGAGAATTTGATTGATCAGGGGATTTATAAGCCGGATCAGAAACTTCCGTCGGAAAATGAGTTGCGTGAATGGCTGGGGATAAGTCGCCATACGGCTCAGAGGGCACTGAAACATCTTGTTGACAGAGGTATTGCTTACAGAATTCAGGGAAAAGGCACGTTCGTAGCAAATAAAACAATTACGTACAGTTTGGTTGCGAATCTCAGCTTTTCGGCGGAAATGCTGGGACTGAACAAGAAAGTACGAAGCAAACTGATCTGCGCCGATGAGATGACCGCTCACAGCCTTATCACAAAAATGCTGCAATCCGACGAAAATGCAAAATTTTACAGCATTCAGCGATTGCGCTATGTTGATGATATTCCGATATCCCTGCAGACTTCATATTTGCCGGTTGCGCTGGTTCCGGGGTTAATCAACAGGAATTTTGAGGAGGTGTCACTTTTTACAATTATCAAAGAGGAATACGGTCTGGAAATCGGTGAGGCGTTTGAGACGTTGCAGGCGGTGAAAGCAACTGAATACGAAGCGCGGCACCTTAAAATAAAGGAAGGGGATGCGGTATTTTTACTTGAAAGAACAACAAAATTACGATCGGGCGAAGTGCTGGAATTTGTGAAAACAATCCTGCGGGGCGACCGCGGTAAATTTTATGTGGAATTTAAGGGGAAAAACGGGAAGTGAATCAATATTATGGCGACGTTGCAACTTGATGCGCTGTATCGGCAAATAAAGAAGGGTCAACTTGGCAATAATGCCGCAACCGTTCGGGACCTGACAAAAATTACTTTGACAAAAGAATATGCGTTGATTGTCGCAGTTGATTCCGATGGCGGAATTGGCTCGCTGGAAGGCGATACGATTAAATGTGATCCATACCAGCTGGGACGTTTTGCCATGCGTGTGCCGCTGCTGGAGCTCTTGTCCTGTGGAGCAAGTCCGCTGGCAGCCTTTGATATGTTGACGATTCCGATGAAAGGGGTCGGGGAGGAAATTGTTCGGGGTGTCCGTGATGAACTTAAACAGGCGGGATTGGATGATGCTTTTCCCTTATCCGGGAGTACCGAGGATAATGTACCCACGATTATGACCGGTATCGGCACCACGATAATCGGGCTGGTTCATGCCGCCGATTTTCGACCCGGTCAATCTCGGGCAGGGGACATGATCGTCTGTGTCGGAATTCCCAAATCCGCGCCTGAAGATAGGGTTTTACTTGATGACGATGAGATCGTAAATCAGCGGGATGTTCTTGATATCCTTCAGATTGACGGAGTCCATGAAATCCTGCCAATCGGCTCAAAGGGCATAGAATATGAAGCCGGAGAAATGGCCGGGATGGCTGGTGTTCAGTTTATCCCGGAAGATAATCCCGGTGTGAATCTCAGGAAATCCGGTGGTCCCTCTACTTGTGTAATTGTTGCCTGTGCTGCCCGAAGTGTGGATAAAATAAGAAGTATTGTAAATATCCCGGTTAATATTGTCGGGTCGTTTAAATGATTTTGGAGGTGTAAGATTATACAAGACAGCAGTCAGTTAAAAAAACGTATAAAGGGTTGCCTGACGGGTGTGGCGGCCGGCGATGCAATGGGAATGCCAACCTCAATGATGAGCCCTGAAAAGATTCAACAGATGTTCGGCAGTTATGTAACTGATTTTTTACCGGCGCCCGCGGGCCATGTTATTCATGATAAAATGGTTGCCGGTCAGGTTACCGATGATACTCAGCAGACTTTGTTGATTGCCGATTCAATAATTGAAAAAGGTGTTATTGATCCCGAAGATATTGCCCGACGCTTGATCGAATGGGGCGAAGAGGTTGACGCATTCGGATCAATGGCGGTCGGCCCGAGTTCGCTGCGGGCGCTGTATGCAATCCGGTCGGGCAAGTCCGTTTACGAGTCAGGGTCGGTAGGTGATACGAATGGCGCTGTGATGCGCATCGGTGCCGTCGGCATTTATGGAAGAGGGGAACTTGAACGTACCGTTGACGCTGTGGAAAAAGCCTGTCTGCCGACTCATAATACAAATATTGCCATCAGCGGCGCGTCCGCCGTTGCCATGGCTATTGGGTGCGGCATAAATGGTGAGTCCGACGTGGATACAATCATTATGAAGGCCTTGGAAGCGGCGGAATTGGGCATGTCACGGGGAAATATCTGGTATGGCGCTTCGATCATTGAACGTACAAAACTGGCCCTGCAAATCGTGTCGAAAGATGCCGACCGGGAAGACATTATGAAGGAATTATATGATATCATCGGCGCGGGAGTACAGGTTTCCGAGACCGTTCCCACTTGTCTTGCTATTACAAAATTAACCAACGGCGATGTCGTCGAAGGGATTCAGACTGCGGTGAATTTAGGGGGGGATTGCGATACCATAGCGGCGATTACAGGCAGTATTTGCGGGGCGATTTCCGGGGTTGACCGGATTCCCGAAGCATGGATTGAAATCCTTGAAAAGGTCAATCCTTATGATTTCGATGAGTACACGGAAAAGTTATTTAGGGCAATTTATAAATAAGCATTAAATTTTACGGGGCGATTATGAAAAATGTTAAGAGAATGACCTTGGCCGCTTTGTGTGCGGTTGCAATTTTTTTCACCAGTTTATCAGCGCAGGAGACTGAAGAGAAGAAATCTACGTCGGAAGTTGTATTGACTGAAGAAGATTTTATTAAAAATAATTGTGAAAGTGTCGGTGATGCGCTGCAGACAATTACCGGAGTTTATGTCAATTCGACGGGGGACATTTCCCTACGTGATGTCAGCTCTTCAAAAGTAGTCGTAATCTTAGACGGCCAGCGGCTGAACACGGCTCAGGGCGGCGGCGTCAATGTCAGTGATATGACGATTGACAACATCGAAAAAATCGAACTGTTGCGCGGCGGCCGTTCGGCACAGTATGGTGCGGATGCTGTGGGAGGTGTTATTCGCATCACTACAAAATCAAGGCAGACTGGCAATAAAATTGTAGGACTTGGTCTGAAAACAACCTTTGGCTCTTATAACCGCCAGATATATAATCTTTCAAATACGATTAATTATGGCAAATTTAGTTCTTTTCTGTCCTATCAGCGGGATATCTGGGACGGTGATTTTTTATATACGGATTATTATGGAAATGAAAAGAACTTGGTCAATAATCATCAGTCGTCATTCAATATTTTTTATAAACTCAGCTTTGTGATTGATGACAAACAGCAAATAAATGCGTCAACAAATTATTACAAAGCCAACAACGGTACGCCGGGGATGATTGATAACCTGACGCCTGAGGCTGTCCTGAAATATGACAACAAATCCTACAACTTGTCCTATGATCATAAATCTTTATTCAAGGATTATTCACTCAAGGTTCAAGGCTATTTTCTGGATTTTGAAACAAAGTTTGACAATCCGGAAAACCCTAATATTCCGCCCAGTGATCATGATAATTACGCCCTGGGGCTGGAACTTTCACAGGCGGGTTCTCTGGCCAAAGGTATCAATATCGTTTATGGGTATTCTTTAAGGGATGACCGGATACACAGTACCGATGTGGGTGATAAAACAAGAATTACCCATAGCGGACATACGTCGTTGACATTTACAAAACAGCTGAATCATTTTATCAACAGTCTTGAGGCGGCGATGGCTCTGAGGTATGACTCCCCGTCGGATTTTGAAAATGCTCTGAGTCCGCGCTTTAGTTTTTCCGCCAATCATTCTGGAGTATTCAATATTGCATTGTTAGCCCATATCGCTAATTCCTACAAAGCGCCGTCGTTTAATGATCTGTACTGGCCCCAGGATGCCTTTGCGGTTGGTAATCCCGATTTAGTTCCGGAAAAGGGTGATAATTACGATATCGGAATCACGTCGAGTTTTTCTTTAGTTGCCCTTTCGGTAAATTATTTCAACAGCGATGTCAACAATTTAATTCTCTGGGCTCAGGATCCCGCAGTCAATAATCTGTGGACGCCGCATAACATTTCCAAAACCAGCACCCAGGGTGTTGAGACGTCGTTGACTTTATCTCTTTTAAAGGACATGATTTTAATCAACGGCGAATACACCTTTATGAATGCCAGGGATAAAGGACCTGACCCGAATCAATATGACAAATATATTATTTATCGTCCTAAGAATAAGTACGATATCACCTGTACGTTTAAATATGGTTCCCTGGAATGGAACACAATTTATCACTATGTCGGTCTCAGATATACAAATTCGGCCAACACAAAATGGTTGCCGTCGTTCTATACAATCGATACTAATTTCACCTATCGTTTTAAGCTGTTGGATGTCTCCTGGAACAGCACATTTGAACTGAGTAATATTCTTGATGAAAGTTATATGCGGGTTCTCGGTACAGCGGAACCGGGCAGGATGTATAAATTTTCCCTTGGAGTCAATATCTGACAGAACTGATGATGATTCAATTATTCAGGATTACGTTTTTTTTGGTGCTTATAAGCCCAATGGTTTTTTCGGAAGAATATGGCACGATCTGCGGCGTTGTCAAATGCGGTCCAACCGACGAAGCATTAGCTGCGGTAAATGTATATCTGAAAAATACACATATCGGTTCGGCAACCGATGAAAACGGCAATTACTGTATTCAGAGAATACCACCAGGTAAATATGAAATAATCATCGAGATGATCGGATTTTCGCAACTCCAGCGAAAATTTGTTGAAATAAAAGGAAATGAAATTCTGAGAATGGATTTTATTTTGCAACCTCAGGCCATTGCCTTTAATAACGGCGTTACCGTTACTGCGACCCGTGGCCACTCTTTGATTACGGAAGTTCCATCTTCCGTTGATGTTGTCAGTCAACAGGAACTTGATCTCAAAAATCCACAGAACCTGGCGGAAGCATTGCAGAATGTTCCCGGGGTAAATATTAAGGACTACGGTGGTCCGGGAAACACAAAATCAATTTCTTTGCGCGGTTCATCGGATAGTCAGGTGCTGGTGCTGCTGGACGGCCAGCGACTGAACAGCCCTCAGACAGGCTCGGTTGATTTAAATCAGATTTCACTGGAAGGCATTGAGAAAATTGAAATTGTCCGGGGCGGCAATTCAGCGCTCTACGGGTCCGACGCCATTGGCGGAGTTATTAATATTATTTCAAAAAGGCCCGATTCCGATAAACCGGGCTTTGCGGGTAATATAAAATTGGGTATTGCCTCCTTCGGCACTTATACGGCCGAACCATCGTTACGGTTTACCGTCAAAAAAAACAGCATTTCGGCCTCATATAAATACTTTTCCTCAAAAGGTGATTTTTCCTACACCGATAATTATGGCAAGCCTGCGGTCAGGGTAAATTCCGATATGATTTCTAGAGATTATTATGTCGGATTACTGCGTAAAATTGGTGATCCTCACTATCAGCGCAGTCTGTCGCTGACTTTCAAACACTATAATTCTGCCCAGGGCGCTCCGGGGACGATAGAGCCCTATTACTATCATGCCAGAACCTGGAACCGCAACAGCAAACTCAGTGGTGTTTACACCGGCAAAATATTTAATCTGTTTCATAATCTGCGGCTGCAAAGTTACTATTACAACAGTTGGTACAAATATAAAAATGATGAAGTGCCGGGCGGTATATTGAGTAAATACACAACCCGGACTTATGGCGGTGAAATTCAATTTAATTCAGTGATTGGTCCCCGGATATCTTTTACATACGGTATGGGTATGCGGTATGATGAGAACAGGGATTGGATTACGGAAAATGTCAATGACCAGACTTCCTACTATCTGTTTGCCGTTAATGAATCGGTGATTTGCATTAACTCTTTTCTGAAAACCATATCATTCGTACCGTCGCTGCGTTACGATACCGACTCGAGATATATGAACCACATTGTTTCACCGAAGCTTGGCGCTATTCTGAATTTCGGCGAGGTTTGGCAAAGTTCATTAAAACTGAATTTCGGCAAAAGCTATCGCGCGCCGACATTTAATGATCTTTACTGGCCCGAGGACGCCTGGGCGATTGGAAACCCTGATTTGGAACCGGAATACGGTACCGACTGGGATGTGGGCATTCGTTTGCAGTATCCGATTTTCAACGGCATCTATTTTGAGTCCTGTTATTTTGAAAACAATATGACCAATCTGATTATTTGGCAACAGGTCGAAAAATGGATGCCTTTAAATGTTGATAAAAACCGTAACAGAGGCGTCGAAAACAGTATAAAGATGACTCTTATCAAAGACCATCTGGATATAGCCGCCAATTATATGTATCTTGATGCGCGAAATTTATCGGAATCACCTGCGACCCATAACAAAATTCTCATTTACCGGCCAAAGCATACGGTTAATATCTCCGCGACGGTAAACGTCAAATATTTCAAATTGAATTACCAGTACAGTTATACCAGTCGCCGGTACACGGATTCGTCGAATACCTGGGGTAATTCTCTCGAGCCGTATTCGGTTTCTGACGTTACCGTGAATTATGGCGCTGAATTAATGCATACTCGTCTGGATTTCATGTTCCAGCTTAAAAATATTTTTGATTGTGAATACCGGGTAATCAAAAACATGCCGGTTCCGGGCAGGGAATACCGGTTTTCACTGAAAGTAGGGATTTAGAGGATAATTCTTTGAAAAACAACCAAAAGGAGGATGTAATGAAGAAGTTATTCGTAATGGGGTTAAGTGCGCTGTTTTTATTCACGCTGTTTATCGGATGTGAAGAAGAGGCGGAAGCGGAAGAAGCGCCCGTAACCGCAACCGCACTGTATGTGCTGAATTCAGGGGGACAGAGTATTTCCGTTGTGGATCTGGAAACCGGCGACGTTTACAATAACGTGGCAACCGTCGGCACCTGGCCGAACCAGCTGGTTTACGAAGACGGCAAACTGTATTGTGTGAATACTGGTTCCAACAATATTCAGATTTTTGATGTGGATGATTTCGCAGCTACACCGGAAGTAATTGACCTGGGCAGCGGCCACAATCCGCAGAATATGGTTTTTGTTGATGATGATATTGCTTATGTTAGTTGTTCATTATCAGAATCCGTTGTAAAAGTAAACGTGTCGACAAAAACAGTACTGGAAGAGATTGATGCCGGGGTTGGATGCACCGGTATTGCATCAGCGAATGGCAAGATTTATGCGTCAAATACTGCCTATGATGCTGCGACCTGGGGATATGGTGCCGGTACGGTTACCGTAATTAATACGGCGACCGATGCTGTTGCAACCACGATTGATGTGGCTCTTAATCCTTTTAGCGTCGGCGTTGCTCCCGACGGTATGGTCCATGTTGTTTGTACCGGTGATTACTGGAGTACCTGGGGAAAGGTGATGGTTGTGAATCCAGCAACTGATACTGTTGTTGATTCCGTAGTTACATTGGGATCTCCGGGTAGTATTGCCTTTTCAGACGCCGACAAGATGGCGCTGCTGACGGTATGGGGTCTGGGATGTCTGACCTATAATACGGAGACCCTGACGATGGTAAACGATACGTCGAATTACTTTCTGGGCAAAGGTGGTACCGGTGTTGCCGCCGATGGCGACGGAAATATTTTCATTTCTGTCTGGGATGACGACCAGGTTATTCAACTTGACAAAGACGGCACGGTCATCGCAACATTTAACGTAGGCGACAAGCCAGCGGCTCTGGCATTGAAAGTCGAGTAATCCGGCGGCAAGGGCAATGTTATATAGAAGGAGATAGGAGATGGTTGCAAAGCCATCTCCTAAACCCTTTCAATTACAGAAAGGAAGAAAATGAACAGGAAACAATATTTTTTAAGTGCAATTGCTGTACTGCTTATTTTGGTCTTTATGACATCCTGTTCGACTACTCAGGAACAGCGAATCATCTCACTTTCGCCGAGTCATACTGAAATTTTATATGCTTTGGGGCTGGAAGATCAAATTGTCGGATGGACCAAGTACTGTAACTATCCTCCCGAAGTGCAGGAAACAGAGGGCTGGCTGCCTTATGATGAATATGAGTTTAAAAGCATTCATGACGAACTGCATAACAAAAAAGTGGCGGTAGTCAGTGCATTTACCAGTGTTAATTACGAGTTGATTGATTCCCTGAAACCGACGCTCATATTATCGGTACATAAAATGCAGCATGATATAGCTCAAAAACTTAAAGACAAGGGCTATAACGTCTTGCATTTTGAGCCGGAGACGCTTGATGATGTTTTTAATATTATTCAGACTGTCGGCGATGCTACGGGCAAATCAAGACGGGCGCGGAAACTGATCGCTGGCTACCGAGCTGAAATCGAGGCAATCAGATCAATTACGGAAAATCTGCCGAAAGTAAAGGTGTATTTCGAAATAAATCATGTTGGTCCCTGGGCCCTGGGCGCCGGCTCACCGATGGATCAGATTCTCGAGATAGCGGGTGGTGAAAACATTTTTTCCGATGTGCGCAATGAGGCATTTAAAGCCGATCTCAGTGACATTGTCGAACGCAATCCCGATGTTATTTTGACACCTTTGTGGCCGCATGCCGGACGGAATGAAGTGACTACGGTCAGGGAAATAGTGAACCGACCTGGTTTTGAGACGATTAATGCTGTTATCAATGATCGGGTTTACCATTACGATTCTTCGTTATTGAAGAAACCGGGTCCACGGCAGATAACGGCGATTAAGAAAATGGCCTATTTACTGCATCCCTACTATTTTAAAAATCCCGAAAATTCCGTTGATCCCTGGGAACTGGGTAAAATTGACGCTCTCTATCCGCCGCCGACAGTTCCGCGATAAATTGATAATTGATAAGATTGTAATGGAGAATATGTTATGGATTACAATATCAGAGATATAAA
>Ga0164318_10000883_pt1 | contig 24941 bp, 14 predicted proteins | sample GuaBasSedimGuay9_FD_113734 | JGI IMG/M metagenome (GOLD analysis project Ga0164318, IMG submission 113734) | Subseafloor sediment microbial communities from Guaymas Basin, Gulf of California, Mexico - Guay9, Core 4571-4, 0-3 cm | ecosystem: Environmental > Aquatic > Marine > Hydrothermal vents...
AAAAATGGGATTTCCTATGGGGTAACTTTACCGGCACATGCTCATGTATTTGTTGAAAATAGGGAAGAAAAGCCAAGTGCTTTTCCGGCTTTAAAAAGCGTTGACCTGAATGATGATACCTTAATAATAGTTTTAAGTAAAAAAGCAGCTTTTGTTCGATTTATCCATCAAGGCGGCAGGGTGGTAAAAACGGTAGCTGCGACTGATTCATCGTTCTATGTTATTCACCCCAATGATCAGTATATCAGAACGGAAGTCGGTTTTATTGATGGAACGGTTTATTATTTGAATCCTGTTACACGGTATAGTGGCGATAATCCTGATTTGAAACTCGTCGCAAAAGTTAATGTAAGTGCTACCGGTTGGTTGCGGTTACTCTATTTTGCTGCTGTTGCCCTCATGTTTTGGTATTTTACCCGTAAGCTTCCCGGCAAAAACGAAAAAAAGAAATAATGCTTTTCGGAGCAGGCTCATACCTAATCAATCATATTGTTGTTGAATCCAATTAAGTAAAGGCGTTTGGTGGCTCGCGTAAATGCAGTATAAAGCCATCGCAGATACTCGGTGTTTAGCATGTCGTCGGTTAAATAGCCCTGATCGACAAAAACATTTTTCCATTGACCCCCTTGTGTTTTATGGCAGGTCATGGCATAGGCAAATTTTATCTGAAGCGCATTGTAGTAAGGATTTGTTTTGATGGCTTCCATGATTTTTCGTTTCGACTTAAGAAAGGCATATTCCTCTTGAAGCCCTTCAAAAAGTTTTTGTGTTTCCTGATAATCCATGTTGGCTTTTTCAACGTAAAGGGTATCGAGCAGGAGCATAACACGTAAAGATTTTTGTTCGGGATAGTCAATCATGTTGACATCTGCTTCGGCAAAATCAAATCCGTACTGATGGTGAAACCCGATTACTCTTCTTATTTCAACAATATCACCATTTGCGATGAATCCTGCCGGCGACTTTTGGTCAAGCCAGAAGTAGTTATTTTTTACCACCATCAGCAGGTCACCGGCTTCCAATTGTGATTCGCGTTGCAAAATCCGGTTTCTTATCTGTTCGTTAAACTGGTTGGCTTTTTTGTTTGAGCGGCAAACAACAATGCTCTCTTTAATTTTTTCTCCATAAAAATACTCCTGAAACAACTCCTGCATCTCCATGGCATCTTCCACCTGTGATACATCATTTTTAAATCCTGATTTTGAAATAATCGGTGGCGCTGTATTTTGTTCTTGCAGCTTTTTGCGCAAACCGGTCGCCGAATACAGAATACCCGAATCAAGTGCTTGCCGCATCACCTCGGTCATTTCGTACGAGTAGGCGGTGAGTGGGTAAAGGCTTTTAAGATAGGTAAGGTTTAGCGCTGGACTCAGGCTCAGTCCAACCGGAGGCAGCTGTGCCGTGTCGCCAATAAAAATCAGACGGTTATTGTTTCCCGCAAAAGTGTACCGAATTAAATCATCTAATAAATTTCTGCTTGAAAATGAATTGGCACCGGTAGCATTATCCCCAATCATAGAGGCTTCATCCACCACAAAAACTGTATTTTCGGCTTTATTATTATTAAGATATATCTTGGTTTCGTTGGCGCTGTTGGTTTGAATGCTGTAAATAATTCGGTGGATAGTGTGCGCGTTGTAACCTGTATAGTGCGATAATACTTTGGCTGCTCTTCCGGTGGGAGCCATCAGAACACATTTTCGTTTGGCCGCCTTCAACTCTTTTATGTAGATGCTTATCAACGTGGTTTTTCCCGTTCCGGCATATCCTTTTAAAATGTACAACGGATTTTCCTTTTTACTTGTATCAAAAGCGGTAAGGTGCTTAATTACTGTTTGCTGATCTTCGGTGGGGTCAAACGGAAATCTTTCCAATAGCCTCTTATCTAATAAAATAGGTTCCATTTGTTACAATTAAAAGGGGTATCCAATACCAAAGTTGATAATAAACTGATTAAATTTTAGATAGTTAAATCGCCACCGGTTATTATTTGGGAAAGCGGGGTCGCGAAGTGGGATACCGGCATCGAGTCTGAAAATAAAATAGGTAAAATCAAATCGAAGTCCAAACCCGCTGTCGATTGCAAGTTGTTGGTAAAAGGTGTTTAGCTTAAATTGCCCGTTGGGAAAGTTTTCAGTATTGCCGGACCAAATATTTCCGATATCGGTAAAAAAAGCACCTTTTAAAAAGCTGTATATCGGAAAACGGTACTCCAGATTTGATTCCAGCATGATATCACCCAATCGTTCATAATCATTATTACCGGAAAAGCCACCGGGTCCCAAGGTTCTGAAACGCCATCCTCTCATATCATTGGCGCCACCTGCGTAAAAGGCTTTCTCGTAAGGGATCTCATTTGAATTTAAATAGGGTATTCCTGCCCCTGCCAGCCCCCGAAAAACTATTATATGCCCATTACTATTCAAATGAAAATAGTGCCGGTAATCGATGTTAAACCTTATGTACTGCGAGTATCGTATTCCTAAAAACTGATAATATTCTTTATTGGTCATATTAATGTTAAAAGCACGCTGAGCCAGGTAAAAAATATTGCCAGATGTTTCAATGTCAAAACGGACATAGTCGAGGCTCTTGGAAGATTTAATCTTTTGGTTGTCGTAAACTAAACTGAAATTGGCACCGGCGATAAGGTGATCGGAATATTGCTCTTTAAGGCGTTGATTGGTTTCCTGATCCAGTATTTCCTGAAATTCGGGTGTGGGGTTTACATTGATATAGTTGAAGTTGACGGGACTTACAATGAATCGCACTTTTTTGTTCTTGCGCCACGAGTAACCAACCAAAATGTTGGTTGAATTACGGGAATAGTTGGATCTCAGCAGATAGTTATATCCAAAAGTAAGATTGGTTGTGGGATGATATTTTTGGCTGAATTTCCTGAAGGGGATGGGGGAGACAAATCTTGGAAAAATTAATGATGCATCAACACCCGCCTCAAAGGTGTTGAAAAAATTGTTGTTATCACCTGAGACAGAGTCGGAGGTAGAAACCGATTGCGCTTCAAATCCCCCATTAAATCTAACTCGTAACAGCTCAGCGCCCCGAAAAATATTCCGGTTGGCTATTACCAGGTTGCCTCGCACGCCCGGGTCGCCACTACTGTTGGTAAGTACTCCGTCGATGCTATAGAAATTTAACTTTCCCGTGGCCATCTGGATACGAGCTTTCATGAATTTGTTTCCTAAAGTATCACCTCCCATCCCGGTAGTGTCGAAGGAGATGGTGGCAGTTTGTATTATGGGCATCAAGAAAAGAGAGCGGTAGGTGTGCTGCACGTCGGTGGCAGAATAGGGTTTTCCCGGCTTAATTTTTATGGACTGATCAAATGCTTTGGCTTTAAATCGTGGAACCGGTAGATGGAGTAGATAAGTATATTGATAAGTGCTATCTTTAAAAAAGGTTATGCTATGATTAACAGCCTTGTAGCTTTGATATTTTACGGGATTATAATCGGGAATTACTTCAACTTCCTTTATAAAATAGCGGTTATGCGGAAACTCGATAAAACTACCCAGCAGCATGGAATTAGGTAATTTACGGTTAATTATTACCGTGTTAATGGTTAGTTGATGATTTGAAAGATTACTGTCAACCTTAAATAGAACATAATTTTGGTTAAAATAGTAATATCCCTTGTCGCGTAAGAAATCAGTAATTCTTGAACGCTCATCGTCCAAAGTATAAGCATTGTATATTTTGCCCGGCTTAACCAAACTGTTGGCCGTGTCTCTTAAAATAAAGTCTCTGATGGTTTTGTCGAAAACCTGGTAGCTTACCGTGTCAATAATATAAGGTTTTCCGGTACTGATATTAAATACAATTTTTGTCTTTTTCCGCGTATCCTTGGTATAGTAGTCAATTTTAGAATTAAAAAAGCCTGAATTAGATAAAAACCGCTGCATGTTGTGCGCCACCCTGTCAGGATCACATTGGTCGTAGTAAACAGGTTCTTTTCCCAGCTTGCTATTGAGCCACGAATAGAATTTTCCGCTGTGAATCGTTGAAAGGTAGTATATATAAAGACTGTAACTAATGCCAAAAAAACTTTTGTTAGGCTTAGGACGTAAATAGGCTTTTACTTCAGAGTTATCGATTGCTTCGCTTTTCTTGGTGCTATATTGAACTTTATACCCTTTTAACAGCTTTTTGTTTGGAGGAATGAACCGGTTTACCGAGCAGCTGCTTATTAATAAAGCAGCCATTAAAAACAATCCTGATATTCTAAGATATTTCATGCCCGGTAGCGTATTTAGGTGCAAAGGTAGTAAATCGGTTTAAATCATTGGTCATTACCCTTCATCAACTCGGGGCGTCGCATTTTTGTCCGTTCAATGGCTTGCTCCAACTTCCATTGATCGATATTTTTTTCATTGCCTGAAAGCAAGATGTCAGGTACTTTCCACCCCCTGTATTCGCGTGGACGGGTATATACCGGAGGAGAAACGAGATTATTTTGAAACGAGTCAGTAAGGGCGGAGGATTCGTTACCCAGCACACCGGGAATGAGTCTTACAGCTGCGTCTACCACGATAGCAGCACCCAGCTCACCACCTGAAAGAACGTAGTCTCCTACCGAAATCTCTTTGGTGATAAAATGTTCGCGGATACGCTCGTCGATTCCTTTGTAGTGGCCGCAAAGGATTATTATATTTTCGAACATGGAAATCTGATTAGCCATGGCCTGGTTGAAAAGTCCGCCATCGGGACTCATGTAAATTACCTCGTCGTAATGGCGCTTTAATTTCAGAGCCTCTATCGCGTTGGCTACCGGTTCAATCATCATCACCATCCCTGCACCGCCGGAAAATGCATAATCGTCAACCCGACGATGTTTTTTGTCGGGGCTGTAATCTCGCAGCTGGTGAAGGTGGATTTCAATCAGGTGTTTTTCCTTGGCTCTTTTGATGATGGAGTGCGAAAAAGGGCCGTCAAACATTTCGGGGAAAAGGGTAATGATGTCTATTCTCATTTTATCCAAACGGTTTTTATGTTGGTAAATTCTTTAATGCCGTAATTTGAGAGTTCTCGTCCAAATCCCGACTGCTTGCTACCTCCAAAAGGTAGGCGAGGATCTGATTTTGTCATACCGTTGATAAACACAGCACCGGCTTCCAGTTTGGCGGCCAGTTTTTCAGCCAACGCGATATTTTGTGTCCAAAGGCTGGCGCCCAACCCATAGATGGTGTCGTTGGCAATGCGAATAGCCTCTTCCGGATCTTTGGCCGGAATCACTACTGATACAGGGCCAAAGGTCTCTTCATCGTAAACAGGAATTCCTTTTTTTACATTGATAAGAAGGGTAGGTTTATAAAACCAACTTTCGTTATCGAGCCTTGAGCCACCTGTTAAGATGGTAGCCCCCATTTTTGCCGATTCGTTAACCTGATATTCAATGTTTTCGAGAAGATCAGCGCGCGCCATAGGTCCCATGTCGGTGGTTTCAAGCATGGGGTCGCCCAATCGCATATTTTCCAAAAGCGTTTTTTGTTCTTCAATAAATTGTTCGAGGATGCTTTCTTCAACAATAAAACGCTTGGCGGCAATGCAAACCTGACCACCATTCAACATGCGTGAGCAGACGCCCGTTTTACATGATTCGTTAAACTGTGCATCGGCTAAAACAATATACGGGTCAGAACCACCAAGTTCCATCACCGATTTTTTAAGATGTCGTCCTGCCGCTGCTGCTACTGCCTGTCCGGCACGTCTGCTACCCGTTAGCGTAACACCTTGCACCAAGGGGTTTGCAATAACCCGGTCGGATAGCTCCACGGGGATTACCAAATTGGTAAAAACGGAATCGGGAAACCCGGCATCCATAAAAAGATGTTCAATGGCGTGGGCACACCCCTGCACGTTGGGTGCATGTTTTAGTAGAAAAGTGTTGCCGGCCATCATGGTGGGAACGGCTGCCCTTAATGTCTGCCAGAAAGGAAAGTTCCATGGCATAATACCGTAAACAGACCCGATGGGGTCGAATCGAACATAGCTGCTGCTAACATCTGCTTCGTAGTGTTCGGGCTTCAGTAATCCGGCGGTGGCCTCGGCATAATAGTCGCAAAGCCAGGCACATTTTTCAATCTCTGCCACCGATTCACCAATTATCTTACCCATTTCGGACGTGATAATGGCACCGAGTTCCTGTTTCTTTTCGCGCAGTAAGACAGCCATCTTTTTAAAATAAGTGCCACGCTGCCAGTAGCTTAAGACATGCCAGCCGGTAAAGGCCTGATGATTTTTTTCAATTAACAAATTCAATTCCCGTTCATTTATTTCATCGTAACGGGCGATAATTTCTTGTGAATAAGGGTTAACACTTTCCATCTTCTTATAAATTTGCACAAAGATAGGCATTCTAACAACCAATTTTGTTGTCATTATTTATTTACATTTACCCGTTTTATCAATATTTGTGTACCTGTCGATAAAACTAATTAATGAATGACGTTGTTAAAATTGGCCACTCAAATAATTATGAAGTGCATTATAAATCAGAAAACAAATTCCATTATTTCCCTCTTTGGAGGGAAAACAAAGGAGGATTAATTAGAAAGATATTTGTTTTCTGATTTACACGGAATTATTGGTAAAAAAGTATTTCAACTTTAAACAGTTTCAATAATAAAATATTAATCTTATGAAAAAGTTTCTGTTATTAACATTATCACTTTTATTTATTACCATCGGAACTGAGGCTCAATCGTGGAACAGGATGATTCCGAAGGAGATTAAAGAAGCCTATCGGAAGGGTACACGATCGGTGGATGGGCTGCCGGGAGTCAACTATTGGCAGAATCATTCCGATTATAAAATTAATGCTACGTTGTATGCCACAGCGAGTAAACTTTCAGGTCATGAAACGGTTGTTTATCATAACGAAAGTCCTGATACCCTTACTTACATCGTGTTTCGGATGTATCAGAACTTTTATAAAAAGGGAAACGCCCGCAGCTGGAAAATTGCCCCTTCTGACATCACCAATGGGGTTGACTATCATAACTTAAAGATTACTAATATGGCTGGAAAAGATGTTTTTAAAGATAAGTCAGAGTTGGCAACAAACCTCATGGTAAAACTTGCTGAGCCACTGCTGCCAAATGATTCGCTTAATCTTGAGATGGATTGGTCGTTTCACATTCCTCAAAAAAGCTGGAACCGGATGGGGAACTACGGAAAAAACAATTTTATGATTGGGTACTGGTATCCGCAAATAGCAGTTTACGATGATATTGATGGCTGGGACAGAACCGATTTTAACGGCGTTACCGAGTTTTACAACGATTTTAATAATTATGATGTTACCATTGTAGTGCCTCCCGGGTATATGGTATGGGCTACGGGAACATTGCAAAATGGTGAGGAGCTTTATAAAAAGAAAATCAGTAAAAAGATTGATGAAGCTTACAAGTCGGATGAAATCACAACGCTGTTTACCACCGATGATTGCCGCAGTAAAAAAGTATTAAAAAATTATCAGGTTAGTAGCAGCTGGCACTTTATTGCACAATATGTTACCGATTTTACTTTTGGTGTTAACAAAGAGGTTAACTGGCAGGGTAGCTCATTGGTGGTTGACACCATTACCGGACGGCGCACTTTTGTGGATGTTGTTTATCCTGACTCGATGATTACCTTTCCGAAGGCTGCTGAGTGGTGTCGCTGGAGCGTGAATTATATGTCGAGAGAACTTCCGGGCGTACCTTATCCCTATCCGCACATGACTTCGTGGAGCAATGGTCGCCGTACCGGTGGCATGGAGTCGCCTATGATGGCCAATGATGGTGACCCCACTTCTATACCTTCGGCTCAGGGACTGTTTTTTCACGAAATATCACACAGCTACTTCCCGTTTTATATGGGGACCAACGAACGTAAATATGCGTGGATGGATGAGGGCTGGGCTGCCTATCTGACCAATGGAATAATGGAGGCTATGGCACCCGATTATAACTATTTTCAACGGCTCTCTTCTACTTTTGAGCGAATGAGTGGCAGTGAAAAAGAGGTAACTTTAATGACGTTATCCTACCTGATATCCGATTGGACTACCTACCGTTCGCAAGCCTATAACCGTTCCTCCATGTCGTATGCCTACCTTCGCGATATGCTTGGCGACACCTTATTTAAAAAAGGATTGCATACTTACATGATGCGTTGGCACGGCAGGCATCCCATGCCATACGACTTTTTTGCCTCTATGGAAGCGGGAACAGGGCGTTCGCTGCAATGGTATTTTCTGCCCTGGTTTTTTGAAAAGGATTATGCTGATTTAGGGATAAAAAAGGTAACGCTCGACAATAAAATTGTTGTTCAAAATTATGGCGGACTTCCTTTGCCGGTGAAAATAAGATGTTATTATACCGATGGTTCTAAAGAGGATATCTACCAAACGGCCATGGTTTGGAAAACAGGCGAAAGTGCTGTGATTGTAAAAGCTAATCCTGATAAAAAAATTGATCGCATTACGCTGGGAGATAACAATATTCCTGACATCAACGAGGAAAACAATAACTTTAAAATTGACGTTTCCAATGGCAACTAAGTTTGTGCTACTTTTGTCAATCAAATAATTCTTGTCCATCAGGAACGTTAAAACGAATCAATAATATTGAAGTTGTTTAAAGTTGACCACATAAATAATTATGATTTACATAGAATTAATGTTAAAATAGTATTTCAATCTTAAACAACTTCGTTAAATAATTTATGATGAATCTTAAAAAAATACTCTTTTTTGTTTTAGTAACCATTATCTTTCAGAGCGTTGCGCAGGTAGCACCCGGAAAATATTATGTTCAGTTTACCGATAAAAACAACTCTCCCTATTCGTTGGATAACCCCGAGGCTTTTTTAACACAGCGAGCCATCGACCGACGTGTCAGACAGGGTATCAGTTTTGATGAAACCGACCTGCCGGTTAATCCTCAATATATTGCCGGAGTGGCAGCCACGGGTGCTGAAATTCTAAATCCAACCAAGTGGATGAACGGAGTTATGGTTCATACAACTAATCCTTTAGTTATTGATAGTATTAATACGTTGCCCTATGTGTCGGTGGTGCGATCGGTTTCCGGTTCGGTTACCGGAAGTGAAAAGCCGTTTTTTGAAAAAGAGTCGACAGGGATGGAAAACATACCTGACAACATGGTTTTAAACCGTGATGTTGCTGCGTTTGATTATGGCTACGCCGAAGGACAAATTGACCTCATTAACGGTATTCCATTGCATGAAGCAGGATTTCGTGGCGAAGGCATGGTGATTGCCGTGCTGGATGCAGGGTTCAACCAGGTGGATGTGGATTTGCTGTTTGACAGCCTGCGTAACGACGGACGAATTTTGGGAACCAAAGATTTTGTTACCCCCGATGGTAACGTTTATTCGGCTCATTATCATGGAAGAATGGTGATGTCAACCATGGCTGCCAATATACCGGGACTTATGATTGGAACAGCCCCCAAAGCATCCTACTGGCTTTTAAGGTCAGAAAATGGTGATCAGGAATACGTTGCTGAAGAGTATAACTGGGTTTCGGCTGCTGAATTTGCCGACAGCGTGGGGGCAGATGTTATCAACAGCTCGTTGGGATACACCGAATTTGATGATCCTTCGCAAGATCATACCTATGCCGATATGGATGGCAATACCACGGTAATTACCAATGGTGCCGACATGGCAGCCAAAAAAGGCATTCTTGTGGTTAACAGCGCCGGTAACAGCGGTGGCGGCTCATGGCAATATGTTGGCGCTCCTGCTGATGGTGATAGCGTATTTTCGATAGGCGCGGTGGATAACAGTGGTCTTTATGCCCCTTTTAGTTCCACGGGGCCTACGCCTGATGGCAGAATAAAACCCAACGTGGTAGCCACCGGTTGGGGAACAACCGTGTCGGATGGTTACAACGGGATTACTTACGGTAATGGAACTTCCTTTTCATCGCCCATCATTGCCGGTATGACAGCTTGCTTGTGGCAGGCCATGCCCGAAATGACCAACATGGAAATTCAGCAGGCCATCATGCAGAGTGCTTCACAATATGCTAACCCCGATTCGTTGTTAGGGTATGGTGTTCCAAACTACCAAAGTGCCTGGTGGATTTTAACCTCCATCGACAGCAATGCTGATAGTGGCGCAAACCTCGCCTCTGTTTATCCCAACCCATTTACAAGCTTCATCAACATTAGGCTACTTGGCGATACCCGTGCAGCATCAGTCAAAGTAATTAATATGTTGGGCGCCATTGTGCTTGAACAAACGGTTTCCTCCCCATTGTATAGAATTGATTTGAGTGCTTATCAGAATAATATGCCGAAAGGATTTTATTTTGTGGAAGTAACCAACGGTAAAAAGACTCAAACTGTAAAACTGGTAAAGCAGTAGGACAGCTAATAAATCTTGACCAGGCTATTCCAGCTTTCTCCAGGCTTTTCCCAATGCCCTAATCATATCGCCGGCAATCATCGCTTCCTGACCAAGTTTTTTGGCTGCTATGTCGCCTGCAAGGCCGTGTAAATAAACACCAAGTACCGCCGCCTGTCCGGATGAGTAACCCTGCGCAAGCAATCCTGTAATAATACCTGTGAGTACATCGCCGCTGCCGGCCGTAGCCATACCGGGATTACCGGTAGAATTGAAATAGCATTTGCCGTCGGGTGTGCAAACGGAAGTGTTTGCTCCTTTTAATACAACGTAAACATTATATCTTTTAGCGAAATCACGTTGCAACGCCAGTCGTTCAAAGTCATCATGCCATTTTCCGGCGAGCCGCTCAAACTCTTTTGGGTGGGGAGTAAGGATACTTCCTGCCGACAAAAAGGCCAGCCAGGTCGGGTTTTCCGAGAGGATGTTCAAAGCATCGGCATCAAAAACCATGGGAGCATGAAATTCCTGAATCAGTAACTTTAGTGCCATTTGCGACTGATGCTCCATACCCAGTCCGGAACCAATTCCCACTGAATTAAAAAGCGACAAGTCAGGTACTTCGGAGAAGTAGTTTTCGTATCTGTCAAGGCTTATCATCGCTTCGGGTAGGGCAGTCTGCATAATTTGATAGCCCACTTTGGGGATATGCGTGTGTAGTAACCCGACACCCGAGCGTAAACAGGCTTCTGCTGCCAGCACAGCGGCTCCCATTTTACCGTAACTTCCTGCAATGAGTAAGGCATGTCCATAAGTGCCCTTGTGCGAAAACTTTCGTCTTTTTTTTACCAATGGCACTACATCTTCTTTTACTGAAAAGAAATTGGCCGTTTGAGTGTTATTAATGTAGTCGGCGTGCAGTCCGATATCCAAAACATGCCATTCTCCAACATAAGGGTCATTTTCAGGCATCATAAAAGCCAGCTTGGGAAATTGGAAACTCAAAGTGTAGTCGGCGCATACAATAGCACCTTGGTTGTGAACAGAACTGCTGTCGGAAAAAATGCCTGATGGTGTGTCGATGGCTATCTTAATGGCTGTACTTTTATTTATTTCTTTAATAACTTTGCCAGGGAATCCCTCAATCGGCCGGGTTAATCCTGAACCAAAAATAGCATCTATCACAATTTCGTCTTCATTTATTTCAGGAAAGTCGTTGATGCTGTTGATGTCAGATATTGAGCAGCCCTCTGTTTTTGTTGCTCTTCCATAATTCGTGTTAAAATCATCGGAGGTTTTGTCGGTGTAGCGAACGATAAAGATTTCAACTTTATAATCTGCCCCTGCCAGCATCCGGCTCAAGGCCAGCCCGTCGCCTCCATTATTTCCCGGGCCTGCAAAAATTTTAACCGTGTGGCTGTTGTCAACCCGCTTCGATAGCCACAAAAAGAGTTGTGTGGCGGCTCGCTCCATCAGGTTGATGGAGGAGATGGGTTCGCGCTCAATGGTATAAGCGTCGGCTTTTCTGATTTTGTCAACTGAAAATATTTTCATTGTGGTGCTTATTTTACTGTTATTCTTCGATTACAAAGTTAACAACTTCTTTGTTAAATTTTCATTATCCTGTAGGGTAAAAATCTTTTATAATGATTTATAGTATATTTTTGCCACTTGTTGATAATGTTGAATCATAAACATAAAAAAATGAGAAAGAATATAGTGGCTGGTAACTGGAAAATGAACGCTACCTTTCAGGAAGCCGAAGAGTTGATTGCTGATATTGTAGAAAGTCTTGAAAAAAACACCCCCGGTTGCGAAGTGATTGTTTGTCCTCCGGCTGTTTACCTTGAGTTGGCTTCTGATTATGCCAACGATTACGAAAACGTGCTATCCATTGGAGCTCAAAATGTAAGTGAGTACGAAAAAGGGGCTTATACCGGTGAGATCGCCGCTTCGATGTTGGCATCGATGAGCATGGAATACTGCATTGTTGGCCACAGCGAGCGTCGAAAATATTTTGGCGAAACAAATCAGCAGCTGGCACTTAAAGTGGAACGGTTGTTGGAAAATGCCATCCACCCGATTTTTTGTTGTGGTGAACAATTGGAAGAGCGCGAAGCCGGAAATCATTTTAAAGTGGTAGAAACTCAGATTAAAGAAGCCCTGTTTCATTTTAGTAACGATGAGTTTAGCAATTTGCTCATTGCTTACGAACCGGTGTGGGCGATTGGTACGGGCAAAACCGCTACTACAGATCAGGCTCAGGAGATGCATGCTTACATTCGTACCCTTATTGCTGAAAAATTTGGGAAAGAAACAGCAGAGGATACCACCATTCTTTACGGTGGCAGCTGTAACGCAGCCAATGCCAAAGAGCTGTTTGCCAATAAAGATGTGGATGGTGGCCTCATCGGTGGTGCTTCGCTAAAAGCCAACGATTTTGTGGCTATTGCCAATAGCTTTTAAACCTGCCTTTTGATGGATTACATTAAGCTTACCTGCAAAAAGCCGGAAGAACCGGTTTTTGTTGAAATATTAATGGCCACCCTGGCCGATATTGGCTTTGAAAGTTTTGAAGAGACTGACGACGTTATCTTGGCATATATCCCTCAAAAAGATTTTAACCGGGATGCGTTAGCGCAGATCGACTTCCATTCAGACAGTAAACCGGTGGAAGAGCTGGTGAAAGATCAAAACTGGAATGCTGTTTGGGAAAGCAATTACAATCCGGTGTTAATTGCCGACAGGGTGTACGTCAGGGCACCTTTTCATAAAAGTCGTAGTGATGTTGATTTTGAGATTGTTATTAACCCGAAGATGGCTTTTGGTACGGCACATCACGAAACCACCGCGCTCATTATTGAGTATCTGCTTGAAGAGGAGAATAACCTGAAGAAAAAAACACTCCTCGACATGGGCTGCGGAACGGGTGTGCTTAGCATTTTGGCAGTGATGGAAGGGGTCAAAAAAGTACTTGCCGTTGACAACGATCATTGGTCGTACGAAAGTACGCTGGAAAATGCTGAGATTAACAATACGCAGATGGTAGAGGCACTACATGGCGATGCTTCCTCGTTGCCCCAAAAGGAAATGTTTGATATCGTGCTGGCAAATATCAATAAAAACATATTACTGAACGATATGGCTGCCTACGAGCAGTGCTTAAAAAACGGAGGGTTTATCTATTTTAGCGGTTTCTACGAAAATGATTTAAAAGAGATTAAACAAAAGGCTGAAAGTTTGGGGTTGACTTATAATAATCATAAAGTAAAAAACAACTGGACGGCAGCAAAATTTAGTAAATAAAGCATGGTGGGTAAGCGATTAAGTCTGTTTGTATTGCTGCTGGCATTTACTGTTTCGGTAAAAGCACAGGAGCCATCGCTTGATACTCTTTCTACTGATTCGGAAGTTTTTTATCAGCAGCTCTCTGCTATCCTGATGGGGACTCCTTCCAAAACGTGGCAAAAAAAATCAACGGTTTTGCTGGAACGTTTTTATGCCAGCTGGAGTGTGGGCCGATTTAACAAGGCCGAAAAAACCGCTGTCAGGCAGCTGGTTGAAAAGATGAGGACGAAAAAACTTCGTGCTTATCCTAATCTCTATCAATATCTCTATAGTCTTACTTTGCTGGCTGAATCGCATCAGCCTCCACCCGGTATATTGGCCTGGCACAGCTTTGCCTCGCACCTGCTGGACGAAAAAACAACCCGCAATTTTTTACGCTTCTTAAAAAACAGCAACGGCCTGTTTATTAAAAAACAGCTGTACAAAACAAAAAGCTCTTTTGCCTGGTATTACCGTGATGGCCGGTTTCGGTTTCATTACGACTCTGTTTTTACCATCTCTTTCGAGCATCTTAACCTGGTATGTGCCACCAAACGCGATAGTACCATTATTCAAAATACATCGGGAATTTTTAACTACAACGAAGAGCTATGGACAGGGCCGAATGGTAAAATTGCATGGCAACGATTTGGGGAGAAGGAGGGCAAGGCAACCTACGCGCATTTTGATGCCTACACCATTCGGTTAAGCAATAACTATTTCACCATCGATTCGGCCAGACTTTATTATCCCAGATTTTTTAAAGTACCGATTTTGGGTCTCCTAAAAGAGAAAGTGCTGTTAAGTCCGCCGGGTGATAACTCGGTTTACCCCATGTTTACGGCTTATGAAAATGGTATCGAGATGGGGGAGGTATATCCCAACCTCGATTTAAAATGTAACATGAAATTGGAGGGGAAAAATCTGTATGGTGTCGGTTCTGATGAGCAAAAAGCGCTGGTTACCGTGCGGCTTCGTGATGAGGTGTATGCGAGGTTTTTGTCAGACCGGTTCAAACTTTCGGATGAAAAACTTGAGAGTGCTCATACCGAGTTTATCTTTTACCTCGAAGGCGACTCTATTTACCATCCTGATCTGCGATTACGATATCAAAGTAAAAAAAACGAGATGGTGCTCTACAGTTCTATGCTCAATTCATCCGATCATATCCCTTTTTACGACTCTTATCATAAAATGGATATTGATGTACCCGCCCTGTATTGGAACATGAACGATGATAAGCTCTATTTTAAAAAGTTTAAAAAAGTGCGTGGTGTAAACAGCGCTACTTTCGAATCGAGCAACTATTTTTCACTGAAAGAGTTTTACTCGTTTCAGGTGATGGATCAAAAAAATCCGCTTTATGTCATTGATGGGTATCTTAAAAATTTTGATTCCGATGGAAGCCGGGTTGTGGAGGTGCCGTTGCTTGCCGATTATATGAAAATGCCCTCCGAGCAGGCCGTTGCCTTGCTGCTGGAATTGTCCAATAGAGGGTTTGTTATTTACAACAGTAAAACCCGAACAGCTAAAGTAAAGAACAAGCTTTTTTATTACCTGTTTGCCAAGTCGGGGCAATCCGATTACGATGTAATCCATTTTGTTTCAAAAGTGCGCAACAAGCCCAACGCAATCATCGACCTGAAGTCGTTGGATTTGGATATTTTTGGTGTTCCCAGGGTAAAAATCAGCGATTCGCAGGCCGTCTATATTTTTCCTTACGATAAAACCATCTCCGTTAAAAAGAATCGTGACTTTTCATTCGATGGAAAAGTGCAAGTGGGGCTGTTCGACTTTTACTCACACAACAGCATGTTTGTTTACGATAGTTTTATGCTGAACCTGAACTATATCGATACCATGCAGTTTTACTTGGTGAAGAGGGACACTTTGCAGACACGCAAATATTACTACCGCAAAGTTGATAATGTAATTACGCAGATGAACGGACAGATTTATATTGACCATCCAAAAAACAAATCGGGGTTGCACAAATTCCCAAAATACCCTGTATTTGTTAGTAAAGATGATGGGTATGTATATTTTAACCGTAAGGATATCCAGGATAGCACGCTGACATCCGATCGGTTTTACTACAAAGTTGACCCTTTCGTGTTCGACAGCATTGCTGCCTTTAGCACTACGGGGCTGGCGTTTCAGGGCAGCCTGATGGCCGATGGCATCATTCCTGTGCTGCATGAACCGCTGCGCGTAATGCCCGATTATTCGCTGGGATTTGTGCACCAAACACCCGATACGGGCTACAACATTTACCATGGGAAAGGACGATTTTTCAACACCCTTCAACTTGACAATAATGGTTTCAGGGGTTCCGGAAGAGTGGACTATCTGAATGCTACCTTCAATTCGCCCGATTTGGTGTTTTATCCCGATTCGCTTAAAGGAACCGGTTACAATTTTATTGCCAACGGAGATGAGTCGATACACGATACCCCTGATGTTCATGGCGATTCGTTGCAAATGGTTTGGGATATCGATTCTAATCTGATGGCCCTTACCACTATAGATACAGCCCACCAGTTGGTAATTTACAACAATACCAGGTTAAATGGTTCTTTGTTCCTTAATCCTCATTATATGCATGGGAGCGGGACTTTTACTTTTGATCGATCGGAAGTGCTCTCGACAGCCATGGATTTTCATTACAACACCATGTCAGCCGATTCTGCCGACTTTACCCTGTTTGATGATACGGGACTTCATAAAATATTTATCTCCAAAGGTTATTTCGCCCACATCGATTTTAAAGAGGGGTTGGGTGAGTTTGACCATCTGTACAAAGGCTCATTTGTTGAATTACCATTTAACAAGTATATTTCAACCCTCGACCAGGTTAAGTGGCTGATGGATGAGGATAAGCTGGTGTTGTCAGGCGAACAAAACCGTTTTTTCCGGCAGATGGATTCTCTTTCCGATAATAATGTGCTGGACAAAAGAATTACCGGCCCCGAGTTTCTGTCGTTGGAGCCAAGCCAGGATTCGCTCAGGTTTTTTGCAAGAAAAGCCGTTTACGACCTGAATTACTACACCATTAATGCTGAGGGCGTTCGCTTTATTAAAACGGGTGATGCTGCTGTTTTTCCGGCCAACCAATCGGTTAAAATTTATGAAAATGCCAGGATGGATACCCTCTACAATGCCTACATCATTGCCGATACTTTAAATAAGTATCATAAAATTTATGATGCAACAGTTGCGATAAAATCACGCCATGATTATAGTGCTGAAGGGTTTACCGATTATATCGACCGAAATGGTTTGCCACAACAGATTTTTCTTCCCCATGTTGCTATTAGTCAATATGGAGAAACAACGGCAGTAGGTCATGTAACACCGGACGAGCTGTTTTTTTTAAGTCCTGAATATTTTTTCCGGGGTGATATTATTTTAGAAGCTGATAAGCCCTACCTGAAATTCAAAGGAGGCTTTAGGTTGAACGAGGAGTGCATCGGACTCGAAAACAACTGGGTTGCTTTTAATCGTTTCATAAATCCTAAGCATGTGCAGTTTGAAGTGGATACCACTACGTTGACTACCGACAGTACACGAGCGCGTTTTGGCTTGGCGTTATCATCGGCGCGACGAAAATTCTATCCTTTGGTGTTGCAAAGTCGTGAGTCGGCAAGCGATATTATTGCTTTTGAAAGTTATGGTAAGTTAGAATATGATGCTTCTAAAAATACTTTTCTTGTAGGCAATCCGCTTCGCCTGAAAGGAAATAAGGAAGCACCGGGTAATTATCTTAGTTTAGACAATAAATACTGTATATTGAGTGGTGACGGCTTACTGGATTTGGGTACCAATTTCACCCAAACGCGTTTGGCATCTGTTGGAAGTTTTACGCACTATATCATTCCCGACTCTACCGTTTTTAATACCTCGCTAATTTTTGACTTCTATTTTGATGAAGATGCCCTTTCGATGATGCTGGATAGCCTGAGAATGATTCCCGGTGATGTGGTAAACGTGGGAAAAAGCCAGTTTAACGTGGCCATCAGGGAGCTGCTTAATAAAGAAGATGCTGATGTGCTGAAACGTGAGCTTAGCCTTTATGGTAACATGAAAAAGATGCCGGATCAAATTAAAGGCGCTATCATTTTTTCGGATGTGAACCTGGTGTGGGATTCCGAAACACGTTCATACATCTCCAACGGCCCCATAGGAGTGGGGTTTGTAAATGGAAGTGCCATTAATAAAATGTTAAAAGGTTTTATGCAGATTGAGGTAGGCAGAGCCGGTAGCGCTATCCATTTTTACCTCGAAACCGACAGGAAAACCTGGTACTTCTTCTCTTATCAAAACGGGATTATGCAATCTATATCTTCCGACAGAAACTACAACGAACATCTTGCCGGTATGAAAGATGAAAAGCGGATGCGCAACCCCGATAGTGATGAGGATTATTACGAGTATGTGATTTCTACTAAACGTAAAATGGTGGCGTTCCTTCGTAAGATGGAGCTTATCAAAAAACGCTGGCAGCAATAGAGATTGTTTTGCCATCTGCTAAATTGTTGTTTGTTGAGCAGCCTGTACAATTCGTTCGTTACCATATTTTTAGGTTGTGAATAAATTCTTTTGAGTAGGTTATCGATTGTCGGTAATATTTCCTATTTTTACTCCCAATATTAAAACGATGATTCTTAAAATAAATTACTATGAAGTTTATCATATCCAGCACCACACTTTTAAGAAGTTTGCAAAAAATTAGTGGTGTGTTGTCCACCAATAGCACCCTGCCTATTTTGGAGGATTTTCTTTTTGTTTTAGAGGGCGATACGCTTACAGTTACCGCTTCCGATTTAGAAACAACCATATCGGTAATGGTTACTCCCGAGAAAGCTGATGATGCAGGTTCGGTGGCTATTCCGGCCCGCCAGCTGCTCGATATTATGAAAACCTTCCCGGAGATTCCGGTTACCATTATTTCCGACCCGGAAACCCTGAATGTGGAAATATTAGCCGGTGAAGGAAAATACAAGATGATTGGACAATCGCCTGAGGAGTTCCCCCAAGTACCCGAACTGGAGGATACAAAGAAGGTGACGGTAAACGGGGTCATGATGGTAAACGCATTTAACAACACGTTGTTTGCTACCGGAAATGACGAACTCCGTCCGGTAATGTCGGGGGTTTATTGCGAAATTAACGAAGACAACCTTACTTTCGTTGCCACCGACGCTCACAAGCTGGTTCGCTATCGCCGGAATGAGATAAAAAGTGAAACGGCCGATTCTATTATCTTTCCGAAAAAAACATTGAGCCTGGCCCGTCATATTATTTCTGAAAACGATGAAGAGGTGGTAATGGAGTTTAATGAAACCAATGCAACCTTTAAGTTTGATGATATTTTGATAGTTTGCCGTTTAATTGAAGGAAAATATCCCAATTACGAAGCGGTAATTCCAAGCGAGAACCCGTTCAAATTAACCATCGGAAGACAAAGCCTGTTGAATGCTTTGCGTCGGGTTTCCATTTTCGGTAGCAAATCAACCCACCAGGTTCGTTTTAAAATTACCGGTAAAGAGCTGGTGCTTTCGGCAGAAGATATCGACTATTCCAGTGAAGGAAAAGAACGACTTACCTGTAGTTATGAGGGCAAAGACATTGAAATTGGATTTAACTTCAAGTTTATGCAGGAAATGCTGAGCACTCTTACCTGTGAAAACATAACGCTGGAGATGTCGGCACCTAACCGCGCCGGAATTATCAAGCCTGAAAGCAACGAAGATGAAAACGAAGATATCCTGATGCTGATTATGCCGGTTATGCTGACTTCGTAAGAGGCTTGCTAGTGAAGTTGATTAAAGTTTTCTTTAATTAATTCCAATGTTATAGTTTAATAATTTTTACGCTTTCAATAACTTTGTCACCTGAGGACATTACAATGTAGTAAATGCCCGAGGGGAGATCGGAATCGCTATTGTCAGTCCCGTTCCACAAAATATCGGCATTATATTTAACCGATGTAATTTTACATAGATGTTTTATCAGTAAACCGCTCTGAGTATAAATATTTATTTCAATTGACGATTTTACGTTTGCGTTTACTATAATGTGAGTTTGTTCTGAAAATGGATTGGGTGCTATCTTGATTCTGTGTTTTTGTTTATGAACGACAGGTTGGTTGTTGCTAAAGCCCACCATCGGATTCCATTCATAAGCACCAATGTCAATAGTGCTGCCAACTACGCGCGGGTTGCCTGCCAAATCGGTTTCCGGTAATAAAGCCGAGTCGGGAAAGTTAAGTGTGCCGGCATTAATGCATGGCGAATTGTCATTCAGGTTATAATAATAATCTTCGTTTTCTACAAACTCGGGATAATCGGAAATATTTGTCGAATCGTAATAAAAAAGGTTATACGGACCGTAATTTACAACACCATCAATTCCATGCTCGATACACGAATTGTATATCATTACCGTATTATGTTCCTCGGGCAAATTATCAAGAATAGTCATCTGATTGGCAATATTGTTGTAAAAAATGGTATTGTATATGTATGCTTTTGAACTATTTCCTACACTCAAAGCACCACCGCTTGTATTTGAGCTCCGGTTATCACAGAATGTGCAGTTAATAATGGAAGCCTTGATATGAAATGTCAGAGCCAAAGCCGAAGTAGAGGGAGCGGAAGCGATACTGCTGTCGCGATTGTGAGCAAAAAGACAATTTACCAAGCTACCCTCCATCCTCCCTGACCCGTCGGGGGCGTAATCGCCACCATCTATTTGTAATGCCATGCTGTTAACCCTGTATGTACTTGGTGAACAGTTTGTAAAAGTACAATTTTGAAATTGGAAATGCATGGTGTCACTTTTTTTATAGTTTGTTACGGGAAGAAGTGCGTCAATACTTCTTATGCTGTCAAAAACCGTGTTTTTAACGATGAACGTGTCACAAAGAGCCACGAAGGATGTCCATATCTTACTATTCATATTTTCAAAACGTAAATTATCCCATAAAATATAATGGTTATATTCATGTAAAAAAGCCGCCATATTAAAACCACCGTTTTTGTAACCGTTTCCGTTTTTAAAAGTTAAATTTTTTATGATAATAACACTGTCTTTATTTATCGACTGACCAGCCCACGAGCTGTTTTCCAAGTCTAAAACCGTGTTGTTAATACCGGCTCCTACCACGGCCACGTTGTTTTTTAAACCAAGCCCGAATTTTTCATTGGTTGCCGTGTGCGAATAGATGCCTTCCGACAGCCAAATGGTATTTAAATGAGTAGAATCCGATTTTGTTTTCAACAGCGCGTACCAAATGTTTTTTAACGGGTCTTCGGGTGAAGTACCGCTGTTGTTATTGTCTCCTGAAGGACTAACATAAACATCACCGTTAACACGCGCAAGTTTTGCATTATCTACCTGCCAGGAGAGGTTGTTAATGGGTGTTACTGCCCAATCAACACACATGATATAATAATAGTTCGGCAAAGCCACGGTACCAGTATCAAGATGTATTAAGTTGCTTACTACCGGCTCGTTCATCGAGATATCGTAGCCAACCGGGGCATAGTTAAGGTAAATACTGTTCAAGTCGGAAGGGTCGAAATATACTTGCGAAGCGTACCCCCCTTCCGTTACAATATTTACCCCCCCACCAATCCAATGCGCGTGATTGTTATAGATTAAATTGCCGGCCAAATTGGTAAAAGAGAAGGCTGCAAAAATTCCACCTCCTTTTGCTGCAGTGTTGTCATGTATATGGCAATGTTCTATGGTAGCCGAGCTGTGCCACACGTAAATTCCACCACCTTTTCTTAATAAAGCTTCGGCAAATGGCAGGGTTCCGATTCCATTCATTATAGTGAAACCGGTAATAAAACAATTTTGCTCGTACGAGGTAAGCGTGATGCAACTCCCTGCATGGTTTCCATCAATAATGGTTTGGTTAACAATGGAGTCGGAAGGGTTTTGACAATAAAGGCTTGACAAAAGCAGGGTTTTTCCTAAAAAGTTGATGTTCTCGTGGTAAACGCCCGGGTAAACCAAAATAAAATCACCATTGGCTGCCTGATTAATGGCATCCTGAATTTTTATGTAGTTGCTGGTGCTATCCTGACTTACCGTTAAGGTATCGCCAAATGCAGTCGAAATAAAAGCAAAGAAAAAAATTATAGAGGTAAAAAGATATTTCATCAGTTTGATTATTTAATTGACAATTATTATGATTAAGCAGGTTCTTCTTTTAATAGTTACTATATCAGGTTAAAGTTACTATCAGTTAATAATGATTTTTTTAATTATGCTATTGCGTTCATAACTTACTTTTATTACATAAAGCCCTTTTAGGATTTTTTTTCCATTGCTCTTTTGCAGTTTCCATCGTTCGGTATGCATGCCTGCATCGCGGTACTGGTTCGCCAGGAAAACAGCAGTAGTTTGGCCTTCGATGTTATACAGTGTAACGGTTATTTTTGCTCCTTTTTGCAAGTTGTATTCCACATTAATAAAGTTTTCTGCCGGATTGGGGAACACCATAACAGGAAAAGGGTTGCTTTTGTTGATTATCTTTTTTTGTTGACTGCCATTAAACGATATAAGGTAGAAGTCTTTATGTTCGTCTGCCCTGATGCAACGTTGTTCATTTACCCTGCTTACCTTATTGTAAACAAAATAGGTATTTACAACATGTTTTTCGGTTGACTTGTTGCCGTAGTAGTTTTCGAAAACAAGGCTGTCGGTTGAGTTCTCGGGAATATAACCTCTTATTAAAACAAGCGTGTCGTCTGGGTTAACCTTTACTGCTCCCACGCAACTATCGTTTACAAAAGCTCCTATTTCAATAGGCATGTGGGTGGTATCAGGCTCAATAAAAACAGGGGTATAATCGCCCTGGGGGGTATACGTGTAATGTTGTGTATCTTCAAAGGTTCGTACATCGCCAGGGTTAAGGGTGCTTAGCCAAATAAACGAAGTGGTTGTAAAAGGCTCTAAAATAAGCATGTCGCCATAATGTAGCGGGTACGGCTTTGTAGAAATCCATTCGGGGTCGGACACTGTTCCCATGTTGGCGGCAGCCCAGTACTGTCCTTTGATACTTTTCAAGTCGGGCAAAACATTGGTGAGGGCATCAAACGGATCTTGCTGCCAGGGCAAAAAATATCCCACCCAGTTTTTATGCCCTTCATAAATTGTAATTGGGGTAGTGGGTATCAGCCGGCTGCCATTGTACGGCAATACAAACTGTGAATGGGGATCGGTTATGGTTAAAATATACCCTCTCGTGGATTGGACACTTGGTAAACCTTCCGTGCCCCAATCTGAACCAGATTTAAAAGCGTTATGTGAATCATCGCTATTATCCACCCGGCCCTCGAGATTGAGATTAGCAGGCAATGGTACAATATTTTCCAAAACACTTTTTGTTTCAACGGGGTCGTTGTTTTGCCGTGGAAGTCGCGGAAACGAGATCCAGTTTTCGCCTTTCACAAAAGCATCCTGATCGCCTTTACATTGAATAACTGAAATGTTGCTAAAGCCGCCATTTGCAACATAAAGTTTATTGCTGTCGGGGTCGATAATCAAATCGTTATTTAGCAAAGTCCCGAGTACCCGGTTCATGTTTTTGTTTTTTAATGAAACATAGTTCATGGTCGTAAAGGAACCCTCCCCGTCATTATCAGGGTCTTCGTAAACCAGTTCAAATACCTCTTGTTCGTATTGCTTACCGGCGTTGTAAGGCACATACACGTATATATTAAAGTTAAAAGGATTGTACTTTAAAGTAATGCTTGTAGCCGGTACATTAATTTCCGATACAAGCATTTCATCAATAATAGTACCTACTCTTGCATTTTTTGTTTCAGGATAAAGTACATATATCATGTTTCTGTCAGGAGCAATAAACATTTTACCGCAATACCCATGATCCAATTGTACCCATTGCGATGACGGTAACAGTAAATCGGTTTTCCCGTCAATTACTTTTATTTTAGTTTCATCGCTATAAGACGACACGTAAGCTCTATCGGTTACTGCATCAAAAAGCACATCAGAAACGTTACTGCCAACAGAAACATAATTTATATCGTTGGTTAACGTATTTAAAATATATACTTTGCTATTGTCTTGAAAATGCTTGTTGTAAAAATAAATTTTATGCTCATTGGCATTGAAACATCCAAAATATAAAGGTTCTCCCAAATTTATCGATTTGATAACATTCAAACTGGTGTCGATAACATCAAGCGAACCTGTCCACGTACTAATTACAAAAACTTTGCCTGATGCGGCAACCGCTCTGAAGAAAACATTATGAACTCCCTTTTTTATTAGCTGCAAGTTTTGATTTGTCTTGTCAAATGCACTAATCTCGTTATTTTTAGAAACAATTATTTTGTTTCCCAGTTCGTTAAACGAATGTACAGCATTATAAATATTTGAGGTATATATATTAGTATTTAAACTATTGACAACAGAGTAATTATATGGGTTTAATATATAAACATCATGCTGCCCATATTGGTAAAAATTAAAACCCGCGTAAATTTTATCATCAGTATTACTGTAATAACATGCCGTTTCGGTGGGTAATGGTGATGGAAATGAAGAAATATTATTGGCATTATTAAAATCAACTACATATATTTTGTTTAGACTATTAATTTTTATAATATCCAGTGGTAACGAACCAAGTGTATCCCCGGATACCAATAAATTATCTAAAAACATGTCGTTGTTTTCTCCTCCCATATTTAATGCCATTGATGCAGAATCTTGGGCTTGGGTAAATAAGTAAGCTGCCGCTGATGTTTCAAGTGAATCCTGCCCAAAAGTGTTTTGGTTGAAGATAAAAAGGATAAACAAAAAAGTTAAAATGGGATAAATGTATTTTTTCATTTTTTTCTATTTTAAAGTATTTATGAAATAATTAATTACTCTGCATCTTGTTAAAATTAAACAACATAGATAAAAGTTGTATTTTTTCTGTTATTGTTTTTTGATGTATTTATGCAAGCATTAGTAAGTGTAAGATGCAAACGCCATTAAATGCTTGCTTTATTAAATAAACTTGTTCTTAACAAAATCAAATGGTTTCTTTTTATTATAGAAATGTTTATAGCCATATAATGCGTTAAAAGTGCTTTTAAATTCTAAATGATGATAGGTAGTATTTTCGTTTTTAATGAATAGTTCATCTCTAAAAATCTTAACAAACCAAATTGAATATGAAGTTATTGTAAAAATGCAGTAAACCTGCC
>Ga0164318_10000884_pt1 | contig 24939 bp, 27 predicted proteins | sample GuaBasSedimGuay9_FD_113734 | JGI IMG/M metagenome (GOLD analysis project Ga0164318, IMG submission 113734) | Subseafloor sediment microbial communities from Guaymas Basin, Gulf of California, Mexico - Guay9, Core 4571-4, 0-3 cm | ecosystem: Environmental > Aquatic > Marine > Hydrothermal vents...
GAATTAACATGACAATTATCGCGAGAAGCAGTGCAAGATGCTCTTCAGGCAAGCTTATTGTAAGAGTTGTAAAAAACCCGAGAGATAATAGGAATACAGCTGAAGCGTCTTCAAGTACTGAAATCGTTATACCGAACTGTGCAAGTTCTTCATCACCGTATTTTTCAAGATCCAGAACGAAAGCCTCGTTTGATGCAACCATTATAGCGGCTATTGTAACGGCAAACTGTAGCGGCAAGAACGTTACAAGTAGGTAAAAAATAGTAAAGAAAATCGTTGCTTCGAAAAAGAACATTATCAGAACTCTCTCTTTATTCTTCTTAATGAACTCAGGCTTTAACTCCAGTCCAGCTATGAAGACTATGAGAGCAGCTGCAAACCCAGAAATACCCGAAATAAAGGGATGAATCTCGAAACCAAGAAACACTCCTATTAAAGAGCTGATCATTATGGCTGGCAGTATCGCTATAGATCTATGCTTAATATACAGGAGAGCCAATATTGTGGCTAAAGCAAGATGTATGAGAGCACCAAACTCTCCCGGAAAGTGCGGCAACAAAGGCACCATTAACCTCTCTCACCTTCTTTAAAGAAGACATCTAAAGTTGACTTCTTTTTCTCCACGACTGTCTCTAGAAAATTGTCACGAACAGGCTTGTAGACCTTTTCAAAAAATGCTTGCTGGCTTAATAACGTCTCTTTACTAAATCTCTTTACATACTCAAGAGCTGCTTTCCACACTTTTTCAAATGGAATAACTGATTCCACCTTACTAATAACATTTCTTTCGAAATCCTTGGGAGTCTGCTCTTTATCGCCCATCATAAAATAGCCAGAAGGACCCAAGAACGCTTTCTCGTCTCCAATATATACAACGGGTTTACCGTCCTCTTCTCCACGTTCAACCCCCTTCACAAGCCTCTCAGACGCGAAGCTTCTAACACCCTTTCCATAATGCTTGGCCCATGCATAGAAGATTGCACGATTTAAACCAAAAGAAAAGGCTTTTTCTAAATCACCAGTAAGTAAATAGTATCTTGCAGCCTGCAAAATAGCCATAACCTCAAATCTGCCTATTCTCCTACGTTCCTTTCCACTACTAGACACAAAAAAATAATCGTATGGTCATATACATTAATATCTCTTATTACAAGTAAATCGACATAGAGCAAAATACTATAAGTTGCCAGGCAATGTTATTAATCACTTTTCAGTTATTCTATGCTTGATGTCCCAAAAAACATCTCGTATACCAAAGTTCTATAAATTGAGTATAGATGAAAGACTACAAAAAGTTGCAGAATTTGCTGGATTAACGGAAGAAGAAGTTTCCCTTCTAAAGAAAGAAGGTAACCTCGACCTCAAGACAGCCGATATTATGATAGAGAACGTTATAGGAACCATGGCTTATCCCTTCGCGGTAGCTGTCAACTTCCTGATCAACGGTAAAGACTACCTGGTTCCAATGGTTATAGAGGAATCAAGTGTTGTGGCAGCAGCTAGCAACGCTGCGAAAGTCATGAGAAGAGACGGCGGAATAAGATCCATCACTACAGGATCTATAATGATAGGTCAAATACAGGTTCTGGGCGTGAAAGACCCATGGTATAAGCGCATGTTAATCCTGGAACATAAGAACGAAATCCTAGAGCTTGCAAACGAACAAGACCCAATACTAGTGAAACTGGGTGGTGGAGCAAAGGACATAGAAGTGCGTGTAGTTGACGGTCCGAAAGGAAAAATGATAATTGTACATCTCCTTGTAGACGTTAAAGATGCTATGGGAGCTAATGCAGTAAATACTATGGCTGAAAGCGTCTCTCCGCTTATAGAGAAGATATCTGGTGGAAGAACGCTTCTACGCATAATCTCAAACCTTGCAGACAAGCGTCTTGTAAGGTCTTGGGTAAAGGTCTACAAAGAAGACATTGGTGGAGAAGATGTTGTCGATGCAATTGTTGATGCATGGGCTTTCGCCGCTTCAGACCCCTATAGAGCTGCGACACACAATAAAGGTATAATGAATGGTGTGATTGCTGTAGCTTTGGCGACAGCTCAAGACCACCGTGCCATCGAAGCTGGAGCCCACGCCTATGCTGCAAGAAACGGACGTTATGAGCCATTATCTGTATGGGAAAAAGATGAAGATGGAAACTTGGTCGGTAGTCTCGAGATGCCTATGGCTGTTGGAACTATTGGTGGTGCAACAAAGGTTCACCCGATAGCAAGGATGGCGCTGAAGATTCTTGGAGTAAAAACTGCACAGGAGCTTGCAGAGGTCATGGGTGCTGTGGGCTTAGCTCAGAACTTCGCTGCGCTTAGAGCGCTAGCAACCGAGGGTATCCAGAAAGGTCACATGAAATTACATGCGAGGAACATAGCAATCATGGCTGGTGCTTCTGGAGAGCTGGTCGACAAAATTGCCGAGATAATGATAAGAGAAGGAAAGATAAGATTTAGTTATGCGAAAGAACTTCTCGAGAAACTATCAAGAGAGGGTGAAGCTGATAAAAACTAGTCGTTATTTTTTATAGCTCTTTGTATCTCGTTATATACGAGGGCTCTATACTCCTTGAGGATTTCGTCTCTTAACATAAATGAGTTTACCCTTGGATCTTTGAGTTTTATCAATAGATCCTTCGTTATTTTTCCTGTTGTTAGGTCTCCACGAGGTCTTTCTTCTACATCTATTATGTTTTTCTCTCTTAGTATTTTGATTGCCTTTTTCACAAGGTCTGGTGTTGGTAGATAATCTATGTGTCCTCTCCTAACTTTTAAGATTGAATCAAAAATTTCGCTCTTCCAGATTACTCCATTAAAGACTATGAGAACGCGCAGAATATCCAGTACTGTTTTATCGACCTCGTCGTTAGATGAATACAGCTTATCTAGAAACTCTTCCATGGTATCATCCCATAATAAGCTTCTGTTCCCTAAGCCTTTTTCTCAAAGCAAGAGCTTCCCGCGGATCGTCGGTTGTAATTACGTCAACATTCATGCTCGCATATCTTACCAAGTCTCCAGGGGCATTTACAACCCAGACGATAACTCCTAAGCCGTTTTCATGAGCCCTGTTGATTATTTCAGGTGTAACAGTGGGGAACTTGAAGTTTACAAACATCGCGCCTATTTTTTTCGCATAGAATATCGACCTAGGGTCAGCAACATAAAGCGTATATGCGATTATCACCCTGCTGTCCATTTCCTTTAAGCGTATAAGAGAATCATTCTCGCCTGAGAAAATTGTTTGTTCAATCATGCCTCTCTCAGAAATTTCGCGATAAATCTCCTTCTCATATCCCGTTCTTTTTATGTCCACAACCAATCCTATCTTGTCATTAATTACATCTAAAGCCTTTTCAAACAGAGGAACATGTTCTCCCAAACCTATATCTATTTTCGATATAGCGTCGTAATTCTTGTCCTCTAGGTGTTTTTCCTTTTCTCCTGTAAGCCTTTCTATGGTGTCGTCGTGCCACAAGGCAAGTTTGCCGTCTTTTGTCCTTCTAACATCTATTTCGACAAAATCTACGCCAAGTTTTATAGCCTCCTTTAAGGCATTTATGGTGTTTTCAGGATATTTACTTCCGCTACCTCTATGAGCTACTATTTTAAATGGTTTATATGGGGGTTTCTCTATTTTCACCTTTCTCAATAGGATTGGTGAAGTTGTCGTTAAAAATATATCGCATAAAAATAATTTAATTTCTATAAAGACATTATATTTACAATAATCAGTCTAAAGAAGAAATACTTCAAATATCAACAACCATAGTTTATTAAAGGCTTTTTATATTTTTTTCCGAAACTACATGGCAAGTTCCTCAATCAAAGAAAGGTTCTTCCTAATTATAGAAAATACCCTCTCTTTACAACTTGTAAAATACCTGGTTCAGCCTTTAACATTCTATATTCTTGCAATAATAGTCCTCAACATTTTCGGCGCATCACACGCGTACATGTTGATCACTCTATATATAGTTCCAAAAATATCACATGCACGCTTCAAAACGAATATAGATATCTCAAAGATTCTATATATCTCTATATATCCATTAATCATACACTCAGCACTCCTTACAAATGCAGTAGAAAGCTCCACCTTAAATCCTACATACTATGTTGCAGGGACTTTCACAGCAACAATAGAAGAAATATTTTTTCGGCACATACTCTCAACCCTAGGCACTCCGCTCACATCATTCCTATATGCGTTTTTTCATCTCTCACTAAATAATCCACAAAATCTTATCATATCAACCCTTCTTTTTCCTAGCTACTTCTTTCTCGGACTATTATTACAGGAAATATATTTCCGAGAGGGCCTGCAATACGCCATATTATTCCACATAGAATACAACATCCTATCCCTCACCTACTCGATGGTCTTAAATCTCAATACCGTGGGCTTGTTTACTCTTATAACCCTTTTCTCATACCTGTTATATAGGTATACAACAAGTATTACTAGAAAGTTATGGAGAAGAGCATCGAAGTTATTGCTGCAAAAATACTATCAGTTGTTGAGAAAAAAAGATTGTCAATGAGACTTGTAATGGAACATTATTTTCGGAAGAATCAGGACGTCGAAATTATAAGAGGCGTGGTCCGTGCCTATCTATTGGGTCTTCTCAGGAAATACAGAATATTGGACGCTTTTGCCGAAAACCTCCTTGATATACAAGTTTCTACACTAGGTTCCTTCCAAAGGTCTCTTTTAAGAAGTATATTATACGAGTCAAAGTTTAGAGATGTTAAAAGGAGAAGACTCGAGTCGCTTCTCAAATTTGCTAGAAAAAATGGGTTAAAGATCACTTGGCAAGACGTGGTTTTGGTTAAGAATACACCTATTCGAGAGGTTCTTAGAAGATATCAGGGTGTTGAGAGAGTCGCTGTGGAATACAGTCTTCCCACATGGGTTGTAGAATATTCGTTCAAGCTCTTGGGAAAAAGAGAGAGTTTCAAACTCTTTAAAGCGTTTAATAAGAGACAACCTACATGGATTAGAGTTATCACCAATAGAACTACACGAGAAAAACTTCTTAAAGTACTGGAAAGAAGGGGCTTCGAAGCTTTCCCCGACAAGGATTTCGATGATCTGATAGGGATTAGAAGAGGTGAGGGTCTCGCGAGAATTCCTGAACATAAAAGTGGTCTGTTTGTTATACAAGAAAAAGCTAGCGTCCTAGTTGGATATGTCTCGGGTTTTCGTGAAATCTTTGTTGACTTTACTTCTTCTCCTGGACTGAAACTTTCACATATTTCTGAAAGGACTGGATACGGTATCGGTTTTGAGATAAAGCATAGACGTATACCTTCTATGAAAAATATCCTTGAGAGAATAGGCTCTAGAGATATCATTGATATCGTTAATACGGATTCGAGAGTCCCTCCTCTCAGAAGGGGTTCTTCAAATATCCTGTTAGACCCTGACTGTAGCAGCCTGGGAAGACTTGGTGTTAGCCCTGAGATAAGGCTGTGGATCACACCAGACTATGTTTCTCGTCATAGGGAAGAACAGAGAATATTGCTGAAAAGTGCATCAGGCGTATTAGAAAAGGGACGTTGTTTGATATATTCTACATGTACATTTACTATAGAAGAGAATGAGGAAAATATCAATTGGGCTGTAGAGGAGCTTGGGTTAGAAGTTGTAGAGGTAGAGCCTTTCATAGGTGTTGAGGGAATCGGTGTTCCCTTTGCTCAGAGACTTTATCCTCACATTCATCATACTATAGGCTTTTTTGTGGCTAAACTTTGTAAAATCTAAGCTTAATTATATTAAAAAATCAAAATTTACCAATTGTTATTCAGTAAGATTTTTTACTAACTATATACTTGGTTTGATGTGAAGAAAACACAGCGTATAGCACTAGTATCAATAATGGGAGCGTTAGCACTGATATTTTCGATACTAAAACTAGAAGTACCCTTTCCTGTACTTACGTATTTAAAATTCGATCTTGCAGAAATACCTTCCTTTATAGCTTTTTTCCTGTGTGGTCTGGGATGTGGAAGTGCCACAGCAATTATCCATTTTGTTGGATTATTGTTTAGAGGGAGCGACCCTTTAGGTGCATCCATGAAACTTGCCGCGGTTTTGTCAACAATAATTGGCATGAAGGCATCAAAGACTCTATACGGACAAATTGTTTTTGGGACGATTTCAAGGGTTCTCGTGATGACGATAGCAAATGCCATATACTTTTACCTCATTTTCCCAGAATACATCCTATACATAGAAAACATACTTTCCGCTAACGGCATCGGAGGAGGCATGCTTACTGTTTTCGTTTTAACAGGGATTTTTAACATGATACACTCGATTTTCTCAATTACTGTTTCCTGGAAAATCGTCAACGAGACAAAAAAGAGGATAAACCTGGACTGAAACCCTTAAAGTCTTATATACGATTATTTTTAATATATGGAAAACACGTTTTCCGATGTAGTCGTTGTTGGAAGCATCCATATGGACTATAATATTTATCTACCCAGGCTCCCCGTAAAAGGAGAAACCGTTATCGGCAGATGGTTGCATATTAGTCCCGGTGGAAAAGGGGCAAATCAGGCGGTTGCCGCATCTCGTCTTGGAGCCAGAACGACTTTTATTGGTAGAGTCGGTAATGACGAAAACGGTAAAAGACTTGTGGAAGTTTTGGAACAGAACAATGTAGATGCTAGCAAAATTATAGTTGACCATGAGACTCCTACTGGCATAGCGTTAATTTTCATAGACGAGTCTGGAGATAATATGATTGCTGTTTTTCCCGGAACCGATGAGAAACTTTCTCCAGGAGACATTGTGAAAAATAAACATGTCATCGAGAACTCTAAGGTTTTGCTGTTACAATTAGAAATTCCCCTAGAAACCGTCGAGCAGGCTCTTAAGATAGCTAAGGAGGAAGCAGTCATCACCGTTCTCAATGTTGCTCCCTACAAGCATCTAAGAGAAAATATACTTTCTCTAGTAGACGTTCTAATTCTAAACGACGTCGAAGCATCCCAATTTTCTGGAACCGAGATTACGGACATTGACACAGCAGTAGTTGCCGCAAAGACTATTGCTGAGAAGACCTTAGGCGAGGTAATTGTAACTCTGGGAGAACAAGGGGCAGTAACCTTCTCAAAAATAGAAGATCGAGCATTGCATATTCCTGCATTCCCCGTAAAAGCTGTAGATACTGTAGCGGCTGGTGACGCATTTAGTGCCGCTTATGCTGTAGCTATTTCAGAGGAAAAAGGTCTTGAGGAAAGGCTTAGATTTTCTGTGGCTACTGCCTCGTTGAAGGTTACAAAGAAAGGAGCTATTACAGGGCTACCTTTTAGGAGCGAAGTTGAGAGACTTCTTAGGAGTAGAGGTGTTTGAGTTGGATAGAATTCCTGTAGTTTTGGATGTTGATACTGGCATAGATGATGCTTTAGCTATAATGCTTGCGTTAAGGTCGCCTGAATTGGAGGTATTGGGGATAACATGTGTTAGCGGCAATGTTCATGTAGACAAAGTTGTCGCAAACACAAAAGCAGTTGTTGAATTAATGAAAGAAAAGATACAAGTGTATAAGGGCGCGCAGAAGCCTCTTCTGAGAGATCTGAGAACTGCAGAGTGGGTGCACGGCGAAGATGGGCTTGCAAACACATACCTTGCCAGAGATAAAGGTTATAAGAGCGACGGAAATGCCATTGAAGCATTGATCAATCTTTCTAGGGAATATAGTGGCGACCTAGTTGTCGTCACAACTGGTCCTCTGACTAACCTGGCTCTTGCTTTAAGCGTGGAGCCAGAGGTTATAGACCACATAAAGGAACATTACATGATGGGTGGGGCATTCGGAGTTACAGAGTATGGTTTTGGTAATGCTTCCGCCTCTGCAGAGTTTAATATCTGGCAAGACCCCGAAGCGGCGAAAATCGTGCTTCAGAGCGAGCTGGTAACGTATGCCATTGGTCTAGATGTGACGATGGATCCCTCATCCGCTCTTACTCTCGAAGACGCAGAAGAGATAAGAAAACGTGGCTGCGATGTCTGTGAGATGGCGTATCGGATAACAAAGTTCTATATAGAGAATACGGGCGATCCTCTCATGAGACTTCATGATCCGATGGCTGTTGCGGCAGTCATAGATAAGAGTCTCTTTGAGTTTGTTTCACTACCAGTAGAGGTGGAAGTGACTGGAAATGTGACTGCTGGGACGACGATTGCAGATAAAAGACCTTGGGCCAGAAAGAAGAATAGGAAAAATATCGCTTGCAGAGTGGATGGTGAACGATTTAAGAGAATGTTTATTGAGAGGATCACTAAAGCTGCGAGAGAATAAATGTTTCTGTTTTTTCCTCCGACAATCTCTTCTTTATTTTTTCCACGAGTTCTCGGTGGAATCTTTCTATTAGCGCGCGCCTATCCTCCATTAATACAACATCGCTGAGACCCTCAAGTACTATGTTGTAGGCAAAGGGACTTGGCACATTCTGTTCTGGCAGCTCGACAACCTCTATTTTTCCGTCTTCTATTCGTTGCAACACTTCTTTTGCATGCTCTATGTCCATATAGTCTTCTAGGATCTCCCTAAAAGTCTCTTTGAGCAGAGGAAAGTCTTCCCATTTTTTGACGACCTTTAGCAAGGTTGTCGCACTGAGCTGTTGTTTATTGACGCTTATTTCGTGTCCCTTATAGTTTCTGAGTATCATCAATCCACGCGTTGCAACATGTCTAAACCTTCTCTTCATGAGCTCTGTGTTTATTACCGCTTTTTTGAGAATATCTTCAATCTCGCTACTTTTTAGCTCTTTAATCGACACGCTAGGCTTTACACCTCTAGGGTAAACCAGCGCGAACCCATTGTCATGAACCGCTATTCCAATATTGCTTTTAGAACGCTTCGAGGCGAGGTATCCTAGAACTCTTGACAGTGCATCATTCGTCCTTCTACCAAAGAGTGTGTGAAAAACCTGGTGTATTCTACCGTATTCGTCGCGGTAATACTCCACTAGGATAACCTTGTCGCTCGGAAACTTGTCTACACCTAGTGAAAGCAGGTAGTAGTATTGTTCAACAAAATACCCTAAGATAGCCTTAGCGGATCTGTCGTCCGCCCTACACTCTCTCTTAATATATTTCAGGATCCTTTCCGGCTCTCTACCTTCCCTTAACCACTTAAACATTGTTCTCCTAAACTCTCCTATCTTTAAAGCCAAGTCATAGCTGAGAGGCAACATTTCGCTGAACCATGAGGGTATTGTGGGTTTTTGCTCGAAAGCTGGTTTTACATATGCTTTCATACCGTCGCTTCTAATGAACTCATAGACTTTTCCTCCCAGAACAAACCTGTCTCCGGGCACTAATCTTTCGAGAAACTCTTCCTCAATGTTTCCCACGTACTTTCTGTCAACCGTAAAAACCTTGATACTGACCTCGTCGGGTATAGTCCCTATGTTGAGAGTATATATTACACGGGCGTATTTTCCTCTTCTACCAAAGACTCCTTCTTCTTCGTCAAACCATATCTTCCCATAGACCTTGTAGCCTTCAAGCTCTCTATAGGCTCCGGAGAGATACCTTAAGAGATTAATAAAGTCGTCATAGGGCAGGTTTTTGTAACAATAGCTTCTCCTAACTATCCTGTAAGCGTCTTCAACACGCATTTTCCTTTCAATACTCATCCCCATGATGTGTTGTGCAAGAACGTCAAGCGCATTCCTTGGGATGTGGACTCTATCTAGGTGGTGCCTATAGGCTTCCCTAATCATTATAGCAACTTCGACCAGGTCGTCCCGGTCCGCACAGATCATGATACCCTTACTTATCTCATGAAGCTTGTGTCCACTTCTTCCAATCCTTTGCAGACACCTAGTAACTGACTTGGGAGATCCTAACTGGATAACTACGTCTATATAGCCTATGTCAATCCCGAGCTCGAGGCTCGTGCTACTGACTATTGCCCGGAGTTCTCCTCTCTTGAGCCGTTCTTCCACGTCGAGCCGGACGTTCCTTGAGAGAGAACTGTGGTGGGCAGCTATCTGGTCCTCCTTTATGTCCTTATGTTTTCTTGCAAGCATTTTCAGGTGAAATACGACACGCTCCGTTCCGCTACGAGTATTGGTAAAGATTAGAGATGTTCTATGCTTTCTAACGATGTCATATATCACCTCGTACATTTTTCTCGTAACTTCCTGTGCTGGTGTGTGAACAAGGTCTTCAACTGGAGATATCACGGTTAGTCGCTTTTTCTTAGCATATCTTGCATCAACTATGACGCAGTCTCGAGGAGAACCGTCATCGTTGCATCCTACTAGGAACTGAGCAACCTCTTCCAAAGGGTTGATTGTAGCGGATAAACCTATCCTGATAAAATCTTTTCCAACAAGCTCTCTCAGCCTTTCGAGAGACAATGTTAGGTGTACGCCTCGTTTGTTTTCTGCTAAACTATGTATCTCGTCGACTATAACCCATCTTACGCTACGTAGTTTTTCCCTAAACTTTGGTGCTACGAGGATTATAGCCAGTGTCTCCGGGGTTGTTATTAGAATATGTGGAGGATTTCTAAGCATCTTCTGCCTCTGGCTTGTGGGAGTATCTCCTGTCCTCACCATGTGTCTAATCTCTGGTACCTCTATACCCTTCTCTCGTGCAAGCTCATAGATCTCCCTTAGGGGCTCCTCCAGGTTCCTGTATATATCGTTGTTCAACGCTCTTAGGGGAGAAACATATACCGCATAAACTGTGTCCTCTAGTTCTCCTTTCTGTGCCAGCGTAAAAAGCTCACTTATTATCATCAAGAAGGCTGTCAGTGTCTTGCCCGTACCAGTAGGGCTTGAAACAAGGACGTTTTTTCTCTCATATATTGGCTTCAGTGCAAGCTTTTGTGGAGGAGTAAGGTTCTCAAACTTTTTATCGAACCACTCGGCTACGAGGGGGTTTAGCAGGCTGAGTATTTCTTCTTTACTGTACTCTTTGTCTGCAAATGTTATCATATACATCCCGCACAAAACAGCACTTTTCAAAATCACGTTACATGTATATTTAATGATTGTCTGAAAGGAGAAAATTCGTCAAAGGCTATATCCCCTAGATAAAGAATCCCTAGGATTGTAAACGTTTTAGTCGACTAAACGATATCTTTTCGGATTTTACTCGTACTCGGATCTACTAATAAGACTGTTTAGAAGTTCTCCTGCTTCCTCTAAATGATATAGTACGTCTTCTAAAGTCTCGGCTATTTCTTCGCTAACCTTTGCTAGGTCTCGAAGTATGTCTATTGCCTCATCGACTCTGTCAAGGGCTATTTCAAGCTTCTCTCTAATTTCTGACATACCAAATAAGAATTATAGAAAGCCTGTGTATAAAGCTAGTGTGAATATTAGTAGAGAGATAGAGAAACTAGCGTCATTATTCCCTAAAAGCGATGTTATCTCTGGAAGTGTTGATGAGAAAAATGTTAGTGATCGAACAAAAGGGCTGCTTGAATTCTTGGGATTAGATGCTCATATCTATACCTTCAGGAGCCTTTCCTGGAGAGAAGAAGAAGCGACAATCGAAGTTGGCAGCATCAAATTTTCTGCCTGTGCAATGCCTTACACCCCTAGCGGAGACATTGAGTCTGAGATAATATATGCTGGCTATGGCATGTTTGAGGAAGAGTGGAAAAACCTTAATGTTGAAGACAAAATCGTTTTACTTAAATGGTTTGATTTAAAGCTTGACGAAGTTGTTTGGCAATACATCAATGCTGTCAAGATGGGGGCTTCGGCAGTGATATTTTTTGACCCGTTTCCCTCTCGGCTTCGAAGAATGGTTTTGACGTTAAATACGGACTATAGGTTTGGCGGAGGCACCCCTCCATATGTTCCAGCAGTGTCCGTTAGTTTTGAGGATGGACTGAGGCTTGTAAAGCTTGCACGTAGTGGATCAAAGGTTCGCGTATACACCGCGACTGAGGTAAACCATGACGCTAAGAGCTATACAGTATATGGTGGAGACCTAGAGGGGCCTGTCTTTACAGCACATATTGACAAGTGGCTTACAGGGTTCACAGATAATGTTTTGGGAACAGCTATAGTACTTATGCTAGCAAGGTCTTTTGGCGAAAAAGCGGGGTATATATTATTCGGTTCTGAGGAGTCTGGTGCTCCAGACTATAGTCCTTGGTACTGGATTTGGGGGTCGAGAGAATTTGTCAGATATCTTGAGGAAACAAATCGTATCAACAACATAGGTCCTATATTAAACTTTGACGTTCTTGGTGGAACTAGGATACATGTTTCTGTTTCAGGACCTGACTTCGAAAGAGGAGTAATGAAAATACTGAGCAATGAAGTTTCTTATGGTCCAGACGAGACGATATACGATAGCTTTAGCTTCACGCTCAAGGGTATCGCTTCTTTAACATTTAACACGTTTGAAGAAATGCTTCCCTACTACCATACAGACAGGGACGTTTCTCATAACGTTTCGTGGGAACATGTTGAGAGAGTCTTAAGGTATGCTTCGGAAGTGGCCAATGCCTTCATTAATAAAAGATGGGGCATAATGGACTATACTGCTCTTACTAAAGTTATAAGGGAAAAACTCGAGTATATTTCCAGCCTAGAACATGCCAAGAGGGTCATAGACCTTTTAGAAAATATAAAGATAGAAGACGAGAACACTGCTCGACAACTGAGACAGAGTCTGACAGCACCGCTTTACCACGGTAGATATGAGACAACGTTTAATGATATTCTTGTTATCTATCCATACCTGCTAGATCCTATCGACGATCTCTTGATCCTAGAAAAAGCTTTACAGGGCAAAGCCAACCCTCTGGAAATAAAGGGTTATAGGATAATATCAGGATATGAGACAATTTTCCCCTCAATAGAGACAATATTTGGAAAGAAAGCTATTCCAAGAAATATTCTTAAGGAGGCATATACATCTCTAAGAGGAATCGTTGAGAAAAACCTTATGCTCCTAGAAGAAAGGTTAAGGGAAATAAAACAGTGAGCCTTCTTGCTAGAAGGAAAAATCATCGTTAGGGAGGCTACCGATAAAGACATCGCAAAAATTGTGGATATCTTTAAGCAGTCGTTTACAGGATCATATAGGTATTGGTCAATAAGGGACCTGCGTTACACCTATAACATAGTGGCTGAAATAAACGGTCAGATTGTAGGCGCCGCGGAACTCTACTGTAGGTATCTAGAGGGGCTCGGCGATATAGGAGTAATCTATTTTCTTGCAGTAAAGCCCTCCTTTAGAAGAAAGGGTGTGGGAAAAGAACTGGTCAAAGTGGCTGAAAACATATTTTTCATATGGAAATGTGATTATGCTGCTGCAAGCACTACTTCAGACAATAAGGCATCCATAAACTTGTTCAAGAAGATGGGATATAAGGTTCTGGACAGGAAATCTGCCGAAAAGATGGGATTAATTTACACACTTTACGCTTTTGAGGACGATGTTTTTTCCTGAAGAAACTTAGGCAACCTTGACAACTCTAATACCATAAACCTCGGCAAATGTTTTAAATACGTCAGCATAATCACCGTCAACCAGAACTAAGTGGTTGCCAAACGCTTTTTCTAGAAAAGCTTCAACTCTGCCCTCAGACAACCTGACCTTAACCTGTGTTCTGCACAAGTCCTCTCTTTCCATGCCAGAAGCCACAACCTCGCCCCTCAGCAATAGGAGTGATGAGAGATCCCCAGAAAATCTCACCAAAGTAACTGGACCCTTCTGCAACTTTATATCAACCCCCACTCCTTTACCGCTTTCAAAGTGTGTCTTAAGTATGCATCTCCCTTTGAGAGCTAGAGAAGCTGTACAATGTGCAAGAGTTATAGTATTTTCTTCACTGTCTATCTCAACAGGGTTAGCCATCCATACTTCAGCACCAGTCAAGCGTTTTGCAACCAGCATTGTAATAGTTGTTTGCATGTCTCCTTCACAGCCCGCAGTTATTCCTTCGGAATTCAATAAAGCCAACGCGAGACATCCAGTAGTGTCTAAGATGGAAATCAAGTCAAAACATTTTAGAGAAAAACCGTCTAGCCGATATTTTTCTATAAGACGTTTCAACGCGCAATAGACAGCCAAGGCTTTGTCTATCTCTCCTATTTCTACATTGGCAGAACATCTTTTAACTATCTGGTCCCTGTATGCGAAGAGATTCTTTCCACACCCTTCCTTTATCTCTCTTACAAGCTCGTCCATACTGATATCCACTATTTCGCCTCCAAGAACCTCGTACAATCTGCCTCTTTCTACATCGCTAGCCACTAGCCATTCCGATAACCCACCTATGAGCCCTACCCTAAAGCCTTGGACATTCATACTCGTAACTATCCTTTGAGCAAGGCTGACCACTTCTAACAACTCTCTTTCTTTTAGAGAACCTGCATAGGCTAGTCTAGTCCTATAACCTTCTTTTTTGAGGTAAGCCATAGCTTCTAAGGCCGCTGGGAGAGAGTTAAATGAAGAATGTGATATTATGATGATAGGGTAAAAATTTCTTTTAGTTGTCTCAACGATCTTCTTCTCCGTTCCACCTGTAAGCACCAATGCGATGAGAGGCGTTCTTTCCGGATATTCACCTATTTCCTCTAACTTCGTCACTATACCCTTATCTGTAGAAAAGGCACTGAAATAAGCGTACACTTTGTTGTGCATGTCCTCTAGTTTGTCCCTTATAGCCTCTGAAAGCGGAGATGCAAATGACATAAATACGATCGGTCTTGGACTCGACATAATTTTTATACCAAATATTTTTCTCCTTGCCACTATTATTATTTTAATTGAGGTGAAAGAGGATGGTAGACATTGTAAGTCTGCTATTTTGGATACTGCTCATCATGATATTCTTCTCTCCATCCTACAATTTCTGGAGGCTAAAGTTTGCCCGGCTCTCACTATTAGAAAAACTAGAAAAGAAACATAAGATGAAATTCATAACTCTAATCCACAGACAGGAAAAAATAGGATTCTTTGGCATACCCTTCTTCAGGTTTATCGATATAGATGACAGCGAAGCTGTTCTTAGAGCTATAAGAGCAACCCCACCCGACATGCCTATAGGACTTATACTTCACACACCTGGAGGGCTTGTTCTAGCAGCAGCACAGATAGCTAGGGCACTCAAAAACCATCCAGCAAAGAAGGTTGTAATAGTTCCACACTACGCGATGAGCGGTGGAACCCTCATAGCACTAGCTGCCGATGAAATATGGATGGACCCAAACGCAGTCCTAGGACCCCTCGACCCCCAGCTCGCACTAGAGCCGGGCTTTAATGTCCCTGCACCAAGCCTCATAAAAGTTGCAAAGGAAAAGGGCAAAGATGCAAGCGACAAACTTCTCTTGATGGCCGATGTCGCTGAGAAGGCTATAAGAGAGGTTCAGGAGTTTATAGTAGATCTCCTCAAAGACAGGTTTGGAGAGGAAAAGGCCAAAGAAATTGCCCGGACGCTTACCGAGGGTAGATGGACTCACGACTATCCTATAACCGTTGAAGAAGCGAGAAAACTCGGATTAAATGTGAAGACCGAGATACCGCAGGAGATATACCAGCTTATGGACCTCTATCCACAAGCGCCTCACAACCGTCCAGGAATAGAATACATACCGTATCCAGTAATACCCTACCACAAGAGGACAAATCACGAACAATAATATTATTCTCTTTTTTCGAGAAAGGATACAACTGCATCTACTAGATGTATATTTTTTCTTAACAGTGTTTCCATGGTTTCGTTGGAGGCAATGGGTTCGAGCTTTATATGAGATAAAGGCGTTATTAAACCAAATATCTCTTCAAACGTCACAGCGCTCATCCCCCGAATAACCTTCTCTTTAACATATACAGCTGAGACATAACGTTCGGGCCTATACAGTAACGCATAGCCTGGGTGTACCGCTACTATGAGATCGATTTTCTTGAGCCCAGGGACTGGGAAAGCCAGGTTTCCGTAGCCTTCAATTATTAGCGCTATGTTTCTCCTCATCAGATACTCTATGTCTTCTTTTATAGCCAGTGCCGCGTTCATCATCACGCTGTCGGCGTAGTCGTTAAAACCCCATATTTCGTTTATTCTCGAAGAACTTTTAGACAGTCTCCTTACAGCCTTCTCGTCCAACAACGAGATATTTCTCTTTAAAATCTTCGAGTTAACTAAAACAAGGTCTGTCGGACCGTCGTCTCTCAGAAAGGATATCCTGGTTAAAACCACGCTCCTGCCAAAATCACCCTCATACTTGAATACCTGTTCAGCGCTTCCACTTTCTATGAAGTATTCCACCCTCAGTGGAGACGTTACAGCGCACACGGGGTTTACTTCTGAAGGGTCCCTTTTGTCGCACACCTCTTTAATAGCTAGAAATTCGCTCGAAAAGGGCTTCCCATAATGCTCCCACTGTAGATAAAGGTCATAATTTTCGTACCAATTTACGGCAGCAAATGGTTTTACGAAAAAAGGCTTTAGTCCTATTTCAGCAAGCCCTTTTACTAGTATCAGAGATGCCTTTGTTTTGCCTACTGGACCTGGTCTCGATCCGACAACAAGTATGACTATAGACATGGTTGCTCTAGAACTCTCGTTCTTCAAAGTTTTTGAAGTCATATACCACTATAAATCTTAGTCTATCTCTATTCATAAAGTCCTTTAGTTCCCTGATAGCCATCTCTAGGCCTTTACTTCTTGGGAAAATCCGGAAACTGGCTCCTGCAGCATATCTATGTCCTCCTCCCCCAAGCCTTCTAGCTATGATAGACGAGTCAAACGGGCTCTCTTCTCTCGCTCCAGCGTAGATCCTGAACATGAAGAATGGTTTAGGAACAATGATGAATGTGAATTTTGCGCCACGCCTCTCGAGAAGTATAGACAGATACCTATATGCGAGGTGAAGGTCCTTCTCAAATATTACCAATGTCTCATCATACACTGGAAGGACATGAGCCATCTCTTCGGTCCGTCTTTTCACCTCATTATAACGCTCTATCCACCTCTTTACACGATCATCATTCAATACATCAAGCCCCCTCTTAGCAAGGTTCTCGACAAGATAGAGTTTACCCAGGTATCCTGCACCTTTGACAGCCGCATCTAGAAGCATGGCCTCTTCTGTCTCGATCCTGGCTGTATCGGTTTCAATTGCGATTTTCACTAATTGTTCTGAAATCTCGTCGCCCTCAAGCCCTAAACCCTTTAATGCAAGCAGGGCTGATGCTGGCGCAGAGGGATCGTAGAATTCTTGTTCTGCGCATGGCTTGTTTGTCTCATGGTGATCAGCTCTTATCCTCACTTTTCCTGGACAGGGTAGATCTGCCACAAACTCCCATCTAACCCTTTTTAATAATGAGCTGTTTTTTACCTCGGGTGGATAGGCTAATACGACTACGCCTTGCGGATATTTGCGCTTAAACAACGCAGCACTCGTAATACCGTCTACATCGTTAATGTCTGATAATGCTAGGGGTCTTCGCGACACTATCCCGTAGACTATATATGCCAATCTGAGTAAAGATCTCCACAATGTCATCAAACTCCTATTGAGAAAGAAGATATAAGTTGTTCGCTAGCCTATTACGGCCTGCTCATGTATCAGCCTTCCCTCCTTAAACCTAGAGAGAGTCAGGTTTTTTGTCTCGTTGATTGACGGCCTTCCATTTATTATCCACTCAGAAATCTCTTCCCCAACAACCGGTCCCATCATAAAACCGTGCCCACTGAAGCCCGTCGCTACATAAAGCCCTTCAACGTCTTCGATTGGACCAAGTATTGGATGATGGTCTGGTGACGTAACATAGTATCCTACCCAGTAGCGGAGAATGTTTGAATCCATAAGCCAAGGTAACCACTTACTCCACACTTTTACGAGTTTTGAAAGGAAATCTAAACGCACCACAGGTGCAGCGCCAGGTACTTCCTCTATCTCAACCCCCATTAACACGTGTCCATGACTGGTCTGTACAGTATAAGCCCCTGTAGAAACATCTACAAGCAGTGGGTCAAACGCTCTGTCATATTCTTCGGTTATAGCGGCATGGTGAGGTACAGGCTGTATGGGTATATCCACATTAACAGTCTTAAGCAAATCTTTACTCCATGCGCCAGCGGCTACAACAACGAATTCTGACTTAATCTCTTCTTTACTCGTTCTAACCCCGAGTATTGCGCCTTTCCCGGCAAGTATTTTGGTAACCCTTTCCCCTACCCTGTACTCCACGCCGTTTTTCTTGGAAGCAAGGTATAAGGCATGAAGGCTTTTAAATGGACTTGCTTTACCAGCCAAAGGATCATATAACGCTGTTACAAGCCTGCTGGTATCGACTGTAGGAGCAACATCCCTGACAAAATCTTGGTCCACGAATCTTGTCTCTAGTCCAAGCTTGTTGTGAAAGTTTCTAATTCTCTTAAATTTTATGTAATCTTCTTCTTTTTCAATGAGCCACAGGTATCCACTTCTCTTATAGGGAAAACCGTATTTCTCCGCAAGCTTGCCCCAAAGTTCTATACTCTTCTTCATCAAGACCACGTGTTCTCGGCTAGTGAAGGATGCTCTAATGCCACCAGCACACTTAAACGTTGAACCATTGCCGAGATAGTCGGACTCCACAACGACAACCCTTTCTACACTCTTCTCTGCGAGGAAATAAGCTATAGAGACCCCACTAATACCGCCTCCAATAACAACAACGTTATACCTCATTCTTTCTCACCACCAAGAACATTTTGGCTGGAACAGGCTCTATTGGAGGGCGAACACTTGGATAACCTAGCTCCTCAGGGCTCACACCGAGCCTGCGTGCAACATACGAGATAAGCAAAGGAATACAATATCTCCCCTGACAAGGCCCCATACCTATCCTGAGACGTCTCTTAATCGACTCGATGTCCCGGAAACCCTCTTCCAGAGCTTTATCTACATCGCTTAGCGTAACTCCTTCACACCTGCATATGTATGCCTTTACTCCTTCACCCAAATCGATCTCACCTCCCAGATTAAATCCACAGGAACCTCTACGGTGACGACCTGAGTCTTGTTTACCTCGAAAACCCTAACCACTTTGCCCTCCCCGACCTTCTCGCCTGCTCGATTCAAAAGGTCGACCTTCATTCCCTTCTTTACTTTAGGCAAAAACTCATAAGGCAGTGTGACTCTAGCACTTTCCCCTTTAAGATCAACCAAAAATATCGCTTGACCTGGGCATGTTCCAACGCAAATTCCACAACCAACACATTTATCCCACTCTATCTTGGGCATACCACGCATACCCTCCACGGTAATAGCGTTTGTTGGACAGGCAGTCATGCAAACATTGCATGGGATGTCTTCTACACATTCGGCAACTGCAACAGCACCTGCTTTTATCCTCTCAAGCGGAGGTAGAGGTACAAGAGACTTTAGCTCCTCAATAGTGATATATCCCCTCTTCCTGAACGACATTCAAGCTCACCTTCTCCAGCCCCTTAACAATTCTTTGAGAAAACCTTGTCTGACGAGTCATCTCTAAAAGCTCTATAACCCGCTCTCTTTCTCTTATCAAAACCTCATCTTCTCCCTTAACCTTCATGGTAGCCGATAAACCGGCCACACGTCCAGTAAGGATTGCCGTAGTAGCCTCTTCTATACCCGAAGCATCACCTGCAACAAATACACCAGGTATCGATGTCTCCATAAACCTGTTCCTATATGGCACATAGCCTCCAAGTTCGCTAGACCACACCATTTTTGCACCCATCTGCGCCAACAGCCTAGACTCGGGAGTCAGACCGACCGCCAATAGGAGTAAATCAACGTCAAAAACCTTCTCGCTACCAGGTATGGGCTTATACCTTTCATCAACCATCGAAACAACAACCCTCTCAACATGATTGTTTCCCTCAGCCCTAACAACTGTATGTCTGGTCAAGATGGGGATCCCTATCCTCCTAACCTTTGCTGCATGAACCATCCACCCCCCTATTTCATCGCGGATCTCAACTATTGCCAAGACCTTAACACCAGCCTGCATCAGTTGATAAGAAACTATAAGTCCAACATTACCTGCACCAACTACGATAGCTCTTTCTCCGGGTTTAACACCATACTCGTTCATTAATGTCTGTGCAGCTCCAGCACCCATAACGCCGGGAAGAGTGTTGCCAGGAAATACTAGTGTTCGTTCAACAGCTCCTGTAGAGACTACGACGGTTTTAGGCTTTACGACATATGATGTCTCGCTAGAAACGGCGCCAAAAACTCTTCCCTTAAAACACCCATACACGCTTGTGCCCAAGAAAACCTTTATTCCAAGCTCATTTGCTCTTTTTAGTAGCTCCCCAGCGATCTGAAAGCCTCTTTTTCCTCCAAAAAGTTCTCCTGAACCGAAAAACTTGTGTGTCTGTTTAATCAGCTGACCTCCGGCTCTAAAGTGCCTGTCGAAAACCACTACGTTTAACCCATTCTCAGCAGCCGCTATAGCTGCCGAAAGCCCTGCTGGACCGGCTCCAACAACCATCAAATCTACTGCAAGATCTACATGCTCTACGTCACCTAGGTGATGTCTCCTGAATAATGGTTTGGGGAGTTTATCCATACTCTTAACTTCTATATTTGGTCTCACAAGTTCTTGGCAGGCTCTAACATGTGTTCTTCCATTAACTTCTACGAGACAGCCGCTGCAATAGCCGATCATACAGAAGGGTCCTTCTGGACCCGTGGCTCCCTTTCGGAAAACCTTTATTCCCGAAGCCCAGAGTGCCGCTGCAATGCTTTCTCCCTCATATCCAATGATCTTTTTTCCGTTGAATATGAATGAGATTGGGGTATTTCTTTTGAATTCTAAAATGGGATGATCTTTTATTCTGAGATCCAAGTTATCAGCCGTGTTATGAATCATTCAAAAGAATATTAATGTTTATTATTAATATTTTTATATAGAACAAGAATAATTTTATGTTGAAAAATTTTTGTAACTTAAATAGGTAAATTTATATTTAGATATACGTAAAATTTTCAGATAATGAAAGTAAAAGTATTACCATACGATGTTTCAGAAGAACTTAAAAAGGAGATCTTTAAGAGACTCACTGAAAACTGTAAAATAGGAAAAACACAATTTGATAAGATAAAATACATCATAGCCAAAACACTTGCCGAAAAACTTTCACAACTAGAATGGGTAAAAAAGATCTACTATACAGAAATATCTTCTGGAGAATTCATCGAGGGACGAGATTTCAGCGGGAGAGACATAGATCTTGCCATAATAGCTGATGAGAGCAAGGTACCTGTAAACGGCCACCATACACTCGATTTATACGCAGAGACTCTGGAGGAAGAACTAGGGCAACTGCTGGTAGAAATACTCAGAAAACTAGGAAGAGAATGTGATACATTAAAGGAAATTGCAGAGAAGCACGGACTAATAGAACTTCATATGAACGACATGTACGCAAAGATTATCGAAAAAAAGGAAAAAATGGGCAGAATCTCTGACACCAATGCGATGAGACTTTATCCATAGTCTAATATTTTAAAACCATAAATATATTCTGGAAGAGAATGTCGTGCCATATCGACCTAAATGAACTATATAATTGTGTCCGAAAAACAGTCCTGAATTTTCTCCCACATTTAGGTAGAATAGAGATTAAGGGAACATATGTTTTTGGCACAAACTATGACCGGTTAAAGTATATGATAGCTAAAACTATAGCAAGAATTCTCTCAACGACAGGATGCTTCTCTGAGATATATTACGCCGATATAGCCTCTGGAGAGTTCATAACAGGCCAAATATACTTTGGCAGAGACGTTGATATCATCTTGTTCCCTAAAAACTCTATAATAAAAGACAAAATTAAAGAAATACTCCCTATAATCGAGAAAACTATAAATAATGCAGTAGCAGACGCAATAAAGGGCTTTCAACAATACGAAGCTCTTGAAAGGATAATCAGAACAAACGGGATAGTAGAATTTCACCTAGATGACACATACACTCGTGCCATTCTCGCCAAAAAGAAAAACAGAACACTCTCAGACATAAACGCCATTAGGATATATCCAGACGAACACTCCTGAAAGATTAATCCTTTTTTAATGGATATATAATTATGACACCAAAGTACATAATGTCACATCCTCAAGACAACAAAAATAGACTATCAAACAACCAATCCTAAAATACGCTTTAAAGAAAGCCCTATATAGACCACTGGTGAAGAAACCATGATTTATAATCCTGTGCACATATGTTTAATTATTAATCTAATACACAAACCTAGAACATACTTACCAACGAAACATTAAAATTCACAAAAACCAAACTATACTCCGGAACACCCAACCCCCGGTAGCTCAGCGGAAGAGCGGCCGGCTGTAGCCCCCAAGGGGCCCACGGCCAAAAAGGCGCCCGCCACAAAATGAGGCCGTGGCAGCCGGGCCGGAGACAGGAATAAATCCCTCTATCGGCAGGTCCCGGGTTCAAATCCCGGCCGGGGGACCATTAGAAAGAAGTTTTCTATCTAAGCCTTATATATTTATATAATATAATTATTCAAGTGAAGGATCGCCAGCTAAAATTTTTCCCTCGGAAATTTATACACGCGCTGAATATGTGATGTTGTTGGTTCTTTATGGTTCGATTATTAAGAGTGATATGATATTAGTATATTTTTAATGGTATCAACACTACTCAGATGAACCCCATAATTCCTTAATAAGTCTCCAAAATATTTGGGGTGTTGCTACCGCGAAAGTTAATAGATATAAGCAGAATACGAGGGCAAAGAAGTTTCTATGTCTATTCTGTCTGCGAAATAGGTTAATATTATCAGTGATAGAAGTATGATGAGAAGAGCGATTATAACTGTGTCTTGATCCTCATAATTCACCCTATAAGGCTCCATCTCCAAAAATATTATTTGGAGAAGACTTATTATTTTAACCCACTTGAGCCTCTACACTTCTCTTACAGTCTCCTGGAAGCGACGAAATATTTTTTGAAGAGGTTGTTGGAAGGTTTATTGGTGTCTTTTGTAGTGGAAATCCCCAGCTTTGTTGTCGAGCCTGGCATAGAGCTTGTAGGCTTCGGATTGTACGTGAAAAAGCACGGGGTACTGGCTTTTGCCGACCTACATATAGGGTATGAAGAAGCCTTGGCTGATCAGGGTGTGTTTCTCCCGCCACTGCAGCTAGGAGAGATTAAAGATATTGTAAGAAGTATGGTGGAAGAGTGTGGTGCGGAGAAGGTTGTTATTGTGGGTGATGTTAAACACGAGTTTGGTGATATTCTAAGACAGGAGTGGAGGGAAACTATAGAGTTTTTGGAGTTTCTTAGGGATCTTGGAGTCGTGGTGGAAGTTGTTCGTGGAAACCACGACAATTATCTTGTGCCAGTTTTAAAGAGATTGGGCATCCCTTTCCATGACCCCTATCTGATCATGGAAGATTGGATGTTTTTTCACGGACATAAACCTCTCCCCGTTGAGGGTTTCGGTGAAGGCATTAGATATATTGTTATGGGACATGAACATCCAGCTATATTGTTGAGAGATGAGCTTGGCGTCCGTGTCAAGCTTAAGGCTTTTCTTGTCGGCGAGTATATGGGTAAGAGAGTTTTTGTGCTCCCAGCAGTTAGCCCTTTGATGCCTGGCACTGAGGTGAATTATGAGCGCAGAATCATGTCTCCTCTATTGAAAGAAGCAAATATTGACTCGTTTAGGGTTTACGCTATCGACCTTGACGCCGGGTTTTTCGACTTTGGGACCTTGGGTGTTTTGCGCGAGGTCTCTGCAATATGATCGAGTAGCCTCTTATGCCCACTATCTTGGCTCTTAGCTCCTGCGAGAGTAACTGTGCCACTTCGCTCCTATCGGTGTCATATGCATCTCTGAAGTTTTTTAATAGTCTTATTTTTACGATGCCCCTAGCCTTTAGTACGTTGTCGAGTTCCTTTATTATCTTGGGCGTGATTCCCAGCTTTCCAATTCTCACTGTGACTATGTCTTTTCGCTGAAATGGGTCTTTCATTTCTCTCCAAGAATTTGTGTCGGGATATTTAAAATATCTGTGTAGACAAAGCTTTTATGCCTATGGGATAGGTATTGTGTTTGGGATGCCTAAGGTAAAGGTTGTCGTCGACGTTTTTGGACGAGAAGTAAAGGAGATTGAGGTTGAGAAAGGATCCAAGATACTGGACCTGCTAAGGGAGCTTGGTCTCATTGCAGAAGAGGTCGTTGTTGCTCTTGACGGGGAAATAGTGCCTGAGGACGAGAGAATATATAGTGATTGTCGCTTGAAGATAATCTCTGTAGTGTCGGGTGGCTAGACTTTGGCTAAATGTATTGTCTGTGGTAAGCATGCAGTTGCACGCAACTCGTATCTTGGAGGCTACTTGTGTAGAGAACACTTTATCGAGTTCTTTGAAAAAAGGGTCTGGGAGACAGTAATCAAGTTCAGGCTTGTTGAGGAAGGGGATAAGGTTGCTGTGGCCGTTAGTGGGGGTAAGGACAGCCTGACCACGCTTTATCTCCTCAATAAATTTTCGGAAAGACTTGGCTTTTCTGTGTTTGGCGTGGCTGTAGATGAGGGTATAAGTGGTTACAGAGAATATAAGCTTGAAGCGCTAAGGAAGTTGTCTGAGAAGATTGGCGTAAAGATCATCATTGGTAGTTTTAAAGAGCATGTTGGCATGACTTTGGACGAGGCTGTTGTAAGGCTTAAAGAAAAGGGGTTTAAAATAAAGCCTTGCAGCGTCTGCGGGGTTTTCCGCCGCTATATTATGAATAAGGTTGCACGTGAAAATGGCGCAACAAAGCTGGCGACTGGTCACAATCTCGACGACGAAGTTCAGGTCTTTGTGATGAATGTTTTAAAGGCTCACATAGAAGGGATTTCACGCGAAGGCATAATGACAAGGCTTGGCGAGGAAAGACTTGTCCCGAGAATCAAGCCCCTATATTTTACACCTGAGAGAGA